>Ga0310696_10004136_pt1 | contig 17890 bp, 13 predicted proteins | sample AusTroGonzalo_MG_4_FD_203885 | JGI IMG/M metagenome (GOLD analysis project Ga0310696, IMG submission 203885) | Bovine rumen microbial communities from tropical cattle in Woodstock, Queensland, Australia - Gonzalo_02 (v2) (version 2) | ecosystem: Host-associated > Mammals > Digestive system >...
ATTTTCCATTTTTCTGCAGACGGAAATCGAGATGCGGCCCAGTGGCGGTGCCTGTCATGCCAACATAGCCAATCGTCTGCCCCTGTTTCACTTTGCATCCCTGTGAGATGCCTTTTGCAAAGCCTTTCAAGTGCATGTAAGTGGTGGTGTAGATGCTGTTATGCTTTATTTTCAGATAGTTGCCACCACCTTTCTTGTCCCATCCCTTGTCGATGACGGTTCCGTCGCCAATCGACTGCACAGGAGTTCCACTCGGTGCAGCGTAATCTACCCCATGGTGAGGTCTGACTATCTTATGCACTGGATGAAGCCTTGCCTCCGAAAATGTCGAGCTGATTCTTCTATAGTTCAAAGGCGCCTTCAAAAACGCCTTGCGCATATTGTCGCCGTTCTCGTCGAAATACTCCTTTCGTCCGTTCTGCTCGTAGCTGAATGCGTATTTACCCTCTCCGTTGTTCTTGAAATATGCCGCCAAAACATTGCCGATGCCAAACGGGACAGTGTCGCCGGCTATGTATCTCTCCTCAAAAATAACCTTGCACGAGTCGCCAGCCTGAATGCCGAAGAAGTCGATGGTCCAAGCGTAAATGTCTGATAATTCGAGTATCAGACTTGCATCACAACCTGCTTCAGCCATGGCGTTCCATAGGCTCGATTTTATCTCCACGCCCACATGTTCCACCTTGGTGATGACTTCTTTTGCGCCTCTCCATGCTGATAATGAATCGGTTAGCTGAAAAACGGCATAATTGGTCCTGTCAATCTCATAAATCCAGTATTTTGCTGTCGGGATGCTGTCGCGCGTCTTCAAAAACACGTATTTGTTCCCGACTTTTATCTTTCTCACGTCAAAAACATCCCGATGATTTCTGTCGATGTAATTGACGGTATTGTAACTCACACCTTCTCTCTGCAAAATGTTTGCCAAAAACTCGTTTTTCTTGACGCAATCTTCCTTTACATCCAACGAATCGATGCAGATTCCGTATAAAAACTTCGGCTCAGCACATTTTTTCGATGTCTTTTTCGTGGAATTATCATTATTTCCGCCTCCGCAGGAAACCAGAAACAACAACAAAATCAAAAATGGTGTGAAATTTTTCATAATTTTCATTAATCATATGTAGGGACGTGGCGCGCCGCGTCCCTACGTGTTTTAATATCTCATCCTGCGTGGACAAGGCATGCCTTGCCCTTATTTGTTTGCTTCAGCAAACCCTGCTCTCACAGCCTTGATGTTCAGGTCAACAACATCCTGGCCTTTCTTGCCGAAGATGTGTGCGATAGCCTCTTCAACCTTCTCAATAGAGATGCCGAGATAAGGCACCGTAGCACCCAGAAGCACCATGTTCGAACGTGCCTTGAGCTGTTTTGCAATCTCGCTGGCGTCGAACGAAACCACATGTGGGAGTTTTGCCAACTCGGCATGCACCTTTTCAATGTCAGGGTAGTTGTTGATATTGATGAACGGGTCGGAGTTGGTGATTACCCAACCTTCCTTGCTAAGCCATGGCAGATAACGCAAAGCTTCCATTGGCTCGCTCGAAAGAATAATATCGGCCTTGCCTTCTGGAATGACATCGGCGAAGATTGGCTCGCTCGATAAACGAAGGTGCGAGAACACCGAGCCGCCGCGCTGAGACATTCCGTGGATTTCCGATTGTTTCAGGTTCATGCCCATGTTGAGGGCTGCATCTGATATGATTTTGGCAACTGACACGATGCCGTCGCCACCAACACCACACAAAACGATATCTTTTTTCATATTGACTTCTTTTTTAATGGTTATTTCTTCAAATGTTTCTTTAACTCGACGATGCAGGTGCGGTGAGGGATGATTACAGAAACACCGTTGTAATTTACTTCTTCTTCAATGATCCTCACGTTCTCTTCATGGTTTTTGGGCAACGGCACGATGTCGCGAATATGCTCTGGCTCTACTCCGAGGCCTTCGCAAATACGGCGAATCTTGTTGTGTGCCGACGATGGCTGACCACCTGTCATAGCCGTGATGTCGTTGTCAAGAATCATAACGACGACGTTGGCTTTCTCGTTGACGCAGTCCATGAGACCTGTCAAACCGCTGTGACCGAAGGTGCCGTCACCGATAACTGCCACGCTCGGGAAGATACCAACCTCGCTTGCGCCCTTAGCCATTGTAATAGAAGCACCCATACACACTGTGGTGTTGATGGCACCCATGTTGAATCCTAAGGTATAGCATCCGATATCGCCGAACACCTTGCCACCTTTATGTTTAGCCATAACTTCGTTCAAGGCTGTATAACTGTCAACGTGAGGGCAACCCTGGCAGAGCGCTGGAGGACGATTTGTCACGACTTCCGGCACTGCTAATGTTGCTTCAGCCTTCATTCCCAATGCCTTGGCAACTTTCTCGGCGTTGAGTTCTCCGTCGCGGCGGATGGTCTCGTCAAGACGGCCTCTCACTTTCTTTCCCTTGCCGAGGAAACCTTTGATCTGCTCCTCTACGAAAGGCTGTCCGTCTTCGAGAACGAGAATCTCGTCAACCTCATCATAGAGCTTGTTGATCATGTTGTATGGCAAAGGATATTGAGTGATCTTCACTACTGGATATGGGCATTTTCCGTCAGGGAAGTTCTCCATGAGGTAATTGTATGCTATACCTGTTGTGATGATACCTATTTTCTTATCGGTTCCTTCGATGAATTTGTTGTATCCTGATTCCTCAGACATCTTTGTGAATGACGGCTGCTTGTCAATAAGCTGTCTGTAAAGACGTTTTGCGTTGGCTGGAAGGAGCACGAACGACTTTGCGTCGGCTGGTTCTGTGAGCTCGTTCTGCTTGCGTGCAGGTCTCAACTCAACACCGGCGCGGCTGTGTGCCAGACGGGTAGGGATGCGGTAAAGAACCGGAGTGCCAAGCTGCTCGCTCAACTCAAATCCATAATGTACCATGTCGTAGGCCTCTTGCTGATTTGAAGGCTCCAACATCGGTATCATAGCCCAGTGACCATAGAAACGGCTGTCTTGCTCATCCTGTGACGAGAACATGCTCGGGTCGTCGGCAACAACTATCAACACGCCTTTAGTTCCAATGATGGCGGCATTCATAAATGGGTCGCCACACACATTAAGACCGACATGCTTCATACATGTCATGGCACGTTTTCCGGCATAAGCCACACCTAAAGAAGCCTCAAGAGCTGTCTTCTCATTGGCGCACCAGTTGGCCCTGACGCCGAGTTCCTTGGCCTGTTTAGAGTTTATGACATACTCCGTAATCTGTGTAGAAGGAGTGCCTGGATAACTGTTGATGGCACTGCCTCCGGCATCAATAAAGCCCTGTGCAATGGCCTCATCACCAAGTAATAAGATTTTCTTCATGTTATAACGTATTTAATTATTGTTGATTCCTCAAATTATAATTCGGCAAATTTATGAAAAAAATTTCACATGACAATGCTTTTTCTCATAATTGTAAATAAAATTTAAATTGATTGCCGTATTGAAAAAAGTTGTATATTTGCAAGTTTAAAATCGAGTGATGAAAAAGTTAATAACAAGCAACGACCTTGTGAGGTATTTCAAATGGAGCCCCCTGACCAAACCATTCGTGGGATTGGCCTTGAACGTTATTGGTTTCCGTAAGATTAACCGACTGTATTCTCCTTCTGCCGACCTGAAAAACAGAGAGTTTACAGAAGATATGCTGCGTCGTTATAACACAACATACGATGTCAATGAGAATGAGTTGAACTGCATCCCGAAAGAGGGTCCGTTCATGCTCGTCTGCAACCATCCGTTCGGCGCCATCGAAGGCATCATCCTCTACGACGCCATCTCGAAAATCCGTCCTGACTTCAAAATCATGGCGAATTTCATCCTCGGTTTTATCCCGAACCTGAAAGACGTATTCTTCTCAGTGAATCCTTTTGAGAATAATCCGGAATTCGGTGGAAGCACCGGCGGCATCAAAGCATCGCTGATGCAAATCAATGAGGGTCACGGACTTGGAGTGTTCCCGGCAGGCGAAGTGGCACGTTATCACGGTCATAGCTATCCAGAGGATATCGACTGGTCGCCATCTATCGCAAAGATTATCCAAAAAACGAAAGTGCCGGTGATACCGGTCTATTTCGACGGTAACAACTCACGTAAATTCTATTTCTGGGCGAGGATTTATTCGATGTTCGCTACAGTGCGTCTCGTGAGAGAGCTTCTTAACAAACGTAACAAGAAGATTATCATGAAGATAGGTAAGCCTATACTTCCTGCTGAGGTCGCACAATATGAAACTCCTGAAGCACTCGCGGCTTATCTGAAAAACCGCAGTTATGCTTTGCAGGCTAACATCACCAAAGAACAGAAACGATTCCGTTCGCGTGTCTCCGATCCTATCGACCCGCCATACCGTCCGTCGCTGCTGGCTCGCGAACTCAACGCCATCCGCTCGAAATCGTTGTTGTTCACAATCGCCGACTTCGAGTGCTATCTCGCTGATTATGATAGGATTCCGCACGTCATCCGCGAAATAGGACGCCGTCGTGAAGAGGCGTTCCGCGCAGTGGGCGAGGGCACCGGCAAGAGCATCGACACCGACGAATACGACACATATTATAAACATCTCATCCTTTGGGACACCAAGGAACAGACAATAGCAGGCGGATACCGTATCGGCATCGGAGATGAGATCTATGAGAAATATGGCGCACGCGGCTTCTACGTCGACTCGCTGTTCAATATCGACCCGAAATTCGAACCATATCTGAAAGAGACTATCGAACTCGGTCGCTCATTCGTTTCCGTTGATTATCAAAAGGATATACTTCCTCTTATGCTTCTCCTTAAAGGTTTGATGGAGACTATCATGAGGTATCCTAAGATGAATTATTTCATCGGACCTGTGAGCATCAGCAGCTGGTATCCGAAATTCTACCAGAGCCTCATGGTGTATTACGTAACCACAGTGCATACCAACGAAGAGATGTCGAAACTGTTCCACCCGAAAACTCCATTCGTGCCTAACTTCAACAAGTGCGACATCAAGGTGTTGATGGAGAAAAACATGGAGACAGTCGATAAGTTCGACCGCTATATAATGAAGCTTAGCAACGGCGACTACCGTATGCCGACTTTGTTTAAGAAATATCTCAAAATCAATTCTAAGTTCTTGTGCTTCAACGTCGACCCTGACTTCAACGATACCCTCGACGGACTTCTCCTTCTGAAGTTCACCGACTATCCGAAAGACGAGCTTGACATGATGCTCAAAGACATCCCGGAGGAAAAACACCAGGCTTACTATAAACGCTTCGGAAAAGAATAACGGTTCCTGTCATTCCATTTTTTAATGACATTGTGTCATTTTTTACAATTGTCATGCAGCAAAAACAAAATTTTTTCGTTATATAAGCGAAAATATCGATTTTGGTATAGTTTTTGATGGATGATTATTGTAAAACTTATGACAATGGAAAACAATAGAAAATTAGAACGTTCCCGTCACAATCGAGTGATTGCGGGTGTGTGCGCCGGCCTCGCCGACTATTTCAACATCGACATCGCCTTGATGCGCGTGCTTTTTGTGGTGGCTACAATTTGTGGTAGCTTCGGTTTCTGGATGTATGTCATCCTTTGGATTGTGGTGCCGGAAGAGAATATCCTCGGTCCAGTCAATGAAAAAGATTATGGCGACACCATCGACATAACTCCAAAGGAACAGGAAGATAAAATGCCGAACAAAGGCGCCTTGATTGCCAGCTTGATACTGATTTTCATCGGCGTGGTGGCTCTTGTCGACAACTTCACAACAATAGCTTGGATCTGGAAACTGTGGCCGGTGCCGATTATTATTATAGGTGTCGTGCTTTTGCTGAACTCTTTAAAAAATAACAACAATGAACAATAACGAAAAAAATACTAACGACAGCTTCGGAAGAGGCCTTACCTTGATAGTCATAGGTGTCATAGCCCTCTTGATGACATTCTTCGATTTTGAAATTGATTGGCATGTGATGGCAAAACTATGGCCTATGATACTGATAATCATTGGAGTATGTCTGATGCCAATAAACAGATGGCTCAGAACCGCAATAGCGTTGCTGCTGCTCGTACTTGGTTTTGTGGCATATCAGAATAAGGCTGATAGCGACAAAGTCCTTGACAAAACAGAGATTATCTCATCATTTAGAGGTGATGACGACGAATTTTAACAGGAAAAACAAAAAAACAATTATAAATGATTTTAAGTAGAGACGTGATTCGTCACGTCTCCTCTTCTATTTAAAGGAGGTAGTAAACATTATGGAATATAAAGATTATTATAAAGTTTTAGGCGTTGACCGTTCTGCAAAACAGGACGAGATTAAAAAAGCGTATCGTAAACTCGCCGTGAAATATCATCCCGACAAGAACCCGGGCGACAAGGCGGCAGAGGAGAAGTTTAAGGAGATTTCCGAGGCTTATCAGGTGCTTGGAAATGAGGATTCGCGTAAGAAATACGATGAGCTTGGCGCTAACTGGAAACAGTATGAGAATATGGGATATGGCGGTCAGGGCTTCCAAGGCTTTGACAGTCAAGGATTTGAAGGCTTTAGCGGCAGCGGCTTCTCTGACTTTTTCGATATGTTTTTCGGCGGTCAGGGTGGTGGCTTCGACTTCAGCAATATCGGAGGCTTTGGAGGCGGTCGCCGTGCCAGAACGAGAACGATGAAAGGGCAGGACCTCACAGCCTCTCTTGACCTCACCTTGCGTGAGGCGTATTCCGGCTCGCAAAGGATAATAAATATCGGCAACGAGTCGATAAAAATAAGCATCAAACCTGGTGTGAAAGACGGCCAGACATTACGTGTGAAAGGTAAAGGCAACCCAGGCATCAACGGTGGCGAGAACGGTGACCTTCTGATGAAGATTCATGTCTTGCAAGACCCTGTGTATCAACGTGATGGGGACGATTTGATAAAAACTGTCAACATTGATATCTACACGGCTATCCTTGGCGGAAAGATTGAAATCGACACCATGAAAGGCAACGTCAACGTGCCGATAAAACCGCAGACACAAAACAACAGTATGCTCCGTCTGAAAGGCCTCGGAATGCCTCATTACGGCAAGGAAGGCGCCGGCGCGCTGCTGCTGAAAATACAACTGGTGCTGCCAAATCATTTCTCAGAAAAGGAACTGGAACTGATAAAGCAGGCTAAAGAAGCGTAATTTGTTAAAAATTGTTTGAACAGTAATAAAAAATTCATTATCTTTGCACGTTTTTAATGACCCTATTTAAAACTGCTTGAAAATGAATAATATTACGGCTAAAACAAGGCAGATATTTTTGCTGGTTTTCATGGTGATGACCGGCTTGGTGGCTTTTGCCCAAGGCGATAACTCGATAAAAGGTTTTGTTTACGAGAAATCTAACGGCGAACCGTTGATGTTTGCCAACGTCTTTCTGAAAGGCACTACTCTCGGCTCGACAACCGACATCAACGGATATTTCAGCATAACCCGAATCCCTGATGGCTCATACACTATCATGGTGACATCAATAGGCTATGATACTATTTCTGAAAATGTCGCCCTGAAAGGCGGCCAGATTCTGAATAAGAAATTCAGTATTGAGGAGACTTCCATTCAGCTGGCGGCGGTGAGCATCAGCGCCGATAAGATAGAGGCAAAGACCGAGACCAAGACATCTGTCGTTTATATCACACCGAAGACCATCACCAAGATCCCTGCCGTGGGCGGTCAGGCCGACCTTGCACAGTATCTGCAGGTGATTCCTGGTGTTGTGTTCACTGGCGACCAGGGCGGTCAGCTGTACATCCGCGGCGGCTCCCCGATTCAGAATAAGGTGCTCCTCGACGGTATGATTGTTTATAACCCATTCCACAGCATCGGACTTTTCTCAGTCTTCGACACTGATATCATCAGAAATGCTGAGGTTTACACAGGCGGCTTCGGCGCTGAATACGGAGGCAGAGTGTCGTCAATAATGGACATCACAACACGCGACGGTAACAAAAAACGTATCTCCGGTAAGATCGGAGGCTCCACTTTCGGTGCCAAGGTGATGGTGGAAGGTCCACTTAAGAAAGCAAAAAACGAGAACGACATGACGGTCTCATTCCTCGTCTCAGCCAAGAACTCGTATCTCGAGCAGACAAGCCAGTCGGTGTATAAGTCGATTCTCAAAAACGAGATTCTTCCTTATAACTTCCAGGATATCTACGGAAAAGTGTCGTTGAACGCCCCGAATGGCAGTAAAATCAACTTCTTCGGTTTCAACTTCAACGATCAGGTGAATAATTACAAGGCTATCTCCGATTTCAGCTGGGTTTCATACGGCGGTGGCGCTAACTTCGTGCTTATCCCTGGAAAATCACCGGTTCTCATCGAAGGTAATTTGGCTTATTCAAAGTATGATGCCAAACTGTCTGAATTGAACAACCCAGGCCGTTCAAGTTCTATCGACGGATTCAACGCAGGCTTCACTTTCTCATATTTTCTTGGCAAAAACACTTTGAAATACGGTGTTGAACTCCTCGGATTCAAGACTGTCTTCGATTACACGAAATCAAACGGCATCAGGCTGAATCAGACCGAAAACACCACGGAACTCGGTGCTTTCGTCAAGTATAAATGGCAGCTCGACAAACTCATCATCGAGCCGAGTTTGCGTCTTCAGTGGTATGCCTCTTTGGCTGAAATATCACCAGAGCCTCGTCTCGCTTTGAAATACAACGTTTGCGAGTGGTTCCGTATCAAAGCCGCAGCAGGTATGTATTCACAAAACCTCATCGCCGCCAACAGCGACCGCGACGTGGTGAACCTGTTCTACGGATTCCTTTCAGGACAGGACAATATCCCAAAGAAATTCAATGGTAAAAATGTCTCTACAAAATTACAGAAAGCCAATCATTATATCATTGGAACTGAGTTCGATGTGCTTGATAATGTGACACTTAACGTCGAGGGTTATTTCAAGGACTTCAAACAGCTCACCAATATGAACCGTAATCAGATTTATTCTGAAAACAATCATCCTGACAATGCCTCGGAAATCGAATGGCGTGACTTTATGATTGAAAACGGTCATGCTTATGGTGTCGACTTCTCTGTGAAATATGAGTTTATGAGATGGTATGTGTGGGCTGCATATTCGCTCGCATTTGTCAATAAAAACTATGAGAACGCTGCACGTGAACTTATCAACTACCGCACTCACTACGACCGCCGTCATAATGTCAATGTGATTGTGACATACACCGGAGGTGCCAGAAAACAATGGGAGTTCAGCGGACGTTGGAACGTCGGTTCAGGATTCCCGTTCACACAAGTCAGCGGCTTCTATGAACATTATCAGTTCGATGATATGGGCATGAGCATTATTCAGGACAGCGGCGACCTCGGCATCATCTACGGTGAGCTTAACAAGGGTCAGTTGCCATGGTATCACCGCCTTGACCTCGACGTGAAACGCAAGTTCTGGTTTGGCGAGCATACTGTCCTCGAAGCCGATTTCAGCGTCACCAATGTCTATAACAGAAATAACATTTTCTATGTTGACATCGTCACCAGCGAGAATATCTATCAGCTGCCGCTGATGCCGAGCTTGGGATTGACCTTAACATTCTAAAAATGAACAAACCTTCTTTGAAAAAGATACCACACGAGATGACCATTCACGGTCACACTCGTGTGGATAACTACTATTGGCTGAACCAGCGTGAAAATCCTGAGGTTTTGGAATATCTGAAAGCTGAAAACGCATATCAGGAAGCGATGATGAAGCATACCGAACCGCTTCAGAATCAGTTGTTTAAGGAGATAACAGGCAGAATTAAGCAGGATGATATGTCGGTGCCGGTGAAACATAAAGGCTACTGGTACTATTCTCGCTACGAAGAAGGCATGGAATATCCTTTATATTGTCGAAAACCTGTAGGGGCGAATGATATTCGCCCGAATGAAATAGAAAAAGATAAAGACGAACAAATCCTTCTCAACGGCTACGAGATGTCGAAAGGCTACACCTTCTTCGACGTCGGCGGCTACAGCATCAGTCCCGATAACTCGTTGATAGCCTATAGCATAGACACTGTCAGCGATCGCAAATACAAGATTTTTTTCAAAGAAATAGCGACAGGTAAAATGTTTTCCGAAGTGATAGAAAACACTTCAGGAAACATGGTGTGGGCAAATGACAACAAGACGATTTTCTATTCTGTGAAAGATGAGTCGTTGCGTCCGTGCAGAATAATGCGCCACGAACTTGGCACCGACCCGAAAGACGATGTGGAGGTTTATTATGAAGACGACGCTACGTTCTGCGCTTTCGTAAGTAAAACAAAATCTGATAGATACATTGTTATAATTCTTGAAAGCTCGCTCACATCGGAGATTCGTTATCTTGATGCCGACAACCCGAAAGACGAGTTTAAGATAGTTCAAAAACGCCAGCACGACCTGCTTTACGGCGTGGGACATTACGGTGATTATTTTTATATTCTGACCAATGCCGACGGTGCGAAGAACTACAAACTGATGCGAACACCAGTAAACGCTACCGAAAAGGAGCATTGGGAAGAGGTAATCGCGCATCGTGATGATGTTTTGATTGAGGATTTTGATCTTTTTTCAGAGTTCCTTGTCATCGAAGAACGCTCGAAAGGCCTTGTGAATCTGCGAGTTATCTCCTGGGATGGCAAACTTGATTATTATATCAACTTCGGGGAGCCTGCCTATACTGTTGTAACATCAGCGAATCCTGAGTTTGACACACATCTTTTGAGATATGTCTACACCTCGATGACGACGCCAGCCTCTGTGTATCAATATGATATGAAGGCTAAAACCGTTGAACTTCTGAAACGTCAGGAAATTGTGGGTGCTTTCGAGCCGTCAGATTATGTCACGGAAAGGCTTTATGCTCCTGCAAAAGACGGCGTTTTGGTGCCGATTTCACTGGTTTATAAGAAAGGATTGATGAAAAATGGCGACAATCCATTGCTTCTGTTCGGCTACGGCTCGTATGGCAACAGTGTCGACGCATATTTCTCAACTGCACGACTCAGCATGCTCGACCGTGGCTTTGTTTGGGCAATCGCTCATATCCGCGGAGGCGAGGAGATGGGACGCTGGTGGTATGAAGACGGCAAGCTTCTAAAGAAGAAAAATACATTCACTGATTTCATCGCTTGCGCGGAATATCTTGTAAAACAAGGATTTACTAATAGTAAGAAAATGTTCGCTATGGGTGGAAGCGCAGGCGGATTGTTGGTGGGCGCCGTTGCAAACATGGCTCCTCAGCTGTTTCGTGGCATCATCGCGCAAGTGCCGTTCGTCGATGTGGTGACAACGATGTTGGACGACACCATTCCGCTCACCACGGGCGAATACGACGAGTGGGGCAATCCTAACGAAAAAGAGTATTACGACTATATTTTATCGTACTCGCCATACGACAATGTGGAGGCAAAAGACTATCCCGCAATGCTTGTAACCACTGGACTTCACGACAGCCAGGTGCAGTATTGGGAGCCGGCGAAATGGGTGGCGAAACTACGCGAACTCAAAACCGACGACAACCCGTTGTACCTACGCACGGAGATGGATTTCGGTCATGGTGGCGCATCGGGACGCTTCGAGCCTTACCATGAGGTGGCGATGGAATACGCTTTTATGCTTGATTTGCTTGAAAAATGATAATATACCAGCTTTTATCACGAGTTTATGGTGCTACTCCAACCAAGTGCTGCGGCACTTTCAGCGACATCAATGATGATGAGATTGAAAGAATTAAGTCGTTGAGCGTCAGTTATATATGGCTTACTGGAGTGATTCGTCACTCGGGATGGCGCGACACCAATCCTGCTGTCACAAAAGGATATGCCGGTTCGCCTTATGCAATAGTCGATTACTATGACATAGACCCCGATCTTGCCGACAACGAGACGAATAGGATGGAGGAGTTTGAAAAAACTGTAGAACGTATTCATAATCATGGACTTAAAGTGATTATCGACTTCGTTCCAAACCACCTGGCACGTGAATACAAAGGCGATTTTACTGACGATAATTTCTATATTTTGCCGAATCAGAAATTCGTTGCGCCGACGGAAAATGGCGATCCGTATTACGAGTTTCCTGCAAAAGCAACAGGCAATGATGTGTTTTCGCCAACGCCTTCGTTAAACGACTGGTACGACACGGTGAAACTTAACTACGAAAATCGTGACACTTGGCATAAGATGCTGAAAATCATGCAGTTCTGGTGTGCCAAAGGTGTTGACGGATTCCGTTGCGATATGGCGGAGATGGTGCCGGTGGAATTCTGGCGTTGGGCGATTGCAGAACTGCGTAAGTCGTTCAATGTCACTATGATAGCTGAAATTTACCAACCTAATCTGTATCAAAGTTACGTAGAGGCTGGCTTCAATTATCTTTACGATAAGGTGGGACTGTACAATACCTTGGAAAATATATATCGTTACGGACAACGGGCCGATACCATTTCTGATGTCTGGAAGAACCTTAACGGATTGGATGACAATATGTTACGATTTATGGAAAACCATGACGAGGTACGTGTGGCGTCACGGTTTTTCATGCAGAAACCGGAGAATGCGTTTCCGTTTGTGGCATTGTCAGCCTTGATGAACCGTGGCCCTTTCATGATTTACAACGGCCAGGAATATGGTGAGGATGCCGCCGATTCTGATAATGGAAAAACATCCATATTTGATTACGTTTACCTCCCATCAATGGTCTGTAGGGGCGAATCATCATTCGCCCGTGTTTTTGATTTTTACAAAAAATTATTGCATTTTCGCGAAACCCATTCCGCTATCCTTCAAGGCGCATTCTACGACCTGATGTGGGCTAATCCTTGGTATAACAATTTCGATCCACAATATGTTTATGCGTTCCTGCGTTATCATGGTGATGATAAGTTATTGATTGTCATTAATTTCAATCTTAATGAAGGTCGTAAAGTGACGGTGGCTATTCCTGAAGACGCACGGAATTTGATAGGTGGTTGTAATGAAAAATATGATTTGGTTTTAAACCCATGTGACATAAAAATCATCGAGTTATGAAAATCGTCGACAATGACAATTGGCTGTCCCCAGTGGCTGATGAAGTGCAGAAACGTTATGATCGTTTTTGTAACTGCTTGAAAACCATTGAAAAACAATATGGTAGTCTAGGTAACTTCGCCACTGCGCACCATTTCTTCGGTTTTCATTATGACCGCGTCCGTCGTGGCTGGTGGTACCGTGAATGGGCTCCGGCAGCGCATTATATGTCGTTGTTTGGCGACTTCAACAACTGGGATCGCTATGCGAATCCATTAGAAAACACTGGCAATGGCATTTGGGAGGTGTTTCTCCCTGATGACGAATACAAAACCAAGTTTGTCCACGGCAGTCTTCTCAAAGTGCTTGTGCAGTCGAGCATTGGAGAACAGGAGCGCATACCTATTTATATTAATAGAGTGGTCCAGGACGAGAATACAAAAGATTTCTCAGCACAGTTTTGGAATCCTGAAACATCTTATGTTTTTGAAAATCAGACACCTGTGCTGAATGACGAGCCCTTGCTTATTTATGAGTCGCATGTGGGAATGGCGCAGGAAAAAGAAGAGGTGGGTAGTTATAATGAATTCATTACCAATGTGTTACCTCGTATAAAGGCTGATGGTTACAATGCTGTACAGCTGATGGCTATTGCCGAGCATCCTTATTATGGCTCTTTCGGCTATCATGTGTCGAATTTCTTCGCCGCCAGTTCGCGTTTCGGTACGCCTGAAGAATTGAAAAATCTTGTGGATACTGCACATGGCATGGGTTTGCTGGTGATTATGGACCTCGTTCATTCGCATACAGTGAAAAACGTGCGTGAAGGCATAAATCTCTTCGATGGTACTGAATATCAATATCTTAAGCCTGGTCAGGAAGGAGTGCATCCGCAATGGGATTCGAAACTTTTCAACTACGGAAAGACTGAGACTTTGCAGCTTTTGCTTTCAAATGTGCGCTATTGGCTTGAGGAATATCATTTCGATGGCTATCGTTTCGACGGCGTGACATCGATGTTGTATAAAAATCACGGTATTGGCGAGACTTTCGACAGTCCATGGAAATATTTCGGCGATGGCGTTGACAACGATGCCGTGACCTATCTCCAACTTGCCAATAAACTTATTCATGATATTGACAAACAAAATGTCACAATAGCGGAAGATGTCAGCGGAATGCCTGGTATCTGCGCTAAAATCGAAGACGGTGGAATAGGTTTCGACTATCGTCTCGGCATGGGTCTGCCTGATTTCTGGATTAAGGTTCTGAAAGACCAATCAGACGAGCAGTGGAACATGCACGAGTTTTTCTTCACCATGACTAACCGTCTTTCGGATGTGAAGACCATAGCTTATGCTGAGTCGCACGACCAGGCGTTGGTGGGCGATAAGACCCTCGCTTTCAGGCTTATGGACAAGGAGATGTACACATCGATGGCGAAAAACCAGAATAATCTGATTGTCGACAGAGGAATAGCTCTGCATAAGATGATTCGTTTCTTCACTATCACTCTCGGTGGCGATGCTTGGCTCAATTTCATGGGCAACGAGTTCGGGCACCCAGAATGGATCGACTTCCCACGATACGACAACGGCTGGAGCTACAAATACGCAAAACGTCAGTGGTCACTATCCGATAATGACTGTCTGAAATACCATTGGCTGGGCGATTTCGACAAGGCGATGATAGATTTTGTGAAGAAAACTAAGGTGATGCAGGCGGCTCCGGCGTGGCTTTTGGATGCCGACGAAGAAAATAAAACCATAGTTTTTGAGCGAAATAACCTTATTTTCGTCTTCAACTGGGGACAAAAATCGCTGCCCGATTACAAGATACATGTTAAGCGTACCGGCGATTACAGAATAATCTTCAGCAGCGATGACAAATGTTTCGGAGGCTTTGAAAACATTGATAAAAACACGGTTTTTCCATCTGAGAGAAATGGCGATGAAATCACCATGATGATTTATAATGTGGCACGCACGGCCACTGTTTATCAAGTAAAATAATGATGATTTTTTTGAGAAAAATGTCGAACATAAAAAAATAATGTATAACTTTGCTCTTCGGAAAATAATTTTAAAATTATAATATGATGAAAAAATTTACTTTAGTAGCAGCATTGATGCTGGTTAGCGTTTTTGCTTTTGCACAGAAACCTGTAAGCTACGGTGTTTATTTAGGAGGAGCGACTCCTCTTGGTGCAATGGGTCAAGGTGATGTTCAGAAAACAACAACAAGTCCATTGGGTGATCTCTCGAAATGGGCTCTTGACAACATTAAAGATGGAAAATACGGCTATGCTAGTATCGGTTTTAATCTTGGATTCGATGTAACAGTGGCTCTTCCTGTTGAAGGTCTTGGCATTTTTGGTGGCGTCGATTTCTTCTACAACTCAAACAAATCAGCTTTGATGGAGTGTTTGTCAGATTATGCAAATTATGAGATTCAAACCGGTTATTATGTTTCAGACGTTAAAACATATACGCCTAATTTCATGAACATCCCGATTTTGTTCGGTGTGAATTATCTGCATAACTTCAGCGATGTCTTCGGTATCTGGTGCGAAGCAGGTGTCGGTCCTAACTTCAGATTCATTACGAAATCAGAGAAGAGAACAGAGTACAGCACTCCTATTGATGTTATGCTTCCTGATGGTGAAATTGTAACAATCATGGATAAAACAGTAGGTTTCAAATACAAGAATGCTGTCACACTCGGTTTTAAAGTTGGCGCTGGTATCATGTTATGGGATTGTATGAGCCTCGGTATTGACTACTACTATCTTGGAAATTCAAAGATTGAAGCTACGCCAATCTATGAGCTCGGCGGAACAGATTACGCTGATAAGGTTTATATCAACAAAACCGTCAAAGGCGATAATGCAATCTCAGCAGGCGAGTTAGCATTAAGAATTGGATATCACTTCTAAAATATAGTTAAATCGGCAATATCTATTGTTGATAACTATTTTCAATGTTGATAAAAAAATGTCACCGCAATAGATATTTTACATATCTTTGCGGTGATTTAACATTATGATTAAGAGAGGATGCCGAAAATCTCATAAAGAGTAGGCGTAATTAAAATTATTTAAACTATGAAAAAATTATTTATCACAATTGCTTTCTTAGCAGCAGGATTCTTCGCATCAGCACAGGGTCTTTTTGTCGGTGGTAGCATCGGTATCGGTACAGAGAGCGGTAAGTACAAAATGTCAGGCAATGGTATGACAGTTGAACAGGACATGCCAAAGTCATTCTCATTCGGATTTGCCCCAACAGTCGGTTACATGTTCAATGACAACATGGGTGTTGGTCTCGATTTAGCTATCGATTTTGATAAATTGACTGAAAAAGATTACAGTGATGAATTTGTTGTTGAAACAGTTACAAAGACAACAACTTTCGGTTTCTGCCCATACTTCCGTTATGTATTCGCTGAAATCGATAACTTCAAGTTCTATGGTGATGTGTATTTCTATTATATGACAGGAACACCGAAAAAGACAATTAAACAAGAGAACGTTACAATGACAGTTGATGGTTTTAAGACAACTCAACTTGGTTTCGGTATTGAACCATGCATTGCTTACCAGCTCACAGACAATATCTCAATGCATTGCGCACTCAACATCCTTGAGCTCGGTTACAGCTCATTGAAGTATTCACAGACAAGCGAAGGCGTTGAAGTTTCAGAGAAATACAACCAGTTTGGTTTTGGTGTTAACAAGTCTACACCTGTCACAATCGGTTTCTTCTACAACTTCTAAACCATATTATTGGGTATAAAAAAGGCGCTGAATTTCAGCGCCTTTTTTTATTTGCAACCTTCGCAGCCGCCATCACAACTGCCACTTTCGCAGCTGCCACCGCAGTGGCTGCAACCGCCGCCGAAGTCTTCTTCTTTCAGTTCGCGCACTGCAAGAATCTCGCCCTCAAAATAGAGCGGCACACCGGCCAACTCGTGGTTGAAGTCGATTTCAACGAGCTCGAGGCTCACTTTCTTGATTTTTCCTGGAACGATGCCGTTTCCAATGTTGAACTGTAAGGTGTTACCTTCTTTGCAATGCTCGCTGAGCTTGCCGTTTTCAATGAACATGTCTTTCTTCACGGTGTAAACCATCTCGGGATTGTACTCGCCGTAACCTTCGGCAGGAGTGAGGTGGAAACCGAAAGTGTCGCCAGGTTCGAGACCTTGCAATGATTCCTCAAAACGTGGTAAGAACATTCCGTGGCCGAAGATGCCCTCGAGTGGATGCTCCTTGGTGGCCTGGTCGATGACCGCGCCTTCTTTTGTGTCGTTGTGTAACGTGTAAGTCAACGTTACAACAGTGTTGTTAGCAACTTTCATAATTTAATAAATTCCAAATATTTTTCTTAATAACCATTCAATCGTTATAAGTCCTAAAATGCTGAAAAACAACCATTTAAGGTTTATCAAATCGTCGTATCTTGTCTCTTCCCTGGAAATAGACGTGATGCGGCTGTCGTTTTCCAAATCTTTTATAATATCTTGAATATCAGTGATATAATAATGTTTTCCTCCGGTTTGATACGCTAACGAACGCATACGCTCAATGTTGGCGGTCAAATCTTGTGCCTCTATGCCGATGGATTCTACGGTGAATGTGCCGCTGGCGTTATATTCCACGCCTCCAAACGAAGTGTGCGCACGATATTTATAAATGCCTTCCGGCAACATTCCGATGTTCAAAGTATAATTGTTTTCGCCTTTTGAAAACACATATTCATATGCAGAGACATGAGCCCGTACGTCTTTACAATCAATTGTTATATATAAATCCGGTTCGTTAATCAATTCTCGGC
>Ga0310696_10004137_pt1 | contig 17887 bp, 25 predicted proteins | sample AusTroGonzalo_MG_4_FD_203885 | JGI IMG/M metagenome (GOLD analysis project Ga0310696, IMG submission 203885) | Bovine rumen microbial communities from tropical cattle in Woodstock, Queensland, Australia - Gonzalo_02 (v2) (version 2) | ecosystem: Host-associated > Mammals > Digestive system >...
GTTTACCGGCCGGCCGTTGGGAAGAATTTAAGAACCTTTATTTTTCGCTTGCTCAAAGAATTACTATCAACGTCGAAGCTATACCGAAGAACGCCGAACCGTTCCGCGGTTGGGTGATCCTGACGGGCCTTGAATTCGATTTGAGCAACGACGCGGGGGAATAAATGGCGAACACTTTGCACTCGCTTTTTCCGTATTCCCGGAACCGTTGGAACGATTTTACCGTGTTTCCTTGTTATACTGAATTTAGCGCGCCGGTCGTTCTTGGAAAATATATTTTTTCGGAACAGACGACGCCGGCCGTTGAATTTGGTAAACTCTTACAAGGCCAGACTGGAATTATCGCCGGCGTAATGATTTCGGCCAATTGTAGCGGCGCGGATTTTTCCGCGGCCGTTGACAAGCCGCTTAAACTCCAGATTTTGCACGGCGGGAATAATACGCCTATTAACATGGCACCGTTCCCATTTACGGAATTTTCGCAAGGCGATAATTTTACACAAAGTTGGGAAATCACGGGCGCGTCTACGAAGCAAGAGGAATCTTTTAAACTTGCGATTGCCGGCGAACTCGATCAATTGCAAAACATGAGTTTGAACGAACTTGTGTTAAAGGTTTCTTTTAACTTTATCCGTGTTGGTTCGGCAAACCTGAAGGGCTAAAAATGAAGGTTGAATTAGTCCGTGAGAATCCGACGCAAAGCGGCGCGATCTTGTCGCGCGTCTTTGTTGACGGTTCTTTTTTTGGGCACGGTCTGGAAAACAACCTTTACAAGATCCCGGCCGGCCGCTTCGATCTATACGCCAAATATTCGCCAACCTTCAAAAAGAATAAAGTATATATCGAGGTGCCCGGCCGGTCTAACATCATGTTCCATGGCGGCAACGCGGCGGGAGATACTAAAGGGTGTATTATCGTTGCGGCCAACCGAACGGGCGAAAGCGTAAGCGGTGATTTGTCGCAAAAACTCTACGACATAGTAGACGCGGCCGGCCGTTCTGGCGAACCCGTCGGGCTAGTCGTTAAAAATCAAAATACGACATTATTTGTCGCGCTTGGAATTTTGGGGGCCGTGGGGCTTTTGTATTTTACACTAAAAAGGTAGGTCAAAAATGGGTAGAAAACCGAAATTAAACGCGCCGCAAGACGTGCCGGCCGTCGAAGATGAACAAGACTTTTTCGACGAAGTTCTAGCCGGTTTCGACGAAGAGAACGGCGTCGAGATCGAGGGGCGGATTTATCGCAAGACAAAGCCCGAAGATAGTATAGGGCGCATGAGCTTCGAAGCGATTGCCAAAGTAAACGAGATTGTAGACGAAGATTGGATAGGCCGCCATTTTGGCGGCGGTAACTACTTTATCAAATGGACGTTCAAGCAGGGCGATCGTAAAGAGATTAGGCAAAAGAATTACGCCGTCGGCCCTGAATACGACAAGTTTGTAAAGGAACCGGCCCCGGCCGTTTCTGGGGCCGTTCCGGGCGTTTCCGGGCTTGATTTGGGCGGCCTTTTGGGTTCGCTCACCGTCGAAAAGATCGCGGCCATAGGTAGCGCGATAAAGCTAGTTAAAGACATTTTCGCGCCGCCGCCGCCGCCGGCCCCGGTCGACATTACAAAGTTACTTGAAATTATAGCGACTAATTCGAACAAGCAGAGCGTGAGCGACGCAATTGTAATTGAAAGTATGCGCGCAATGAAGAACACGCAACCGCCGCAAACACTCGCGCAACAGATCGCGGATTTTAAGGCTTTGAAAGAAACATTTAAAGACGAATTTACAACCGATTCGACCGAAGGGGGCGACGAAATGAATTTTTTACTTGAAAAGGCAATTGAATATTTGCCGCTATTGCTTCAAAAGAAAAATAATGATTTTAGGGCCGTGGGGGCCGAAGCTCGCGAAAACCCGCTTATTAAGTCGATTATTAGTTCAAACCCAGAATTAACACAAAAGTTTTTCGAGCAAGCGCGCGCGACCTATGGCGACGCGGCCGTACAACAGTTGGCCGCCGGCTTTGGCCTGAAAGCTACTATTATACCGGCCAATACGGCCGAAGGGGTACAAAATGGATCCGAAGAAAATTAAAGGCACGTATATTTTGCGCGCGTCATTAAATGACGTTGTAAGCGGCTTTTCGTTTACGGGCGCAGACAGAAATAAGGAATTGTCGCCGGCGTCCGATTTCCTTTTAAATCTTGCTTGTGCCGACATTAACCGCCCGGTTAATACGTCTGTAAGTTTGATTTCTAACAACGTGTTGAACATCAAGGCCGCGCGCATTTTGACGCCCGGCGCGGCCGGTTTGCGCGGCGCGCTAAATAGTCAAGTTGCCGCCAATATTACTATTGTCGGACGTGCGTCTGCTAGCGTTACGGCGGATTCATTGGGCGGCTTTTCGTTCGCTCTCGACAATTTCAACGAATGGCAAGACGTAAACGTAAAATATTTGCCGGCCAAAGTGAACGACAATTATTATTTATCGATTAACAAGGACTATACAACGTTCTTTGTTGACGATTACAATATCCAAGACGAATACATTGGCCAGAATTTCACGGCCGTTCTGGAATTGCTTGTCGATACGGCCGGGGTGTTGGATAACGGGGGGGACGTTGTATGAGTGGAATTTTCAAAGGTGATTCGATCTATAAAAGCGGCGGCGGTGGCGGCGGTTACAAGGACGGCGGCCAACTTGTCGACGGCGACTTTATCAAGGTCGAAAACAACACGGTTAGTTCTTACGACAACGTAAGCCGCGACCCGGTTAATTTTTACTTTGAAGTAAATGACGGCGAATCTTTAAATAGCGTTGTCGAACTCACGACGGCCGTAAACGCTACGATCAACGTATACGTTGTAAAGAACGGTTTTTATTATCTTCTGGGGAACGTTGGCGGCAATACCGTAAACGCGGGCGACGATTACAATTTGACAGTTGTAGGCAATTCTTTTATACTTGAAGTTGTAACCCCGTCTAGTAATGATCCAGAAGCCGTAATTATAGACGGTCATATATATAAATTAACAAAAGTAAATAATTTATTGTGGACGTCTTATCTAGGTATTGATACGCCATACACGGCCGACAAGACAAGTTTTGGTCGGCTTAATACTTTAGATGTTCCAGATATTAGAATGTATAAAAATGATAATCCCGGACAATTTACTCAATATCTAAAAAATGGTTTGAGATTGCCTACATATACTGATTATGTAGATTTGCTTTATAATTCAGGGTTCTCTAGTAGTGATTTAAGATCTAATTTTGGTTGGTCTTCTATACCAAACGGTAATAATTCTAGTGGTTTAAATTTTATACCGTTTGGCTATGTATCCGGGGGGGGGTATCCAAATTGGCCGGGTAAATACTCTACAGATTCGTTCTGGCCGCGCCTTAATGGTAACGAAAACGCTTTTTCTTTGGGCGATTGGTATATAAATAATACGGATAAGACTGTATGTTGGACTATTTGGGGCGGCTTTACCGCTGTTAGATTTGTTATAGACGTCTAAAAAAAAACACACCCCGCGAACCTTGAAAAAGGACGCGGGGCGGTTAACGATTTGTCAGTTTGCGGCCGACATTTCAAATATAGATAATTCTCGAGCCGTTAAAGAGGGTTATCTTTGTAAAAAAAACGAGCTAAAGCCCGGTTTCTTTTCTTTTGTCAAAAATAGATTAAAAACAACTAAAAAACAATACGTAAAACGTATTTAAAAGGCTGAAAAAGCCTTTTTTTTGTATATTATTATCGACTTACGGGAGGTAACGGCCCCGTAATGGTTAGTTTAGCGGTTTAGACGTCGTGGCTCCTAATGTGGGTAGCGGCACTAGGCCCGCAAAAAAGCGGGAACGATAGAAAGGCCCGTTTAATCATGCGGGCGACGCGTTGACCCCGCTAGACGCGCAATAATTGCGCGATCGGACTAACTCCGGCGAAATGGCTTAAAAGGCTGTGCGATTTATTGCGGGGGGTTCGAAAAACTCTATACAACGAAAAATCGGTTTTTTGATCTTCCAACTCTCAATTACTACAAACAAAGTAGTTTTGGGGGTTGGGGGTTCTATATTCTCTACCAACTCAAATCGGTTGAAAACCGCGCCGTTCGCGTCTACATGGCGGCGCGCTCGCGTGTAGCGCGCCGGGTTGCTTCGACGGTCTGGCCGTGACGGTTGGCGGTCAAACAACGCCGTTATATTTCACCCTTGGCCCCGTTGCGGCCAGACCGGCCCCGGCGGTTCAATGGAAAATTTACCCGCTTACGTATAAACTAACCATTGAACGCCGGGGCGCATGATTCCAAAAAAAATTTATACGTAAGTCGTGCGTAGCCGGCAATAGCAAACGCCCCGCGCCGGTGCCCTATGCCGTCCACGTGCGGCCAACCGTTCACCCGCTAACCGTTCCGCGTCTGGCCTTGGCGCGCCGTGGTTGCCGCTTGCTTACGTTGTGCGTAGTGGCGCGCGGCCGTGGCGGTCGTTCAGTTGCGGCAGTTCAGGTGCCGGCGTTTGTCTTTGCCGTTCAATAGTGAGTAGCGGCCGAATATTCCAACTTGGAATAAGAAAAGACAAAAATATGTTGACGCGTTGTGTATAATTGTGTATATTTGTGTATGTGGCGGGGAATGTTCCAGCGCAAAAAAAAGGTAGGTCTAAAATGAAAGATCAAGCATTTTCAATTAATATTGAAAAAAGTCCGCTTGAAACTATCCGATATGAGGGGAAGGGAACGGCGGCCCATGCAAAAAGCATTTTTAAAAAACTTTTAATAATTTCGAAATATGATAATATCGGCGAAATTGTCATTTACAATAAAGATTGTACTGTTAAATATTGGTTAGAATACGAAAACGGAACATTTACTAAAAAAGGGTGGTTGTAAAAAATGACAGTTCAATTTATGCAAGGAAGCTTAAAAGATTTTTTCTATATGATAGATCCGTTTGATGTCGAGGGAAAACAGCGCGTTTTAATCGACGAAGACGTATTTATAAAAATTGTTAATAATCCGCGACTAGATAGCGAATATGCTAGCGAGGGACCATATAGAACAAACGTTCTAAAGTTTTTGGATAACGACGGCAATGTTTTGTTTATTCGCGTCCGTTGCAAGGTAAACCGTAGGGGTCAACCCGTGGACGGTTTCAATGTGGAAAAAGGAATTTTCGAAGATAATAAAAAAAGGGGTTGAATAGGAAAATGAATAAATACGACTTTTTATTTATTGCGTTTATAGCGTGTTGCCTTGGTTGCGCGCTTGGGCGTCTGTTGGTTTATATATTCATGGGGTTTTAATATGGACAGACAGACAAAAAAGGAACTTTTGAAGGCCGTATATAATGGCGCGTTGGACGTTGTTAAATTGGCCGTTCGAGATTGGAACCCGAAGGCGCGCGCCAACTTTTACGCATTTCTGGAGAGGTTGAAAAAATGAAAAGAAAACAGTTACTTATAAATGAAAAGGACTTTAACGACCTTAAAAGGATTTGGCGCGGCGGTATTTTCTGGCTTTGTAGTGATTCCCGTTTTATCCGTGAAATTATAGAATACGAAATAAAAAAAGAGGATAAAAAATGAACTTTTATAAAGTTATTGAAGAAGAATACGATGGTAGTTTATTGCTTAGAAAAAGAACTCTATATTATAATTTAGATATAGTTCAATGTTTTGTAATTGATGATAATAAGAGAGTTGTATATTTTTATTATAGTTCAGACGATTATATTTTAACACCATTAACAGACGAACTAATAAAAAAACTAAAAGAAATGGGGGTTTTAAAATGATCCAGAATATAAGAATTTGTGAAATGTGCAAGCGGCCGAACCCTTTTAATAGTCTGTTTTGCCCCGCTTGTATTAAAAAGATCCAAGAATTGAAAAATAAAAAAATAGGGGGGCCAAATGGCAAATAAAAAAGTATATTATCAAGGGTGCATTAGTCCAGATTGGCGAATGTGTTTTTACATGGAGTGCGTTGAGCGCGACAAGTGCCCGCAGTTTCAGGAATACGACCGACAAGAAAAAGAACAGTATTTAAAAGAGAGGGTAGAAAATGGGCGTTAAAATCGAACTAGAAAAAAAAGAAATTGGTTGGTTAAACGTTGCTTTAGATGTTGCAAGAAAAGACTATAACAAAACAATTGAAAATTTACAAAAAAATAAAAAGTTGAAAAAAACGGAAAAAGAAGATTTAATAAAGGATCTTTTGGAAGAAAAGGGATATATTGAAAAACTTAAAAAGTTTTTTGGTAGTTTAAAATAATGATCCTGACAACCGACAAATTAAAAAGCGTTTACCAGACGGGCGCGAAAATGCGCCGTTTGGTTCGCGACTATTGGGCCGACTTGGGGCCGTGGTTGGCCGTGCCTTTTCTGGAATATTACAAGTACGTTTGCGCGTTGCCCTATATTAGCGATCCTGACGGCGTGGAGTTTGTGAGCCGGCCGCGCCTGACGTTAGACCCGAATTACACTATTGCGCGCGATTGCGACGATAAGGCGGTTTTACTTGCGTGTTGGTGGAACGGCCACGGCGATAAATGCCGGTTTGTCGCAAGTTCGACAAAACCGAACGGACGTTTACATCATGTGTTTATGCAACACGAAAGCGGCCTTTTTCTGGACGCAACTTACAAAAAGAACGAAAATTTTATAGGGTTTTATCCCTATTTTACGAAAATAACGCGAATAATCGCGCTTACTGACTTTTTTTAAGTTGCTTTTACTTTGATTTTGATTTATATTACTTACGTAAAACTTTTTTACGTAGGTTTTTTTTATGGCCGCAATGCTTGCAACTTTGGAAGGGAACGAAAAGGGCATTACATTAGATGACCTTTTCGACGTAAACGACTATTTGGGCGTTAAATATTTTGGCCCCGAAGATTGGAACCGTATTAAAAAGTGCGCTTGCATTATTACTATGAAAGCCGCTAAAAACCCGGTTCTTTTCTATATCGACTCCCTGAAAGACGATTACAAGGACTATAAACCGTCGCAACTTGCTAATTGCGTGTTCGGTTTCAACGACGCCGCCGGCGTCGAACTCATGGGCTCTATTCCTTGGGAACGTCTTAAAGTCAAAATGGATAACGAACTTTTGGGGTTGTCTATTGGTAACGTAGTATCTAAAATTGGTAGCGGCATTAAGACGGCGGCGGGATATGCCTACGACATTGCCACGGCCCCGATTAAGGCCGGCGAATACATTATGGAAAAGACGCCGCTTAAATACACGCCGGGCGCAAAGTGGTATAAAACAACGAAGGATTTAAAAGAAAAATACGTTGATACCCCGGTTAAATCTACGACGCAAGCGGTCGTAGATAAAACTAGTGGAACCATGTACAAGATCGCGACCGAAACGCCGCTTAAATATACGGGAACGGGGCAAATTGTAAAGTATATGGAAAAGGGCCGCGAAGCCGCGGGAGTTACTAGCCCCGGAACGGCCGAAGTTTACGAAAGCGAAGAAGAAATTATTAGACAGAAGCGCGCCGCCGCCGAAGCCGCCGCTAGGGCCTTTAACGCGGCCAGCACGGCAAAATCTAAAGAGATTACGGCAACCAAAAAGTTACAAGCCGAAGCGGAACAGAAGGCCGCCGCCGAAGCCGCCGCCGCCGCCGCCGCCGCCGAACAAGCCGCGACGCAAAACCAATTGGAACAGACGCAAGCCGTATTGACAAGTAAATACGCCCCTTGGGTTTTGGGCGGTGCCGGTCTGTTGCTTGCTTTGTCGATCTTGAAAAAATAAGAGAGGGCAATAAATGTACGATTTTACAACCGATAACGTATTAAACGCGATTTATTCGCCTAACGAAAAGTTGGGCGTCGAACTCATGGGCGCGGCAAAGTGGGCGCAACTTAAAAAGGCCGTTGCGGCCAATACCGTAAACAAATTAAATCAAGTTTACGGCGGAAACCGCGCGCGCTTTTCTGGGGCCGTTGTCGAAGCTGCGCGAAAAATGCGCGCACCGTCTGACCCGGTAAGCATGGCTGCAAAGTCTAAAAGAATTATGAAAAACGCACTTTTGAACGACCCGATTTGCGGCGAACTTTGGGGCGTAAATGATGATTACGCCGCCGAACTTTTGGGTTATAGTTGGGGCGATTTTGGTAGACAAGTCAAAAATTTAACACATAAAGTTCTAGAAGCCGGCGAAAATATCCCGATCGCGTCCGCCGCCGTTGCCGAAGCTCGTAAATATGGCGATTATGTGCAGACCGCTTTGGGATTGAAAAAAAGCGGCGAAGATGTCGTTAATACCGTCTACGACAACCGCGGTAAAATTCTCATTATTGGCGGTTTGGGTGCCCTTGGTCTTTACTTGCTTTTGAGGAAAAAGAAAAAGTAATGTTGGCTTGGTCTTTGACAGATTCGCAAGCGAAAAACATTTATAACGCGCTTTATAAATGGTACGATTCGCCGTCCAATTTCCCGAACTACCAGACGGGCGCGGGGGTGTTTTTTGGCTATGCGAACTACACTTTAGACAAGTTGTATTATACTATCGAAGCCGCAAAAAAATATTATTCATTGGGTTGGTTTAACGATAATTTCGACCAAAGAAACGCCGCTATTGACAAGTTATCAACAATTCTTTACGACGTATTCGCGGGGCAAGTTGAAAAGGCGGGAATTAAAAAATTCTTGACTTGGATCTACAATTTTGCAAAGCAAAACGAAAGCGCGGTAAAGTATTTTTCAGGTGGTGCCGGTTTTGGTGTTCTTGACACGGCCGCGGTCGTTCTCGACGAAGTGGCCGTTAAACCTATTAAAACCGTTGCCGAAAATATAAGTTACGCGGTAAGTTACCCGTCGTTAAAGTCGCTTTTGCCCGATAATATGACATTGTTAAAATGGGGTTTGCTTATTGGCGGCGGTCTGTACGTCTGGAAGTTCCTCGAAAACCGAACAAAACGAATTTGATAAACATTAAACAAGAGAGGTCTAAAAATGGCTAAACGCATTAAGTCGGCCGGCCGCGCAAAGACGCGCACGGTAACAAAGACAAAGATCAAGAGGGTGTATGTTAAGGCAAAGCGCGCCGCACGTCGCGCACGTCGTGCCGCAACTCAACCCGTAAGTAAAAAAGACATCGTTTTGGCTGTTGCCGGTGCCGGCGTCGGATCTATTGGCGGTGCTATCGTGTTGTCGAAGTTGCCGGCAACTTTGCCGCCCATGGCAACCAACGGCGGCGTTGCCGCGCTTGGCGGTGTTCTTACGGCCGTTGGCTTGAAAAAGAAAAACAAGTTGCTTATGGGTGCCGGCCTTGGTATGGCCGCCGTGGGCGTCCGTGGCATTATTGCCGGTTTCGTTCCGGCTATGGCCGGATATGACGGCGAAACCTATGCTTACGTTCCCCAGATTCCGGCCGCAAGCATGGCCGCACCGTTTGCCGCACCGTTCGCCGGCGAAATGAACACTTACGAACCGCTGAACGCACCGTTTGACGGCGAAGAAACAATTTAACAATAAAAAAAGAGAGGTCAAAAAATGGCTATTACCGATTCCGTACCCGTTGCCCCGTCCGCCCCGGTTCTCCGTTCCTTCGGTGCCGGCGGTCAACAGTATATTGCCGACATTTGGGGCGGTTTTAACGTGAGCGCAAAGCTCGTAAACCCGCTTTTCACTTTCCGCGCTACTGACACGTCGATTCCGAATGCCGAACAGTTGACGAACCTCACCGAAGCCCAGAAGATTGGCTCGACCATGGAATTTAAGGCCGTGCAGTTGGGTTTGCGCGTCGTTCCGCTTGCTTCGGGTGCCGTGCTTGATCCGGCCGTTGCCGAAGACATGAAGAGTTTGTTGGCGTCCGCCGTTGTTACCCTGACTTACGGATCCAACGAAACGAAGATTGGCGAATTCTCCGGCCTTCACCTCATGGCCCCGGTTGACTATGTGGCCGCCGACGCTACCAACACTTGTGCCGCCCAGAATGGCGCGATCAATTCCGCAAGTTGGATCAACCTCAAGGAACCCGTTTGTATTGAAGCAAACCTGAACATTGGCGGAACCGTCAAGTTCACGCGCCCGGTGCCGGCTTCTCTCTACGCAACTGAAAATACTTTCGGTTTCGTGGTGATCATGGCCGGTTTGAAGGTTGTGAAGTCCTAAATGGGGTGGTTTACGTCTACTTAATTGTAGACCTACCAACGCGGGGGGCGTCGCCCCCATGCAACCGCCCCCCGCAATTTTTTTTTCATTTTAAAAAAGGGTAGATTTTATTATGAACATGGCCGAAGTAACAAAAAAACTTGCTGACTTGAAGCAAACCCAGAGTTATGAAAAAACGTTTGATTTTACGCGTTCCTTTGTAGCCGAAGCGGGCAAGGCAAATACTTTTGCAATTCCAATTACCAACGAAGGGCCGTTTCTGGAAGAATCTTATAATATCCGTTGCACGTCTAATTCTGTTTTGACGCGCACGTACAAGGGAGTAACGACGACTAAAAACATTTGCGCCGTCAAACTTAAATTCAAGTCGCAAGCCGACAACGCCGCACAAAGTAACGACTATATCCCGGCTCAGTTGATCGCAACCCCAATGGGCGACGAAATGCCGCGTTACGGAGCAAGGCCGTTTGTGCATTTGTACCCGAAGGGCGACGTACTTTTGATCGAGTACGATAACCGCGCCCCGGAACCGCTTATTAAACCGTCCGCAACGTATCCGACCGACGGCGACGTTTACACCATGGAAGACGAACTTGTCGAAATTTGCTTTAATGGCAAGTTGTACCCCCTGAACAAGTAAGCGCGGGGGGCGTCTATGCTCAAATCATTTGCCGAAAGCATTTACCAGGAAGTAAACGACGTAAAGCGCGGCCGGTGTATCTACTCCGACGAACAACGCGACGAAATACTTTATACCGCAAAGCGTGTACGCTCGAAAGATTATATCTTACCGTTCGATATGTACGACGGCCAGATAGAAACGCGCGGCGTAACGACTACGGCAAATTGGTATTTTATCCTTACCGGCGCGGCCGTGTTTTTCGAAAATTGCCCGGCGTCCGACTTGCCGAAGATTGGCGTAAAGTTTCAGGATTTTACGCCGTCTAGTCCGTTCGGCACCGTTGCCGAAGACCTGAACGACGTAAACGCCGCTTTGGTATTTGGCCGTGAAGGTTTACCGGCCGGCCGTTGGGAAGAATTTAAGAACCTTTATTTTTCGCTTGCTCAAAGAATTACTATCAACGTCGAAGCTATACCGAAGAACGCCGAACCGTTCCGCGGTTGGGTGATCCTGACGGGCCTTGAATTCGATTTGAGCAACGACGCGGGGGAATAAATGGCGAACACTTTGCACTCGCTTTTTCCGTATTCCCGGAACCGTTGGAACGATTTTACCGTGTTTCCTTGTTATACTGAATTTAGCGCGCCGGTCGTTCTTGGAAAATATATTTTTTCGGAACAGACGACGCCGGCCGTTGAATTTGGTAAACTCTTACAAGGCCAGACTGGAATTATCGCCGGCGTAATGATTTCGGCCAATTGTAGCGGCGCGGATTTTTCCGCGGCCGTTGACAAGCCGCTTAAACTCCAGATTTTGCACGGCGGGAATAATACGCCTATTAACATGGCACCGTTCCCATTTACGGAATTTTCGCAAGGCGATAATTTTACACAAAGTTGGGAAATCACGGGCGCGTCTACGAAGCAAGAGGAATCTTTTAAACTTGCGATTGCCGGCGAACTCGATCAATTGCAAAACATGAGTTTGAACGAACTTGTGTTAAAGGTTTCTTTTAACTTTATCCGTGTTGGTTCGGCAAACCTGAAGGGCTAAAAATGAAGGTTGAATTAGTCCGTGAGAATCCGACGCAAAGCGGCGCGATCTTGTCGCGCGTCTTTGTTGACGGTTCTTTTTTTGGGCACGGTCTGGAAAACAACCTTTACAAGATCCCGGCCGGCCGCTTCGATCTATACGCCAAATATTCGCCAACCTTCAAAAAGAATAAAGTATATATCGAGGTGCCCGGCCGGTCTAACATCATGTTCCATGGCGGCAACGCGGCGGGAGATACTAAAGGGTGTATTATCGTTGCGGCCAACCGAACGGGCGAAAGCGTAAGCGGTGATTTGTCGCAAAAACTCTACGACATAGTAGACGCGGCCGGCCGTTCTGGCGAACCCGTCGGGCTAGTCGTTAAAAATCAAAATACGACATTATTTGTCGCGCTTGGAATTTTGGGGGCCGTGGGGCTTTTGTATTTTACACTAAAAAGGTAGGTCAAAAATGGGTAGAAAACCGAAATTAAACGCGCCGCAAGACGTGCCGGCCGTCGAAGATGAACAAGACTTTTTCGACGAAGTTCTAGCCGGTTTCGACGAAGAGAACGGCGTCGAGATCGAGGGGCGGATTTATCGCAAGACAAAGCCCGAAGATAGTATAGGGCGCATGAGCTTCGAAGCGATTGCCAAAGTAAACGAGATTGTAGACGAAGATTGGATAGGCCGCCATTTTGGCGGCGGTAACTACTTTATCAAATGGACGTTCAAGCAGGGCGATCGTAAAGAGATTAGGCAAAAGAATTACGCCGTCGGCCCTGAATACGACAAGTTTGTAAAGGAACCGGCCCCGGCCGTTTCTGGGGCCGTTCCGGGCGTTTCCGGGCTTGATTTGGGCGGCCTTTTGGGTTCGCTTACCGTCGATAAGGTTATGGCCATTACGGCCGCCGTTAAGGCCGTTAAAGAGATTTTTGCGCCGCCGCCGCCGCCGGCCCCGGTCGACATTACAAAGCTGCTTGAAATTATCGCGACTAATTCGAACAAACAGAGCGTGAGCGACGCAATAGTTATTGAAAGTATGCGCGCAATGAAGAACACGCAACCGCCGCAAACACTCGCGCAACAGATCGCGGACTTTAGGGCGTTGAAAGAAACATTTAAAGATGAATTTTCAAACGATTCGACCGACGGGGGCGACGAAATGAGTTATTTATTGGAAAAGGGCCTAGAATTATTGCCCGTTTTACTCCAGAAGAAAAACAACGATTTTAGGGCCGTAGGGGCCGAAGTACGCGACAACCCGCTTATTAAGGCGGTTATTAGCTCTAATCCTGAACTTACTCAAAAGTTTTTCGAGCAAGCGCGCGCGACCTATGGCGACGCGGCCGTTCAACAGTTGGCCGCCGGCTTTGGCTTGAAAGCTACTATTATTCCCGCCCAGACTGGCGAAGGGGTACAAAATGGATCCGAAAAAAATTAAAGGCACGTATATTTTGCGCGCGTCTTTGAACGACGTTGTAAGCGGCTTTTCGTTTACGGGAGCTGACAGAAATACGGAATTGTCGCCGGCGTCCGATTTCTTACTAAATCTTGCTTGCGCGGACATTAACCGCCCGGTTAATACGGCGGTAAGTTTGATATCTAACAACGTGTTGAACATCATGGCCGCGCGCATTTTGACGCCCGGCGCGGCCGGCTTGCGCGGCGCGCTAAATAGTCAAGTCGCCGCCAATATTACTATTGTCGGCCGTGCGTCGGCAGACGTGGCCGCGGATTCCTTGGGCGGCTTTTCGTTCGCGCTTGACAATTTCAACGAATGGCAAGACTTGAACGTAAAATATTTGCCGGCCAAAGTGAACGACAACTATTATTTGTCGATTAACAAGGACTATACGAAGTTCTTTATCGACGATTATAATATACAAGATGATTATATCGGCCAGAATTTCACGGCCGTTTTAGAAATGTTGGTTGATACGGCCGGGGTGTTGGATTACGCGGGGGACGTTGTATGAGTGGAATTTTCAAGGGTGATTCGATCTATAAAAGCGGCGGCGGCGGCGGCGGTTTCAAGGACGGCGGCCAACTTGTCGACGGCGACTTTATCAAGGTTGAAAACAACACGGTTAGTTCTTACGACAACGTAAGCCGCGACCCGGTTAATTTTTATTTCGAAGTCAAGGACGGCGAAGTTTTAAATAGCGTTGTCGAACTTACGACGGCCGTAAACGCCACTATAAACGTCTACGTTGTAAGGAACGGTTTTTATTATCTTCTGGGGAACGTGGGCGGCAATACCGTAAACGCCGGCGACGATTACAAGTTGAATGTTACGGGCGATTCCTACTCTTTGGAACAAGTAACGCCTGGCGGCGGCTCCGTTCCCTCATTTTTTGAAATTGACGGCGTATTCTATCCGTTAAAAGAGTTTAACGGTTATTTGTGGCTTATGCAAAATTTGGCCGGTAATTTTGGGTTGGACGTCGTGAACGTTCCTACAACCGGCCAGACCCCTTACGGTTCTTACACTCAAAACGTCGCTTTATGTGACGGCAAATATTTTTACCGTATTAAATCGAATGTTATAGACGCCGTAAATCAAGCGTGCGCCCCGTTTCATATTCCTATTGCGGACGACTTTTCAAATAGCGGACTACTTACAAAAACTTGTGGCGAATGGAAAGCGGATTTTGGCGCGAAAGAAATAGGCTGTATTCTTGGCGGGAGCATTACGCCAACGATGAGTTATTTATACTACAACAACGACAATAAATTTTATATAACTCAAATTAGTGAAGGTGGATATACAAACTATCAAAGAAGCGACGCGCAAACCGTAAACACTTTTGGCGGTGGTATGCTTTACTCTTTGCGTCTTTGTTGCAAATTGTCCGATCTTTAAAAAAAAAACACACCCCGCTAAACTCGAAAGAGCAAGCGGGGCGGTTAACGTTTTGCCTAGTTTGTCGCGCCTAGGGCAAAAAGAAATATAGATAATTCACGAGCCGTTAAAGTGGGTTATCTATGTAAAAAAAAACGAGCTAAAGCCCGGTTTCTTTTCTTTTGTCAAAAATAGATAAAAAACAACTAGAAAACAATACCAAAAACGTCTTTTAAAGGTTGAAAAACCTTTTTTTTTTGTATATTCTTTGCAGTTACGGGAGGTAACGGCCCCGTAACGGTTGGTTTTATGACCTAGAAGTCGCGCCGCACTAATGCGTGTAGGATCGCTAGATTGGGCCGGTAAGGTCTGGGGATAAATCCAGACAAACCCGCAAAAATTAAAGACCCCTTGACACTTCGATGTTATAAGACGCGCGTCTATTGGCCGCGGCGTGTTGAGCGCCCGAAATGGCCGTAAAAACGGTAGACTGATTAGGCGCGGGGGGGCGAAATAATACGCTATACGACGATAGAGCGATTATTTGCCAACCAACCAAACAAGAATTCATTTTTGAATTCTTGGGGGGTTGGGGGGCTTGTATCCGCTACCAACTCCAGAGCGTGGAACGCCGCCGTTCGCGTCTACATGGCGGCGCGCTCGCGGTAGCGCGCCGGGTTGCTTCGACGGTCTGGCCGTGCCGGTTGGCGGTCAAACAACGCCGTTATATTTCACCCTTGGCCCCGTTGCGGCCAGACCGGCCCCGGCGGTTCGATGGAAAATTTACCCGCTTACAAATAAACTAACCATTGAACGCCGGGGCGCATGATTTCCAAAAAAAATTTATACGTAAGTCGTGCGTAGCCGGCAATAGCAAACGCCCCGCGCCGGTGCCCTATGCCGTCCACGTGCGGCCAACCGTTCACCCGCTAACCGTTCCGCGCTTGGCCTTGGCGCGCCGTGGTTGCCGCTTGCTTACGTTGTGCGTAGTGGCGCGCGGCCGTGGCGGTCGTTCAGTTGCGGCCGTTCAGGTGCCGGCGTTTGTCTTTGCCGTTCAATAGTGAGTAGCGGCCGACTATTCCAACTTGGAATAAGAAAAACAAAAAATATGTTGACGCATTGTGTATAATTGTGTATATTTGTGTATGTGGCGGGGGAATGTTCCCGCGCTCAAAAAAAGGTAGGTATAAAATGACACACGCAATGTTTTTTGTGGCTGACGAATTTGGAGGTCAAATTCCAGATGAATATTTAGGACAGATTAACGACTTTAACAGTTGTTCGGCGGCCGAACGTGCGGCGCGTGAATATAGCAAAAAAAATCCAATAACTATTTATACCGTCGGCGTAGCTATCAATAGTCTATCTTTTCGCAATGGCCGCAGAATAAAAGAGGTTTAATATGGTAATTCTTTTTTGTGAATATAGGTGTGAAAATTGCGGCGTCGGAGTCGAAACTATGCGTTCTGTACATTTAGACGTTCCTTGTAAATTGTCCGTTGCTTGTCCAGAATGTAAGAACGAAAAATTAGTTTTATTAAGTTGTACAAGAATGGTTAGTAATGAGGAAGATGAAAATGAATAAATACGACTTTTTATTTATTGGTTTTGTGGCGTGTTGCCTTGGTTGCGCTCTTGGGCGTCTGTTGGTTTATATATTCATGGGGTTTTAATGAACGAACAGACGGAAAAGGAACTTTTGAAGGCCATTTATAACGGTGCTTTGGATGTTTTAAAATTGGCCGTGCGCGATTGGAACCCGAAGGCGCGCGCGAACTTTTACGCACTCCTGGAGAGGTTGAAAAAATGAAAAGAAAACAGTTACTTATAAACGAAAAAGACTTTAACGATCTTAAAAGGATTTGGCGCGGCGGCTTGTTTCGTCTTTGTAGCGATTCACTTTTTATACGGGCACTTATCGAACACGAACTAACAAGGGAGATGAAAAAATGAACTTTTACAAAGCAACCGATAATTTTTTAATAAACTTGAATTTAGTAAAAAAGATTGCCAGAAAAAACAACGATTGGTACGTTTATTTTATTGGAGAAGAAGAAGGAACTTTTATTTTGTCGAGTATGGCGTCCGAAATAAAAAAGATTCTCTTTTCTAAAAATAAAGAAAAGGACATTAGGCAAATTCAATTAGTTTGCGACCGTTGCGGAGAAACATTTAAGGTCAATGTACCTTTTGATGAAAACGGCGTTTCAGTTTCCCCGGTTGTCTTTTCAAGATATTGTAGTAAATGTATTGTCGATCTTGGAAATAACGAGGTTAAAAAATGATCCAGGATATAAGAATTTGTGAAATGTGCAAGCGGCCGAACCCTTTTAATAGTCTGTTTTGCCCCGCTTGTATTAAAAAGATTCAAGAATTGAAAAATAAAAAAATAGGGGGGCCAAATGGCAAATAAAAAAGTATATTATCAAGGGTGCATTAGTCCAGATTGGCGAACGTGTTTTTACATGGAGTGCGTTGAGCGCGACAAGTGCCCGCAGTTTCAGGAATACGACCGACAAGAAAAAGAACAGTATTTAAAAGAGAGGGTACAAAATGGGCGTTAAAATTGAACTCGAAAAAAAAGAAATTGGTTGGTTAAACGTTGCTTTAGATGTTGCAAGAAAAGACTATAACAAAACAATTGAAAATTTACAAAAAAATAAAAAGTTGAAAAAAACGGAAAAAGAAAATTTAATAAAAGACCTTTTAGAAGAAAAGGGCTATATTGAAAAACTTAAAAAGTTTTTTGGTAGTTTAAAATAATGATCCTCACGACCGACAAATTAAAAAGCGTTTACCAGACGGGCGCGAAAATGCGCCGTTTGGTTCGCGACTATTGGGCCGACTTGGGGCCGTGGTTGGCCGTGCCTTTTCTGGAATATTACAAGTACGTTTGCGCGTTGCCCTATATTAGCGACCCGGACGGCGTGGAGTTTGTGAGCCGGCCGCGCCTGACGTTGGATCCTAATTACAAGATTGCGCGCGATTGCGACGATAAGGCCGTTTTACTTGCGTGTTGGTGGAACGGCCACGGCGATAAATGCCGGTTTGTCGCAAGTTCGACAAAACCGAACGGCCGTTTACATCATGTCTTTATTCAACACGAAAGCGGCCTTTTTCTGGACGCGACTTACAAAAAGAACGAAAATTTTATAGGGTTTTACCCCTATTTTACGAAAATAACGCGAATAATCGCTCTTACTGACTTTTTTTAAGTTGCTTTTACTTTGATTTTGATTTATATTACTTACGTAAAACTTTTTTACGTAG
>Ga0310696_10004138_pt1 | contig 17885 bp, 14 predicted proteins | sample AusTroGonzalo_MG_4_FD_203885 | JGI IMG/M metagenome (GOLD analysis project Ga0310696, IMG submission 203885) | Bovine rumen microbial communities from tropical cattle in Woodstock, Queensland, Australia - Gonzalo_02 (v2) (version 2) | ecosystem: Host-associated > Mammals > Digestive system >...
CGTGTCGAGGCGTATTGGCGCGAGTTGCCTGCGAAGCATCCCGAGCTTGAACTTGATGAATTCGTGGTGATGCCGAATCACTTCCATGCAATCTTGCGCATCCATTACCGACCAACGAACAAGGAACATCATCTTGGCTTTATCCTGAGCCGCTTCAAGGGAGGAACCGGCTACATCTACGGCAAGATGCGCCGCGCCGGACTGGTTGAGGATATCGGCGAACATCTTTGGCAATTCGACTACTGGGACAAGCTTGTCACAAGCGAAAAGCAACTTGCCGTATACCGCAAGTATATCCGCGAAAATCCCAAGAACTGGACCCGCGATCGATTCGGCATTGTTACTCAATACTCTTTTGGGAATCTAGAGCTTCTGCGCGGCACTCGAATCGCATTTGTGGCTTCGCAGGGTTTCTGGGCAAGCAACCTGAAGCCGCGGTTGGTTTGGCGAGATGGGCGGGCTGAAGCCCGCCGCATCGATACGGATGCCACGACGGAAGGGAAAGCCCGCCGCACCGATACGGATGCCACGACGGAAGGGGAAGCCCGCCGCACCGATACGGATGCCACGACGGAAGGGGAAGCCCGCCGCACCGATACGGATGCCACGACGGAAGGGAAAGCCCGCCGCACCGATATAGATGAAACGACGGGTCAAGAACGCAAACTTGTATCGGAGCGTGGGGCTTCAGCCCCAGAATCAGCCATCATATCAACCTTTACAAGTGCGCAGGAGCGCGAAGCCCTGCGCCGCGCGTTGGCAAACGGGCGGCGCGTGATACAGGTAATCCCTCAGGGCATACCACCAGAAAGCGAGCTTCAGCCCGCACTGCTCGCCGCCTGCCGCAGTGGGCGGGCGCTTCTGCTTTCGCCGCAACCTCCCAATTCACGCCTCAACAAAAAGGTTGCCACATGGTGCAACGAGTATGTCTTGCGCCATGCCGATGAAATCTGGAGCGGCGACATTTCGCCAAACGGCATGCTCGCTGCCATGTTGAAGGCGCTTGGACGATAAGGCCGCGCTTCGCGCGTACACCATCTACGGCAAGACGAGCCTGATCGACAGTGCGTGGCACTCGCCCACGAACGATGTGAGCCGTTTCTTCAAGAGCGAATTTCACCCAGTTGACGTGCAGATCAAGATATGATATTCTATTCGCGAATTGCGAATGAGGATGAAATGATGCTTAAAGGTCAAGACATTATGGTGCTTGCCGGCGTCATCGGCGGCTGCCGGCAGGAGGAGACTTATGCCGAACTTGGCAGAAGAGTCTGTCTGAGCGCATCAGAGGCTCATGCTGCCGTAAGGCGTCTGAACGAAGCCGCGCTGATCGGAAAGGACAGAAAGGCGATAAGACGAAACGTGCTGGAGTTTCTGCTGCACGGCCTTCGCTATGCATTCCCGTTCAACCAGACGGCGATTTTGACAAAAGGCATTCCTACATCGTATGCGGCACCTGTGGCGGACGGAATGTTCGCCGTATCGGGGAATCCTCCAGTTTGGCGATCACCGAACGGCATTGCGTACGGGCGTGCCGTGGAGCCGCTGTATTCGACGGCGCCAGAAGCCGCAGCTAACGATAGGAGGTTGTACGACAACCTCGCAATCATCGATATGCTTCGCGGCGGTCGGCTGCGCGAGCGGCAGTTCGCCGAGCGGAAACTGCGGGAGATGCTTTCATGACCGATAATGTTGCGTCAATCGTTGCAATGAATGCCAAGCTTGCCGGAATGCCGTTCGACTTTGCATTCCTTGGCGGGTCAGTGCTGTCTGTTCTAGTAAACGATCCGACTGTTGATGCCATACGTGTGACCAAGGATGTTGACGTGATTGTCGATGTCCGCACGAGAAGGGACTTTCATCGCGGGGAAAGGGAACTTGAAGCTCGTGGGTTCAAGCATGATACGCGCGAAGATGCTCCGATCTGCAGATGGATCGCCGATGGAATTACCGTTGACTTCCTTCCGATTCGCGAAGAGGTGCTTGGCTGGAAATCTCGCTGGTTTGAAGAGGCGTTGGCTTCGGCGCAGACTAGGAATCTGGAAGGAACTACTGTAAGGATAGTAACTGCGCCATTCTTCGTCGCATTAAAATTGGAAGCCTTTGAGGACAGGGGAAAGGGCGATTTCGTAAGTAGCACGGATTTTGAAGATGTGATTTGCCTTTTCAATGGACGTATTGGAATTGTCGACGAGATACTTGCAGAGCCTGTTGTGCGCGAGGGCATTGTCGAGAGATTCGCCCGATACATTCATGACGAATCGCTTGAAGATGCCGTCCTCGGGTTTGTTCAGACGGAGAACGAGCCGGAGAGGCGTTTCTCCGAAATCATGGCGTCATTCAAGCGATTGGCAAGTTCCAAACAGTTCTTCGCGCCTACACCATCTACGGCAAGACGAACCTGACCGAAAGGGCGTGGCACTCGCCGACGAACGATGCGAGCGGATTCTTCAAGGTCGAGGTTGAAATGTGGTAATACCGAAACACGTGCTGGAAGTTTTTCCCCATATCTTGGGGATTGTGCGGAAATTCGCGCCGCCGCGCCGGATTTGTGGTATAATCATCGGAGATTGCGAGAGAAAGCATCTACCCTAAAAATCAAAAGGAGACAAAAATGGGAATTCCAGCCAAGTGCAAAGTGTCGGTTCTCAAGGAGCCGAGGAAGATGGAGATCGTGGAGGTAGACATACCGGCGATCGGCGACGACGAGATGCTCGTGAAGGTCGAGGGCTGCGGAATATGCGGCACCGACGTGCACGAGTACAAGGGCGATCCCTTCGGCTTCTGCCCAGTGCAGCTCGGCCACGAGGGCACGGGCGAGATCGTGGCGCTCGGCAAGAACGTCACCAAGGACTTCACCGGCAAGCCGCTCAAGGTGGGCGACAAGATCGTGACAGGCCTCAAGCCCTGCGGCACGTGCGACACGTGCAAGTTCCATCCCGAGATCCAGGAGCTCTGCAACGGCGGCGAGATATTCGGTCTCCTGCCCGGCCCTGAGCACTACCTCAACGGCTGGTTCGGCGAGTACATGAAGGTGAACGCAGGCGGCGTGGTGTTCAACGTGAGCGACATGGACCGCGACCTGCGCATCCTCATCGAGCCGGCGGCGGTTATCGTGCACGCCGTGGAGCAGGCGAAGCAGATCTTCGACTTCAAGTTCAACAGCTACGTGCTCGTGCAGGGCTGCGGCCCGATCGGCCTGCTCCTCCTCGCGATGGTCCGCTGCCTCGGCGTGCGCAACATCATCGCATGCGACGGCGACGACAACCGCCTTGAGTTCGCGAAGAAGCTTGGCGCGCGCTACACGGTCAACGGCATGGCCGAGGACGCCGTGGAGCAGGTCCAGAAGATCACCGGCGGCGAGGGCGCCGAGATGGTGTTCCAGTGCACGGGCTCGCCCAAGGCCGCCACCCGCGCGTGGAAGTACATCCGCCGCGGCGGAAGCTTCTGCGAGCTCGGGTTCTTCACGAACAACGGCGACACCACCTACAGTCCGCACCTCGACATGTGCAACAAGCAGGTCAAGGCCATCGGCTCCTGGACGTACCAGGCCAAGGACTGGGTGCAGAGCTTCGACTTCCTCAAGGAGGCCCAGGAGCGCGGGCTGCCGATCACGGATCTCATCACGCACAAGTATCCGCTCGACAAGATGAACGACGCCATGGAGATGAACATTTCCATGAAGGGTCTCAAGATCGCGTACGTGGCGTGACGAATCGAGATGCGCACGCCGCATGATGCCGTCAAAAGGGCGCTGGTCGCCCTTGCATGTCTGCCGTTCGTCGGCGCGATGCACGCCTCGCCTCCTCCGGGGGCGGGCGTGCATTCTCTTTCCGGCATGGCGTGGCTTGGCGATGGAGTTCCGGAGCCCACGAACGACGCCGCGTTCTACGCCGCGGATCCTGCGCCGCGCTTTGAGGCCCGGTTCGTGCTGCCCCGCGGCGCGGGACGCACGGACTTCGACGTCGCATGCGCCGGGTTCTTCCGCTTTGAGCTGAACGGCCGCGAGTTCGGTCCTGGCGCGGGAGCTGGGCTGGCGCCGCTGTGGAGCCCGTTCGACGGAACCATCTACGCCGAGCGGATGTCTCCGCCAGCGGATGCGTTCCGTCCCTGGCCTGAGACGAACGTGGTCTCGGTGACGCTCGGCAACGGATTCTACAATCTGCCGCCTATGCGATTCTGGGGGCATCGCTGCTTCAGGGCGGATATGGCGCACGGCAGGCCGTGCTTCAAGATGTCGGCGGCGGGGCTGGAGGCGCCGCTCGAGTGGACGTGGCGCGAGACGCAGATCGTGCGCAACTGCGTCTATTTGGGAACGGAGGTGGACAGGACGCGCGAGACGGCGGCGGCCCGTCCGGCAGTGAAGGTCGCGGGGCCGAAGGGGAGAATCGTTCCGCGCCGCGCGCCGTCTACTGTCAAGTTTGGCGCGCCGCTCAGGGGAAAGGCCGCGTGGCTGCGGCAGGGCGTTCAGGTGGTGGACTTCGGAGAAAACGTCTCGGGAACGCCCACCTTCACGTTCCGCGACGCGCCGAGGGGAATGCGAGTGGAGATCGTCTACGGTGAAAGGCTGAATGCAGACGGCTCCGTGAACTTTCTCACCCAGACGGCGGGGCAGATAAAGAAGCCTGGCATGGGCGGGCCAGGCGCTCCGGACGTCGCCTGCCAGCGCGACGCTTTCGTCTGCGGCGGCGGAACGGAGACATTCGCGCCTCCGTTCACGTGGCACATCTGCCGATATGCGGAGGTGCGCGGCGCGGAGAGTCTGCTCGGCGAAGGCGAGGCGCTCTTCCAGCCGATCTCCTCGGACCTCGTGGACGCGCCGTCCGCGCGTGGGTTCAAGGCGGCGGACGGCGATTTCGCGCGTTTGCACGAACTGTGCCGCCGTACCTTCCGCGCGAACGTGATCGGCGCCGTGCAGAGCGACTGTCCTGGGCGCGAGCGCCTCGGATACGGCGGCGACATAGTGGCCACCTGCGAGGCGTTCATGTTGAACTGGGACATGCGCGAGTTCTATCTCAAGACGCTGCAGGACTTCGCCGACGAGGCGGCGGCGGACGGGTGGATAACCGAGACTGCCCCTTACGTGGGAATCTCCGCAGGCGGCTACGGGCCGAGCCGCGCGGGACCCATCAGCTGGTCGCTCGTGGTTCCCGTGTTGATGGAGGCTCTCATCAGGCATTATCCGAACGTGAAGGAAAGGGCGCTCGCCTTCTATCCCGTCTGCGCCCGCTACGCGCGGCTCATGAGCGCGGCTTTTCCCGACGGAGTAGTTCCGCGCTGCATAGGGGACCACGAGGCGTTGGAACGCGCTCCCAACGAGGTCGTGGCCACGGCTCATTTCCGCGAGTTCGTGCGCCTCACGGCGCAGTTCGCATCCATGCTCGGCAGAGAATACGACATGCGCGAGTTCACGGCGGTGGCGGACAAGACGGGGGCCGCGTTCGTCTCGAGCTACGTGACGAATGGCATCGTCGCGAACGGCACGCAGAGCGCGCAGGCGCTGGGGCTCTATCTGGGGCTCGTGCCGAAGGAGCAGGTGGCCGCCGCCGAGCGCGCTCTTGTCGCGGCGATCGAGGCGAAGGGATGCGCGCCGACCACCGGCATCTTCACGACGCGCTACATGCTGATGTACCTTTCGGAGCACGGGCGGCTTGATCTTGCGGAGAAGATAGTGCGCCATAGGGGATTCCCCGGATGGATGCACATGATGGACCGCGGGGCCACGACGCTGTGGGAGACGTGGAAGGAGTCGGAGAACGTCTACTCCAACTGCCATCCGATGTTCGGGTCGGTGGACGAGTGGATTCTGCGGTTCGCGCCGCGGCGGCAGGGCGATGCGCCTAGAACCGCAGGGCTATGAGCTTGAACACGTCGCGGAGGCGGATGGGCCAGAGGCGCGTGGGGCGTTCGGCTTCGAGGGGCCTTGATATGAACGAGGGAAGTTCGGGCATCAGATCGAGGCCTGACAGCCGTTCAACGTCGTCGATGGAGACGATGCCGTGGACGGGGAAGTCGTTCCATCCTACGGTCTGCGGCAGGACCACGGCAAGGGCGCGCACGCCGTCGGCGTCCTGAGCCACGATGACCATCCAGAACGCCTCGGGGACGTCTATCGTCGTGCCTGCCAGCCGCTCACCCGTTTCGCCGCGCGGCTTCGAGACGGTGCCGACGACGACCCACAGTTCGCCGTAGCGGGCCGTCCAGAGGTCGGAGGCCATGTGTTCCACGGCGCGCCATGGGCCGCGGTTGAGCGCGGGGGACTGAGGGGCGATGTTGGTGGTGTAGAACGTCTTGCGCTGGACGTCTGGGCCGAAGCGCGACTCTATGGCGTGGTTTGGAACGAGGTGGCCGCGGTCGTAGCCGGTCTGGCCGTAGGCGGCTGCGGCGGGGGAGTTGGGGACGTCGGGGTCTTTGCGGAAGCTCGGGCGCTTGCCGGAGTCGAATCGCGCCTCTCGCGGGATGTGGTATGCTGCCCAGACGGAATGGCCGAGAGAGGGAGACCAGCCCACGGAGAACTCGCCGCGGTCGAGCACGACGATGTCGTCGGGGGCGGGCGGGCCGCTGCGCTTCGGCGCGCCGGCGAAGAAGACGCGTCCTTCGGGAGCGGGCTCGTCGAAGTCGTAGACGACGTCGCGGCCTGTCAGGCCGAGGCCGTCGGTGAGATAGAGAGTGCGGTCGCCGAAGTACAGGAGCGGCGCGGTGACGAACCTCGGCAACGACCGGCTCTTCTCGGCGAGCCATTCCGCCGGATGGCCCGCATACCATCCGCCGACGGTGCAGAGGACGGCGGTCGCGGCGACGGCGGCGATCGCGGCGGCGCGCGCGATGCGGCGAAGCGGCGATGTGGGGTGTTTGCCTTTTCTGCTCTTGCGGGGCTTTTTGACTTGTTTCTTCTTCATCTCAGGACGTATGCGTAGATCTGTTCAAGGGCGTTGGCGAACTCGGCGAGGGTGAAGGCGCCGGGGAAGAGTTCGGTGTGCGGATCAGGTATGAACGAGATCCGCGAACGGGGTATGGGGCCGTCGAAGGTGGCGAGCACTTCTTCGGCCGGCATTATTATCGCTCCGGCACGGCGAAGGGCTGAACGTTCCAAGAACCGGGCGAGCGCGGCCCTGATGCCGTGGTATAGAGAGCGTGCGCTGAACGGGAAGTGGCACTCGGCGATGTAGGGGACGTTCCTTGCGATTCCGCTCTTTATGGCACGGGCCACTATCGCTCCGTCGTCGATGGCGTGCATGACGGCGTAGGGACGGCGCGCGACGAGGGCCGAACCGCGAAAGAACATGAGCGTGCCCACAAGGAAGCGGCGAATCGAAGGTCCCTTGGGGGGATCGTCCATGAAGGGGACGTGTGGAACGGTGAGAATCCGCGCGGCGCGCGGGAGGGTGGCGGAGAGGAGGTGCGACGTGCGCGGAATCAGCAGATCCACGGCCCATCCACGCGAGAGCAGGAATGAGACATTGTCCTGTATCCGCAGAATCTCGCGCGGGTCCGCGTATGCACGTGTAGAGGCGATTAGCAGGACGCTTTTCACAAGTCGCCGAGTTCGATGCGTATCGTGCGCGACTTCATGGCGTCCAGCTGCGCCTGGGTCGGCCCTTCGCCGGGCGCGGGCACTACGAGCTGAGCGCCGCAGGCCGGGCATTCCACTGTTTGCCCGGACATTTCGGCGGGGGCCTCGATCTCCTGGTGGCAGGAGTGGCAAATGAAGGCAGTGAAGCCGTGTTCCGATTCTTCCGTCATGCAAGACCTCCAGTCGGCAGGATTGCTTTTGAAAATTCTCTCACAGGATACTCCTTTGAACGTTGAAAGGCAAGTACGATTATTTCGCGAAGGGGGATGCCCGCTTCACGAGGTGAATGTAGCGGATCGACTCCACTGTGTCGTCGAGGGAGACGGGGGCCGGGGCGGCGACGCGGATCGTGCTGTACAACGTGCGCCAGAACGCCTCCGCGCCTGACTTGGCGCCATCGGGAAGCGAGAGGGGGATGTCCAGAATGGGGAACTGCTCGTGGAGGTCGTTGAGCGAGGGAGTCCGCACGCTGGAGCGCCTGCGCGGGAACTGGAAGGACGGGTCTATCACGTGGAACACGCCTTCGGACGCTCCCTTGGCCACGGAGAACGTCCCGCGCGAGCCGCGCAGCGTGAAGGACGGCTCGAAGGGCGGCAGGGCGCCGCCGTTTATCTCGATGTCGGCCGTGATCTCGCCGCGCGTCTTGAGGACTATGTGCGCGAAGTCCTCGGCGTCGCCGAGCGAGGCGACGCGCTTGAGTTCGCTCCAGAGCTGCGAAGGCTGCGCGCGGAGGAGACCGGCCGCCTGCATGAGGGCGTCCTGGGCCGCGTAGTAGGCGGCGCCGCCGCCGCATCGCTTGACAGTCTGCCAGTCGTCGCGGCGGATGTAGTCCTGCCTGCGCACCCGGATCTCGTACAATTCGCCGAGGCGGGCGTCGTCGAGCGCCATCAGGGCGAGGCGGTAGTCGGGGGCGAAGAGGGCGGACGAGTAGGGAATCAGCTTGCCGCGCGACTTGATGGCGGCGGCGCGCAGGACGAGCGCGTCATCGTGCGAGAGGGCGAGAGGCGCGTCGACGATCGTCCACTTGCCGCGCGAAAGCGACTCGAGGACGGTGCGCTGGTGTTCGACGGACGGCAGGGAGATGACGACCGCCTCGACGTCGGGATCGTCAAGCATGTCCTCGACGCGGCGGTACGTGTGGAGGTCGGGATGCCTGCGCTCGACCTTGTCGCGCCTCTCCTTCATAAGGTCGCAGACGGCGGTTATGGAATACTGGTCGCCTAGGGCCTCGAGCGCCGGTACGTGTCCGAGGAGGCCTGAACGGCCGAGCCCGGCGATTCCCACGCGCACGGGAGGGCGGCGCGGGGGCTCCGCGTCGCGGTATTCGTTTGAGCTTTCAGTCTCGTTCATGGTCGTGCCTGTCCTGATACTCTTCTTAGAGCGAACGAACGAATTGTATACGATTCCACACGGCAAGTCAAGTCATTCATGATATAATATTGACCATGCGCACGGTTGACTGCGACTACTTCGTGGTAGGCTCCGGCATGGCCGGGCTGATGTCCGCCCTCCATCTTTCGGGGGCGGGCCGCGTCCTTCTCGTCACGAAGCGCGCTCTGGCCGACTGCAACACCAACTTCGCGCAGGGCGGCATCTGCTGTGTGGCGGACCCGGCGGACAGCGAGGACGCGCATGTCGCCGACACGATGACGGCCGGAGCCGGCCTCTGCGACGAGGCGGTCGTGAGGCGCATAGTCTCCGAGGCCCGCGCGGGCATCGACGATCTGATAGCCTGCGGCGTGAAGTTCGCGCGGCGGGAGGACGGGACGTGGGACCTCGGCCGCGAGGGCGGCCATTCCGCGCGCCGGATATTCCACGCCGGCGACATAACGGGCGAGAAGTGCGAGAAGGCCATGATACGCGCTCTGGGGCGCCATCCCGAGATAGAGGTGCGCGAGAACACGGCCGTGATAGAGCTCATCACCACCAGGCGCCTTGGGCTGAAGGGGGCGAGCAGGTGCGTGGGGGCGTACGTGATGGACACTGCCACGAGGGAGATCTACGCCGTGCGTTCCCCCAACACGATACTGGCGACAGGCGGCTGCGGCAAGGTCTACCTGTACACATGCAATCCCGACACCGCCACCGGCGACGGCGTGGCTCTCGCCTGGCGCGCCGGGGCGAAGATCGCGGACATGGAGTTCGTGCAGTTCCACCCCACCTGCCTCTACCATCCCGCAGCGAAGCGCTTCCTCATTTCAGAGGCCGTGCGCGGCGAGGGCGCGATACTCGTCGATTCGCACGGGGAGCCCTTCATGCAGCGCTACGACGGCCGCGGGTCTCTCGCCCCGCGCGACATCGTGGCCCGCGCCATCGACAGCGAGATGAAGCGCACGGGCGCGCCCTGCATGTTCCTCGACATACGCGCCAAGGGGCGCGACTTCCTAAAGGCCCGTTTCCCGAACATCTACCGCAAATGCCTTTCCTTCGGCGTGGACATGGCGAAGGACCTCATACCCGTGGTCCCCGCCGCGCACTACTGCTGCGGCGGCGTGAAGGCGGGGGTGGACGGCCGCACGTCCCTGCCCGGCCTCTCGGCCGTGGGCGAGACGGCGTGCACAGGTCTGCACGGTGCAAACCGCCTCGCTTCGAATTCGCTTCTTGAGGCGCTGGTGACGGCGCGGCTCACGGCCCGTCGGCTCGCCGCCCGCAAGGAGAGCCTGCCTCCGAAGCTGGAGATCCCCGCATGGAAGACCGGCCGGGCCGTCGCGCCCGACGAGGCCGTGCTGGTGGCGCACATGTGGGACGAGATACGCCGCCTGATGTGGGACTATGTGGGCATCGTGCGCACGAACAAGCGCCTCGCGCGCGCGCGTCATCGTCTCAAGACGCTGCGCCGCGAGATACGCGAGTACTACTTCGACTATCTGGTGACGCCCGATACGCTCGAACTCCGCAATCTGGCCGTCTGCGCCGAGCTGATCGTCCGCAGCGCGCAGAGGCGCCGCGAGTCCCGCGGGCTGCATTACACGCTTGACTATCCGAATCTCGTGGCGAAGCCTCACGACACGGTGCTGCCCGGCTTCCCGGTCCGTCCGCTCAAGGGATGATCGACTTCTCCCCCATAGCGCGCGGGTACGACATGCGCAACCGCATGATGACGGGCGCTCTGGACGTGCTTTGGCGGCGGCGCGCCGTGGCGCTCGTCCCTTCGGCCTTGCGGATACTCGACCTCGCCTGCGGCACGGGGGACATGTGCGTCGCCCTTGGCAGGCGCTTCCCGTCGGCGGAGACACGCGGGCTCGACGTCTCCGGCGCGATGCTTGAGGCCGCGCGCCGCAAGTGTCCTGGGGTGTCGTTCGTAGAAGGCGACGTGTTGGCGGTGCCATGGGGAGAGCCGGATGTGGTGACGTGTGCCTTCGGATTCCGGAATTTTCCGGACAAGGATGGCGTTCTCGCGAAGGCCGCGGAGGTGATTCGCCCGGGGGGGCACCTTCTCGTTCTGGAGCTCTGGAGGCCGAATTGCCGGGCAGTCGGCGCGGTGGTGTCTGCATGGCTGCGCGTCTTCGCGCTCCTCTTCGCGGGCCGCAGGCGGGCGGAGTACGCGTATCTGCGCCGTTCGATAGGGGAGACGTGGAGCGCGGACGAGTTTGCGGACCATGCCGCCGCCGCGGGCTTCTCCATCGCACGACGCTTGAACTTCTTCCCGGCGGCGACGGCGGTCCTTCTGGAGAGACGGTTCCAATAGGTTCAAATAGGGCCGCCGCAGCCCGCGTCAAATATGGTATAATCTGGGAAATTCTTGTGCGACGCCGCCGGCAGGATGGTGTCGCTCCGCCGTACAGACAGTCCGACAAAAAAGAAAAAAGGAGAATGCACATGTCCACTACTAGAAGAGCTTTTTTGAAGAATGCCGCCTGGCTGGGGGCAGTGGCCGCAGGAGGCTGCGCCACGCGCGGCGGACTTTTCTGCTGCACGGAAGGCGCGCCGATGCATCGATACGCGGCCCCGAAGATCCCCCACATCCGTCTCGGCGTGGTGGGCATGGGAGGCCGCGGATGCGGCGTTCTTGGGCGCGTGAGCAACCTGCCGGGCGTGACGGTCACCGCGATATGCGACAACGTGCCCGAGAAGATCGCCAAGGCGCAGAAGCTGCTTGCCGCGAAGAACAAGCCCGCAGCAAAGGAGTATCTGGGAGACGAGGCGTGGAAGAGGCTCTGCGACGATCCGAACGTTGACGTAGTGTACAATACCACGCCCTGGGCGCTCCACGTGCCCGTGCAGCTCCAGGCGATGAGATGCGGCAAGCACGTTTTCACCGAGGTGCCAAGCGCGTTCACCGTCGACGAATGCTGGGAGCTCGTCGAGACGAGCGAGAAGACGAAGCGCCACTGCATGCAGCTCGAGAACTGCTGCTACGGTGAGATAGAGATGCTCACGTTCAATCTCGCGCGGCTTGGCATGCTCGGCGAGCTCGTCCATGCCGAAGGCGCCTACATCCACGACCTAAGGCACATGTGCAAGACGGAGTGGCCGGGCACCGAGTGCTGGCGATTCGACGAGAACCGCGTGCACGGCGGCAACCGCTATCCCACGCACGGGCTCGTGCCGATCTGCCTCACGTTCGACGTCAACCGCGGCGACAGGATGGACTATCTCGTCTCGCTCGACTCCAACCAGACGAACTTCAGGGCGTACATGGAGGAAACGCTGAAGGCGGACAATCCGCGCAGGCTCTCCAAGGTGAAGATGGCGGACATGAACTCCACGCTCATCAAGACGGCGAAGGGGAAGTCCATTCTCATACAGCACGACGTCTCGTCTCCGCGCCCCTATTCGCGCATCCAGCTCGTCACGGGCACAAAGGGCGCGATCTGCGACTATCCCTACCGCGTCGTGTTCGAGAAGAGCATGGGCTCCGGCGCGCACAGCTGGTTCGACGAGGCGAAGGCCAAGGAGATCAGGGAGAAGTACAGGCACCCGCTGTGGAAGACCATCGGCGAGCTCGGCAAACGCGTCGGCGGGCACGGCGGCATGGACTTCATCATGGACACCCGCTGGGTGTACTGTCTGCAGCAGGGGCTGCCCGTCGACATGGACGTGTACGACCTCGCGTCGACCTGCTGCCTTTGCGAGCTCACCGAGAAGTCCGCTGACTCGCGCGCCAGGACATGCGACATCCCCGACTTCACGCGCGGCGCCTGGAAGACGAACGCGCCGATGGAGCTCGTGGACATCGACCTCGGCAAGATGGGCCTTCAGGACAAGAACGTGAAGAAGGCCGAAGGCCAGATGACCGTTTGACGCGCATCGATCCCGATGGAATGGCGTTCGGCTCCAAGGGCGCACCGGCCCGTTGTTTCGGACGGCAAGAAGGAACTTGTGAAATGGAGCCCAGCGATGTACACGACGAGGCGGAAAAACTACGATGAATAGAAATGGCATTCGATGGCTTTCCGCCTGCATTGCGCAGGCGTGCGCGGCCGCGTGTCTCCTCGCTCTCGGGTGGTTCGCCCATTCGTTTCTCGGCGGCCCCGCCGCGCCGGCCGTCCGTTCGGCCGCGGCGCAGCCGTCCGTGGCCGCGGACGAGGTGAAACTCGAGATATTCAATCCGCCAGAGGAGTTCATCGGCCACGTGGAGCCCGTGCAGGAAGTGGACATCCTGCCGCAGATAGAGGGGTACGTCAAGGAGGTGAAGTTCACCGAAGGCGACGAGGTGAAGGCCGGGGATCTGCTCTTCGTGATAGACGACGAGCGCTACGTGGCCGCAGACGGCGTCGCCAAGGCCGAGATCGCGCAGGCCCGCAGCAAGGTCGCCCAGTGCGAGGCCTCTGTAGACCGCGCCGAACGCTACCTCCGCCGCCTGAAATCGGCCGATGCGCGCGGCATCACCCAGACGGAGCTCGACTCCGCCGAGACGGGCCTCGCCGCCGACCGCGCCGCGCTCGCCTCGGCAAAGGCCGCCGTCTCGCAGGCGGAGGCCAGTCTTGCCCTCGCCGCGTTCAACCTCAAGCATACGCGCATCCACGCCCCGATGTCGGGGCGCATCGGCAAGTCTCTTCGCCATGCCGGCGACTTCGTCTCTCCCTCCAAGGACGCCCTTGCGCGCATAGTCCAGATGGATCCGGTGCGAGTCTCCTTCCCCATAACGGACCGCGCCGCGCTCGCATGGCGCCGCAACGCCGACGCGCGTGGCGCGCGCGTGGACGCGACGCGGCGCCTGCGCCTGCGCCTTGCCGACGACACCATCTATCCGTTCGCGGGCTCGTGGGAGTTCTTCGACAACGAGATGAGCGCCGCGACCGCCACTCTCCTCGTCCGGGCCCTCTTCCCCAACAAGTCGCTCACGCTCGTCCCCAACGCATACGTCACGGTCCTCGCGGACGAGGCGGACCCAGTCCCGGTCCCCGTCGTTCCCGCGACGGCCGTGGCCGTGTCAGGGCAGAAGACGGGGCTCTGGTTCCTCTCTCCGTCCAACACCGTCCACTTCCGCGAGGTGGCGATATCGGCGCGTTCCGGCGGCAAGGCCGCCCTGGCAGACGTCCCGCAATCCGCGGCCGACGATTGTCCGTGCGATGTCTTCAATTCCAGAATCGTCGTCCAGGGCATACACAAGCTGGGCGAGGGCATGAGGGTGAAGGTGGTTCCAGCATCGGCGTTCAGATGACACGGAGGGCCAAGTGAAACTTAGCGTACGCGCCGCGGTGGATGCGCTGAAGCCGTTCTCCCGCTTCTTCATCGAACGTCCGCGCTTCGCCGCGGTGGTGTCGATAGCGCTTTCGCTTTCCGGCCTCGTCGCGCTCTGGAAACTGCCGGTCGCCCAGTATCCGCAGGTGACTCCTCCGCGCGTCGTCGTGAGCTGCTCGTATCCCGGCGCCAACGCGGCCGAGGTGATGAACACGATAGCAGGCCCTCTCGAGGACGAGATGAACGGAGTGGAGGACATGCTCTTCATGTCCTCTTCGTGCGCGGACGACGGCTCCTACTCTCTCGGCATCACCTTCGAGGTCGGCACCGACCGCGACGTCGCGCTGATGAAGGTCCAGAACCGCGTACAGCAGGCGATGTCGAAGCTGCCGGTGGAGGTGAAGAACACCGGTCTCAGGATGCGCTGCGCCTCCGAGGACCAGCTTGGCATCCTTACGCTCCGCTCGCGCAGCGGCGGCCTGAGTCGAATAGAGGTTTCCGACTACATGTTCGGCGTCGTCCAGCCCGCGCTTCTGCGCGTCCCCGGCGTAGGCGAAGCGTCCATACACGGCCCCAAGATGGCGATGAGGGTGTGGCTGGATCCCAAGCGATGCGCCGCGCTGGGCATCAATTCCGAGGAGGTGGTAGCGGCCATAAAGGCGCAGAACGTCCAGGCGTCATTGGGGTCGGTTGGCTCGTCGCCCACCGACGACAAGTATTCTCGAATACTAACGCTGATGGCGAAGGGCCGCCTCAAGACGCCGGAGGAGTTCGGCGAGATAGTGGTCCGCCGCGACGGAAACGGCGGCATAGTGCGCCTCAAGGATCTTGCGCGAGCAGAGCTGGGCGAGCAGGGCTACACGCACAACAACTCGTTCAACAACAAGACCTCCATATCCGTGGAGCTGAACCAGCTTCCGGGCGGCAACGCGATACGCACAATGGAGCTGGTGCGCAAGACGATGGCCGAGCTGGAAAAGCGATTCCCGGGAGACCTGGAATGGTTCATACCGTACGACACCACGGACTACGTCCGGGAGTGCCTTCGCGAGATAGTGATCACTCTGGGCCTCACCGTGCTGCTGGTGGCCCTCGTGTGCTGGCTGTTCCTGCAGGATTGGCGGGCTACGCTCGTGCCCGTCGTGACCATTCCCGTGTCGCTCCTCTCCACATTCACCGTCATGGCCGTTCTGGGATATTCGGTGAACATCATGACGCTCTTCGGCCTCGTCCTCGCGATCGGAACTGTCGTAGACGACGCGATCGTGGTGGTCGAGCGCGTCCAGGAGCTGATGTCCCGCGGGCTCAACGCGAAGGAGGCGGCGATACAGGCGATGCACGACGTGACGAGCGCCGTGGTGGCGACCACTCTCGTGCTGCTGGGGATATTCGTCCCCGTCGGCTTCCTGGGCGGGCTCACGGGGAAGATATACCAGCAGTTCTCCGTGACGCTCTCCACGGCAGTCGTCTTCTCCACCGTCAACGCGCTCACGCTGTCGCCTGCCTTGTGCGCTACGCTGATGAAGGGTTCGTCCAGCTCGGCCGGCAGGCGCAAGAGCGGCCTGTTCCGCGCGTTCGACGCGGCTCTGGCCTCGTCAAGCCGCCTGTACGTGTTCGCGGCGGGGGTGTTCGCGCGCAGGCGCGTGCTGCTTGCGCTCGTTCTCGCCGTGGTCGTGTGCGGCGCGATCTCCCTCGCGAAGTCGATTCCCCCGGCGTTCATTCCGCACGAGGACCAGGGCACCATCATGGTGGACGCCAACATGCCCGAGGGCACTGCGCGGTCTCTCGCGACCGAGGCGGCGAGCGAGTCGGTTGAGCGCATGCTGGGCGTTGACGGCGTCAATTCGGTTCTTCTGACCGTCGGCCACAGCCGCATCGGCGGGCGCGGCGAGAATCAGATACAGATGACGGTGAACCTCAAGCCGTGGTCTGAACGCCGCAGCCCGGATCTGGAGGTGCGCGCGGTGCGCGCGCGCATCAACGAGACGAACTCCACGCTGCCGTCGCTCGTGACGCGCGCCTTCGCCCCGCCGCCGATCCCCGGCTTCGGCTCCATCGGCGGAATAGAGCCGGCCATCTTCTCGCTCGGCGACGCCGATCCCATGCGCCTCGCGCGGGTCGCGAAGTCAATTGCCGCCGACCTGACGGCCTCGCCGCTCATAGCGTCCGCAGTCTTCGGATACAATGCCGACACTCCCCATCTCCACCTCGAGGTCGACCGCGTCAAGTGCGAGGCTTTCCACGTTCCGCTCTCCACGCTCTACGCCACTCTCCAGAACTATCTCGGCTCCCTGTACGTCAACGACGTCAACCTCGGCACGCAGGTGAACCGCGTGACGGTCCAGGCAGACTATTCCGGGCGCTCCGGCGCCGAGGCCGTGCGCAAGCTCTTCGTGCGCTCCACCACGGGGGCGATGGTCCCCGTCGGATCGCTCGTGTCGTTCCGCGAGTCTCTGGGCCCCCGCGCCATCTACCGCCGCAACCAGTACGTCTACTGTTCGATTCTCTGCACGCCTGCCCGCAACGTCCAGGCCGGCGCCTGCATCAGGGAAGTCCAGCGCATTCTAGACGAGAAGCTTCCCCCCGACTACGGCTACGACTGGACTGGCCTCACGTTCCATGAGATGCGCGCGCGCGGCACGGCCGCGCCTCTTCTGGCCCTGGCGATTCTCTTCGGATATCTCTTCCTCGTGGCGCAGTACGAATCATGGACGATACCGGTGCCGGTCATGCTCTCCGTGTCCGCCGCCGTGCTGGGCGCGCTCGGCGGACTCAAGCTGGCGGAGCTCGACCTCAGCATCTATGCGCAGCTTGGAATAGTCCTGCTCATAGGCCTGGCGTCCAAGAACGCAATACTCGTTGTCGAGTTCGCCAAGGACAGGCACGAGCGTGACGGTCTTGGCGTCGTGGATGCGGCGCTTGCAGGCGCGCGCGAACGCTTCCGCGCCGTTCTCATGACAGCCCTCACGTTCGTTCTCGGCATCGCCCCCCTCGTATGGGCCACAGGCGCCGGTGCCGGAAGCCGCCGCGCCATAGGAACGGCCACTTTTGCCGGAATGATCGCCGCCACCTTCTTCGGCATAGCCCTCGTGCCTGGACTGTATGTCATATTCCAGAGTCTCCGCGAGGTCATTAAGCCCAGCTCGCGTCCGCCTGAAAGGGGACAGACCCCTCCATTGCCCCTTGCGCCTTGGCTCTCGGATCCTGCCGCGCGTGATGCCGCCGTTGCACGCCTCGATTCCGCGACCGCGCTCCTCCGCTCCGACGGCGATGCGCTCGGCCTCGCCGCGCGCGAAATACTCCAAACTGTTGCAAATGTTGCCAATGTTACCAATGTTGCCAATTGCCAATAACCAATACCAATTAGAATACATTGAAAATTGGCAACATTGGGATTGGCAACATTTCCACATTGGCAACATTTCCACATTGGCAACATTAACTTTTTTGTGAAGTTTTTTCCCCTTCGCGGGTACTACTCTAATGTAGACCAATCAGACCATGGACATAATCGATGAGATCCGTGCTGACCGCGAGGCTGCTGCTTTGCGGTTGGAGCGTGAATACAAACCGCGTCTTCTCGCGGTGGCGGCCCGTTTTTGTCCGGATAAAGACGAGGCCGAGGCTCTTGTCTACCGCACCATCGACGAAGCCATCAGATGCATCGAGACTCTTTCCGAACCGA
>Ga0310696_10004140_pt1 | contig 17873 bp, 13 predicted proteins | sample AusTroGonzalo_MG_4_FD_203885 | JGI IMG/M metagenome (GOLD analysis project Ga0310696, IMG submission 203885) | Bovine rumen microbial communities from tropical cattle in Woodstock, Queensland, Australia - Gonzalo_02 (v2) (version 2) | ecosystem: Host-associated > Mammals > Digestive system >...
AACAACCGGATGATGCGTATACTTATTAAGGAGGTACTGGTTCATGACTGGTACAGTGAAGTGGTTCAATGCTCAGAAGGGTTATGGTTTCATCAGCAATGCTGAGGGCGGCGAGGACGTATTCGTACATTTCTCCGCTATTCAGACCGATGGATACAAGACTCTTGATGAGGGACAGCAGGTTTCGTTCGAGACGGAGCAGGATCCTAAGGATGCAAGAAAGCTTCGCGCGATCAACGTTAAGCCCCTGTAATTGAACAACCGAAGACGATTGTAAGAGCCTCGCCTTATGGCGGGGCTCTTGTCGTTTGTGAAGTTCTTGAAAAGCGCGCTCTGCTATGCTATACTTACATGGCACGGGAATACACTCGTGCTACGGAAGGAATACAACCTATGTTTGGATTACATACAGAACTCGGAATTGATCTCGGCACCGCCAACGTGCTCATCTACATCAAGGGCAAGGGCGTCGTTTTGGAGGAGCCCTCCGTTGTTGCCTACAGCCGGGATACATCGCGAATCAAAGCCATCGGCGAGGAGGCTCGCCAGATGCTCGGCCGCACGCCGGGCAATATTGTCGCTGTGCGCCCGTTAAAGCAGGGCGTCATCTCGGACTACTCCGTCACGGAGCGTATGATCAAGTATTTTATCCAGAAGTCCATCGGCCGGAGAAGATTCCGCAAGCCCAACGTCTGCGTCTGCGTACCCAGCAGCGCGACCGAGGTGGAGAAGCGTGCGGTTGAGGACGCCACCTACGAGGCTGGCGCCCGCACGGTCCGCGTGATCGAGGAGCCGATCGCGGCTGCCATCGGCGCGGGCATCGACATCAGCAAGCCCTGCGGCAACATGGTTGTCGACATCGGTGGCGGCACCACGGACATCGCTGTCACCTCCTTAGGCGGCGCGGTGGTCAGCACTTCGGTGAAGGTGGCCGGGGACGATTTCGATGAAGCGATCGTGAAATACATGCGCAAGAAGCACAACCTTATGATCGGTGAGCGGACCGCCGAGGAGATCAAGATCAAGATCGGCGCCTGCTACGCCCGACCGGAGACTCTCTCCATGGAAGTCCGCGGCCGTAACCTTGTAACGGGTCTGCCGAAGACGATCTCGCTGACCTCCGAGGAGACCGAGGAGGCGCTTCACGAGCCTACGGCGCAGATCATCAACGCGATCCACGAGGCTTTGGAGCTGACGCCCCCCGAGCTTGCGGCGGACATCGCCAACCGCGGTATCGTTCTTACCGGCGGCGGTGCGCTTCTGTACGGCCTTGAGGACCTGATCGAGGAGCGGACGGGCATCCATACGATGACGGCGGAAAATCCTATGCGCTGTGTGGCCATGGGAACCGGAAAGTACATCGAGATGGGCAACCGCGTAGTGCCGAAGAGGTAACATTTTCCGAAGAAGGATGTGACGTCCTCGCCGGAGGAGGCGTGAGGACGGGTTGGTTCATACAATCAGAGAGGACAGCAGATGGAAGAACGGGAAGGCTACGTGGAACACATTCGGTTCCACAGTCCGGATTCCGGATTTACCGTACTGTCGATTTCCGGAGGGAAACCGGGGGAAGAGCTCATTTGCGTGGGCAGCTTCCCTTTTCTTGAAGAAGGGGAATATATCCGGGTACGGGGAGAAATGATACAGCACTCCATGTACGGCGAGCAGCTGCAGGTGGAGAGCTACGAGATTACACAGCCCACGGACGCCGATTCGATGCTTCGGTATCTCGGTTCGGGGGCGATCAAGGGCATCGGGATTCCGACGGCCATGAAGATCGTCACGAAGTTCGGGGACGACACCTTCCGGATCATCGAGCGGGAGCCGGAGCGCCTCGCGGAGATCCGCGGTGTGAGCCTTCGGATCGCACAGTCGGTCCACGAGCAGTTCCTGGAGAAGCAGAACGTGCGCCGCGTGGTCATGTATCTTCTGCAGATCGGCATCAGCCTGACACAGGGTCTGAAAATATACAAAAAATACGGTGCGGACACGGAGCAGATCGTGTCCACCAACCCGTACCGCCTCGCCGAGGACATTCAGGGGATCGGCTTCCGCATCGCGGACGAGATCGCGCGCCGGATCGGCGGTCTGGAGTACTCCGACCAGCGCTACCGCGCCTGCCTTCTCCACGTGATGCGTCTCGGGACGCAGGCGGGCCACGCTTACCTTCCGAAGGAATCCCTGAAAACCCACGCGCTTGAGTACATCCCGGAGATGGATGACGACGCCTTCGACCGCACGATGGTGGCGCTCATCGTAGAGAAGAAGCTCCGCACGGTCACGGTTTTCGACGATGACGGCAATCCGCAGGAGCATATTTACCTCTCGGTGTACTACCACACGGAGCAGGCCATCGCGCGGATGCTGATGGATATCGACGAGGGCGGCAGAAAGCGGATCAACGGGATCGAGCGGGTGCTGGAAACCGTGGAGGACCGCGAGGATCTGGAGCTCGACGACATACAGCGTCAGGCGGTTTTGGAGGCGACGGAGCACGGCGTGTTCGTGCTGACCGGCGGTCCCGGAACCGGCAAGACCACTACCATAAACACCATTATCCGGGTGTGCGAGCAGCTCGGTCTCGGGGTGGTGCTGGCAGCGCCCACGGGGCGCGCCGCGAAGCGCATGACGGAGACCACCGGCCGCGAGGCTGTGACGATCCACCGCCTTTTGGAGGTCACCAGACCGGAGGACGTCACCGACTCGGGCATCCCCAAGTTCCGGCGAAACGAGGACTATCCGCTGGAGACGGACGTGGTGATCATCGACGAGGTCTCCATGGTGGATATGCATCTGATGTGCTCTCTCCTAAAGGCCATCGTGCCGGGGTTGACCTCGCTGATCCTAGTCGGCGATGCGAACCAGCTTCCCAGCGTGGGGCCCGGCAACGTGCTCCGGGACATCATGGAGAGCGGGGCATTTTCCGTGATAAGACTGACGAAGATTTTCCGGCAGGCGGAGGCCAGCGACATCGTGCTGAACGCCCACCGCATCAATCGCGGCGAGTACCCTGACATCAGCAGCAAGAGCAAGGATTTCTTCTTCCTGCAGCGCCAGAATGCGCGGATCATCCGGGATCTTCTGGTGCAGCTTGTGAAGGACAAGCTTCCGCCGTATCTCGGGGTTTCCCCTGTGGAAATTCAGGTGCTCACCCCCATGCGAAAGGGCGAGCTCGGGGTCGAGGGACTCAACAGCCTGCTGCAGGAGGCGCTCAATCCTTCCGCACCGGACAAACCGCAGTACGAGGCCCACGGCGTCATCTTCCGCGTCGGTGACAAGGTGATGCAGACCCGCAACAATTACCAGCTTGAGTGGGAAGTCCGCAGCGAGCACAACACCCTGATCGACAGCGGCGAGGGAATCTTCAACGGCGATATCGGTGTCATTCGGGACATCAACGAATTTTCCAAGCAGATGGAGATTGTCTTCGACGACACCCGGATCGTCTACTACGACTTCGAGCTTCTCGAGGACCTCGAACACGCCTATGCCGTGACGATCCACAAGGCCCAGGGCAGCGAGTACCCGGCGGTGATCATCCCCCTGCTGCGGGGACCGAGGATGTTAATGAACCGCAACCTCCTTTACACCGGCGTGACCCGCGCCGTCCGGTGCGTCACCATCATCGGTGACGAGGCGGCCATGCGGAGCATGGTGGACAACGTGGAGGAGCAGAAGCGCTACACGGGGCTGTGCCGGAGCATCCGGGAACACATGGTTCTGTAGGCGCATTTTCCGAATGATCAAGAGAGAACAATGAAGAAAACAAGCAGAAACACGCGGCGAATGACAGCACGGACTATAAAGAGAATGCCCGGGAGCAGGGAGCTCATCGCAGGGCATGGAAAGGACACTATGGAAACTACATTGGTTATTATGGCGGCCGGCATGGGAAGCCGGTTCGGCAGTGGCATCAAGCAGCTTGCGGAGGTCGGTCCCAGCGGCGAGATCATCATGGACTACTCGATCTATGCGGCGAAGGAGGCCGGCTTTGACAACGTCGTCTTCATCATCCGCCGGGACATCGAGGAGGCGTTCCGCCTCGCCATCGGCGACCGCATCGAAAAATACATCCCGGTGAAATACGTTTACCAGGAGCTGGAGAATCTTCCGGAGGGCTACTCCGTGCCCGAGGGCCGCGGCAAGCCTTGGGGCACCGGCCACGCGATCCTGTCGTGCCTCGGAAAGATCAACAATCCGTTCCTTGTCATCAATGCGGATGACTACTACGGCAAGGAGGCGTTCCGCGTTTCGCACGAGTATCTCGTGAACCTGCCGGAGGACAGCAGGGGGCAGTACTGCATGGCGGGCTTCGTGCTCGGCAACACCTTAAGCGACAACGGCAAGGTTACCCGCGGCGCCTGCGTGGTGGAGGACGGCCTTCTCACGGGTGTCGAGGAGATGTTCGACCTACGCCGCGAGGGCGATGTCGTCGTGGGCCGCAAGGAGGACGGAACCCCGGTGGAGATCTCGCCGGAGTCCACGGTTTCCATGAATTTCTGGGGCTTTACGCCTGATTTCCTTCCGGAACTTGAGGGCTATTTCAAGGACTTCCTCGACAAGGAAGCTTCCGTCAACCCGCTGAAGTCGGAGTTCCTGCTTCCGTCCATCGTCGGCTCCATGATCGAGGAGGGCCGTGCGAAGGTTGCGGTTCTGCCGACGAACGACCGGTGGTTCGGCGTTACCTACGCCGAGGACAAGCCGGTGTTCATGAAGTGTATCCGCGAGCTGATCGCGGCGGGCGTGTATCCGGAGGCTACGTTCCGCTGATTGCGGGTTTGTATTGCTTTTTCGTAGTATTGGGGGAGATATGGACAATCGAATCATTGACTTTTTGTACCCGCCGAGGTGTCCTGTCTGCGACGGGTTACGACCCATCGGCGCGCCGCGGTGTCACCCGGAGTGTCGGCGGAAGCTGACGCCGGTCGGCAGCTGTACCTGCATGCTCTGCGGAAAGCCCGTGCCGGATGAGACCGCCGAGTACTGCTACGACTGCGCATCCCGCGGGGAGAGCTCCTTTGAGCGCGGCGTCTCCGTGTACCTGTACGAGGGCGACATCCGGGATTCCATGGTGCGCTTTAAGTTCCATCGCAGAGAGGAGTACGCCGGCTGGTACGCTGAGGAGCTGCTCGCCTCCCAGGGCGGGAAGCTGACGGAGTTCGCGGCGGAAGCCGTGATCCCCGTGCCGATCCATCGTCGGAAAATGCGTCACCGCGGCTATAACCAGGCCGAACGGATCGCGCGGGAGCTTGCGGATGATCTGGATCTGCCCATGTATGAGGACTTCTTAATGCGCAACCGCTACACGGTGCCGCAGAAGGAACTCAGCAACCACGAGCGCATCCGCAATCTGATGCGGGCTTTGGAGCCCGGCTGGCAGGCGGAGGTGCTGGCTCGGAAGGGCAGCGTACCGAAACGGGTGATCCTTGTGGATGATATCTACACCACCGGCAGCACGCTGGAGGCCTGCTCGGCCGTTCTTCGCAGGACCGGCGTGGAGCATGTGATGGCAGCTACCGTCTGTATTGGCGGCGGGTATAGTTGAGTGTGTTCAAGTGGGGCTTCGCAGTTTGCGAGGCCCTTTTTGTTTGCTTCCGGCGAAAGGGAAAGCGCAGCCGGCATCAGAAATCCTTTTTCGCGGCTATGCTTTTTTCGAGTTTGCCGAAGTTGCAAACAACAGAAGAAGCCTAACAAACGACAAGTTGGGATTTGCAAGCAACAAAACGATCATTGCAAGCCAACAAAACGGCCATAGCAAGCAACAATACGGCCATTGCAAGCCAATAAAACGGGCCTCCGCAAGCTGCGGAAGCCCGGATTTATCAGAGAATGGAAACGAATCAGTAATCCGCCGGCCAAAGAGGTTGAAATCCGATCAACGGTCCGCCGGCCAGAGGTTTATCTATCAGCGGTCCACCAGGCGGATGCCGTCCTCACCGATGGTGATGAGGCGCTCGCGGTAGAGGTGGCCGATGGCGCGTTTGAAGGCATTCTTACCGAGGCTGAAGCGCGCCTTGATGGCTTCGGCGCTGCTCTTGTCATGGTAGGGGAGGAAACCGCCGGCGGAGCGGAGTGCCGAGAGGATCAGGGCGGAATCCCCGTCCATCTGGGCGTAGGCTTTTTCACGAAGGGAGAGCGTCAGCTTGCCGTCCGGGAGAACGCCGGCGACGCGGGCCTCGATCTGCTGCATCGGAGCAAGCGGATAGAAGAGATCCTTCTTGGGCACAAGGCCGGAGTAGCAGTCCTCCACGGCCACGAAAGCCCCGAAGTTGTCGCTGACTTCATAGACGCGGCCGGTGATCCGGTCGTCTTTTTTATGCGTGGAATCGGTGCGCAGGTACGGGTAGAGCTTCATGGTCGCGCACAGGCGTCCGCTCTTGTCGGGGTATACCGCCACAAGCACCTCGTCGCCCTCGCCAACGGGACGCGTCTGCTCGCGGTAGGGAAGCAGCAGATCCTTCGGAAGTCCCCAGTCGAGAAATGCCCCGACGCGGTTGACCTGCTTCACCGTAAGAAGCGCCGTGAGCCCGAACTCCGCCTTCGGAAGAAGCTTCGTCGCAATGGGACGGTCGCTGGAATCCAGGTAGACGAAAACCGAAACCACATCCCCCACGGCTTCCCCGCTCAACTGGTTGGTTGGCAGGAGAATCCGCTCCGCATCCACGGTCAGCTTCGCGCCGTCGTAAGCGGCCGGCAGCGGCGGGAGCTCCACGCCTGCATCCACAAGGTAAGCGCCGTGGTCATGCAGGGAGTCGACCCTCATTTGTTGTGTGCGACAGAGATAAATCATGACAGTTCCTCCGTATATGAACAGGCAGAAACGAAATCGTGCGAAGAAAAAGCCCGCGTTTCTGCGGTAATGCATGGGAAATTTGCAGCCTACTACAGTATAGCATGTGCCGTGGAAAAGCGAAAGAAGTTTCTTCGCGCTATTGTCACAACACGGAAAATGTGGTACTATTTTCCGTGCGACATCCTTTGTGGGGGGATCCGCAATTTTCGCGGTGCAGACAGTCGGAGAGGAACGAAGATGACGGAATCGTGGAACAAGCAGGAAAACCAAACCATCAATATGCTGGTGCTTCTGACGCTCCTTTCGTATCTGGTCGGAAGCGTGGTGCTTTCCTTTGTGAAGGAGACGGGAGTTCAGCTGGTCCTGGTCCAGGTGTTCTGTCTTCTGCCGGGTCTTCTCTACGTTGCGTACAATAGCGAAGGGAAGAAATTCACCGAGGTATACCGCGTTCATAAGACGCCGATTTCCGCCTGCCTTCTGGCGGCTTTGATGATGCTGTTCCTGATGCCGCTTCTGACGTTTGTGAATATTCTTTCGCAGCAGTTTACCGACTATGTGGCGTCCGAGGACCTCATGGGGCGCATTCAGGAGTATCCGTTCCTCGTATCCCTGCTGGTCGTGGGAATCCTGCCGGCGATCGGGGAGGAACTGCTCTACCGCGGACTTTTCTACGGACACTACCGCAAGCGTTCGGTGCTGATGGGTGCGCTGCTCACGGGAGCTCTGTTCGGTCTGATGCACGGCAACCTGAACCAGATGGCATACGCACTCCTGATGGGAGTCATCTTTGCGCTGGTGGATGAGGCGTCCGGTTCCACCGTTACGTCGATGGTGATGCACGCGTTTGTCAACTGCAGCTCCGTAGTCATCATATACGCCGTCAAATGGCTCGAGCCTGTGGCGTCGGAGCAGGGGGGCGGCATCGCGGATGCCCTCAACCAGGCGGCCAACGAGGAAGTGGCCCTCACCTGGCAGTCCGCCATCGGCTATCTCATCTTTGCGGCCATCGGGACGTATTTTGCGTATCGGATCTATCAGACGATCGCGATCCGCTGCGGCACGGAGGAAAAACTGCGCCGCGACATTGCAGAGCCCGGCAGGATGAAAGCGCTTCGGGATATGTTTACGCCAACCCTTGCGGTTGCCATCGCGGTGATGATCGCACTGCTCATCGCAGCGGAAGTCATGGTGCTGTGACATGTAGGAATGCGGTTGTTGGGGAAATCTGTGTGATTGGAAAGACAGAGAAGGAAGACAGGAAAAAACAGAAGTCAGGAATGACCCGGGAAACGGGCAAAACGGGAGATATCAGCTTCCGGAAGATGTGATTGGAGGGAAAATGATGTACGACCTTGTGATTATCGGCTCCGGCCCGGCCGGAATGGCTGCGGCGATCTACGCAGCGCGCGCGGAGCTTTCGTTTGTGGTTTTGGAGAAGGGTGTCAGCGGCGGTCAGGTGCTGAACACCTCCGACGTTGACAACTATCCGGGACTTCCCGGGATCAGCGGCTTCGACCTTGCGGAGAAACTCGAGGAGCATGCAAAGCATTGCGGCGCCGAGATTCGCATGGCGGAAGTAACCGAGTTTGAGAAGATTCCGGGCGGATTCCGCATCTCAATCGATTCGGACGATCCCGTGGAGACGAAGACGATTTTGATCGCCACCGGTGCACAGCCCCGGAAACTCGGCTGCCCGGGCGAGGATGAATTTGCCGGAATGGGCGTTTCCTACTGCGCAACCTGTGACGGCGCATTTTTCAAAAACCGTGAGGTTGTGGTGGTCGGCGGCGGCAACACCGCTGTGGAGGATGCCATCTATCTTGCCCGCGGCTGCAGCAAGGTGACGCTTGTACATCGCAGAGACGCGTTCCGCGCCTCCAAGACGCTGGTGACCGCACTCCTCAAGACTCCGAACATTGAGATCGCCTACGACTCCGTGGTCGATGAGATTCAGGGCGACGACATGATGACCGGTGTGTTGCTTCGCAATGTTCGCACGGGCGAGAAGAGAGTTGTCCCGGCCAGCGGCGTTTTCGTTGCGGTCGGCACAAATCCCGTGAACCTCGGCTGGCAGAACAGCATCCCGTGTGATGCCTCGGGCTATTTCCTCGCGGGCGAGGACTGCGCGACGCAGGTTCCCGGCATCTACGCGGCGGGCGATGTCCGCACGAAGGACCTTCGCCAGATCGTGACGGCAGCGGCGGACGGCGCCAACGCGGTTTATCACATCGAGCAGTATCTGGCGGAGCTTACGGCGGAAGAGTGAGATCCGGCAGACTTCAGGGGTTGCCACACGAGTAAAATAACAAACCGAAATCATAAAGGCAGGGCAAGCGCGCCCTGCCTTTTTTGTTGCTTCGATTATTCGTCACAATTGTGTCAAAAATACCTTAAATTTTCTGAAAACATATTCTTTGTGTGAATGAAAAAAAGGTCTTGACAACGGGGGCATTTGTCACCTTGCACAAACTTTATCAAAAAATGTATAGTGCATAAAATCGAAAAAAGTTGATAGATTTTACTACGGGGCAGTTATCCACTGTGAAAAAAGTGTGAAAAGAGGGCGATTTTATGGCTTATCAAACAAGTTATCAACTTTATCCACTTTTTCTTTCAACTTTTGTAGTACAATCACACAACTTCTGAAATCGAAAGTTTGTTTTGTTGGAAACACCAAAAATGCACAAAGCACCACTAATATGAATTGTCTGCTTGACAAACAAATTGTCAGACAATAACGGTGTATTGATTTAAATTGCAAACAAATCAGAACAAGCTGGTTTGAGGGGTGAATTGTTCACTTAGTCTGGATTATCAAATTGGATTTCACCCGATCGGATTAGTCGGTAATGATAGATTTGGCCAGCCGGAAGGGCTGGCGGTGAACCTTTATGTTCGTCGTGCACCGCCTGACAGCCCACTTTCTCCGTGGGGCGGTGCGCAACTTGGGGTTATATTGAGCTTCAAGCTCCCGCGCACCGCCGGAAACCTGATTTTGGCTTCCGGGCGGTGCGTTTGTGTGGTAAAGAGCCCGCTTTTTTCGGAATGGCACCGCCTGAAGGAAAAAGTGGGCTTCCGGGCGGTATGGCATGCGCCACAGCGACAGCAGGGCACCGCCGGAAAGAGAAAGCGGGCTGCCAGGCGGTACGGCATGCGCAACACCGGCGGGAGGGCACCGCCGGGGAGGCAAAACGGACTGGCGGATGGTGCGCAGACGCGCCCTGCCCGCCATACCCTTTTGCCGCTTGCCATCCGCCCTGCCCGCCACACCCCTCTGCCCGCCGAAAAACATTGCTTTTCCGCATAAAATATGGTACACTGTTTTGGAATGTGGGCTTAAATCGGCAGGTGCCGAAAAACCTGCCCGACAGGAGGACGAAATGAGCATAATCGAGAAGATATTCGGAACGCACAGCGAGCATGAATTAAAGCGGATCCGACCTATCGTGGATAAGATTGAAGCACTGGAGCCGGAGTGGGAAAAACTCACGGATGAAGAGCTTCGCGGGAAGACCGAAGAGTTTAAGAAAAAACTGGCGGACGGCGAAACCCTCGACGACATTTTGGTAGAGGTGTATGCCACGGTGCGTGAGGCGGCGAAGAGAACCCTCGGACAGCGCGCGTTCCGCGTACAGCTGATCGGCGGCGTCGTGCTGCATCAGGGCCGTATCGCCGAGATGAGAACCGGTGAAGGTAAGACGCTGGTGTCCACCTTCCCCGTATACCTGAATGCATTGACCGGCAACGGCGTTCATGTCGTCACCGTCAACGACTACCTGGCAAAACGTGACTCGGAGTGGATGGGACAGGTGCACCGGTTCCTCGGACTCACGGTAGGTTGTATCCTGAACAGCATGGAGAGCGATGAGCGCCGCGCTGCTTACGCCTGCGACATCACTTACGGAACCAACAACGAGTTCGGTTTTGATTATCTTCGTGACAACATGGTGAAATACAAGGAGAACCTTGTCATGCGCGGACTTCCCTTCGCGGTCATCGATGAGGTCGACTCCGTTTTGATCGATGAGGCGAGAACCCCGCTCATCATTTCCGGACAGAGCGGTAAGTCAACCAAGCTTTACGAGATGTGCGATATCCTTGCATGCCAGCTGAAGAAGGGTTCCGAGACGGAAGTTTCCAAGATGGACATGATCATGGGTGAGACGGCCAAGGAGACCGGAGACTTCGTCGTCGATGAGAAGGACCGCAACGTCAACCTGACGGAAGAAGGTGTCCGCAAGGTGGAGCAGTTCTTCCGCATCGAGAACCTTGCCGATCCGGAGAACCTGGAGATCCAGCACAACATCAACCTCGCCCTGAAGGCACACAACCTCTTCAAGCGTGACCACGACTACGTGGTACAGGATGATCAGGTCCTGATCGTCGATGACTTCACGGGACGTATCCTTCCCGGCCGCCGCTACAGCGACGGTCTGCACCAGGCAATCGAGGCGAAGGAGCATGTGAAGGTGAAGCGCGAGAGCAAGACCCTTGCCACCATCACGTTCCAGAACTTCTTCAACAAGTACGAGAAGAAGTGCGGTATGACCGGTACCGCCCTTACAGAGGAAAATGAGTTCCGCCAGATTTACGGCATGGACGTTGTGGCGATCCCGACCAACAAGCCGATCGCCCGTATCGACCATGAGGATGCGGTGTACCGCACCAAGCAGGAAAAGCTGAACGCCATCGTCGAGGCGGTTGCCGAGGCCCATGAGAAGGGACAGCCCGTTCTGGTCGGTACGATCACAATCGAGGCGTCGGAGACCGTCAGCGCAATGCTCCGCAAGAAGAACATCCCTCATCAGGTGCTGAATGCGAAGTTCCATGAGATGGAGGCGGAGATCATCGCCGAGGCAGGTAAGAAGGGCACCGTCACCATCGCAACCAACATGGCCGGCCGTGGTACCGATATCCGGCTTGGCGGACATGTTGAGATCCCCGAGGATGCCGATCCCGCGAAGCGCGAGGCCATGATGGCAGAGGCGGAAGCGAGGGCGGATGAGATCCGTGCACTCGGCGGTCTGAAGATCATCGGTACCGAGCGGCATGAGTCCCGTCGTATCGATAACCAGCTGCGAGGCCGTGCCGGACGTCAGGGCGATCCCGGTGAATCGAGATTCTATATCTCCCTTGAGGATGATCTGATGCGTCTCTTCGGTTCGGAGCGTATGATGGGCCTGTTCAAGACCCTCGGCCTTACGGACGGTGCGGAGATCCATCACCGCATGCTTTCCAGCGTGATCGAGAAAGCACAGAAGAGAATTGAGGATAACAACTTCGGAATCCGTAAGAATTTGCTGGAGTATGACCGTGTGAACAACGAGCAGCGCGAGATTATTTACGAGGAGCGCCGCCGCGTGCTCGACGGCGAGAACATGCGCGAGTACGTGCTCAAGATGGCCCGCAACACCGTCGACCGCATCGTGAGCAACCATATCGGCGACGATGCGTATCCGGAGCAGTGGGATATGGCTCAGCTCAACGAGGATCTCCATCAGATTGTTCCGTTGGAGCCCATCGTGCTGGATGAGCAGCAGCTCAAGCACGGAAAGAAGAGCGACATCATTGAGATGGTGGAGAAGGAAACCCTCGCTCTTTACGAGGAGAAGGAGAAGACCCTCTTCCCGATGGTCGAGCAGTTCCGCGAGGCGGAGCGCATCATCCTTTTGAACTCCATCGACCGCCATTGGATGAACCACATCGACGACATGGACCAGCTCCGTCAGGGTATCGGCCTGCAGTCCTACGGACAGCGCGACCCTGTACAGGAGTACAAGTTCCAGGGCTACGAGATGTTCGAGAATATGATCAACTCCATCAGCGAGGACACCGTGCGCGTTCTTATGAACCTGCATGTGGAGCAGCGCGTGGAGCGTGACGAGGGCGCGAAGATCACCGGAACGAACCGTGACGACACGGTTGCGAAGGCTCCGATCCGCCGCGCTTCGAAGAAGATCCAGCCCAACGATCCGTGCCCTTGCGGTTCGGGTAAGAAATACAAGTTCTGCCATATGAAGACGGGATTCTGATGTATCAGCTCGCCACGGAAGCGGTACTGCCGCAGAAAGGAAACGGAACATGAACACGGACGCCAAGAACAGAATTGTCAAGGGTTTGGCCGGTGCGTTTGCACTCACGATGCTGATTACCGGAGCGGTAATCCTGTCTCTGTCGAGGAACAATATCCGCGATCTTCTCGCGTCGGGCAAGGAAGCTCAACCGGCGGAGAAGGTGGAGTTCGGGGAGCTCGAGCCTGGCGACCGCGTCACCATGGATGTCGTGACTTCCGTCGGATATTTCATGTCGATCCACGAATCCTCGTACTCGAAGTCGAAGACCACGCGGTATTACCTGATCCCGGTTTTCGATGATGCTGAGGCCGGAACCTACTCGCACCTGATCATTGTCGCGAAGTCCGGCAACTTTACCAAGCTTGACGAGGCGACGAAGCAGTACGAGAACTTCTTAAATGGCACGACGGTGATCACCGACGACGATCCCTTCGCAAAATACAAAAACAAGTACGGAACGCCCTCGACGATGCCGACGGAGAAACTCTACACCGTGGACGGCCGCGTGGCGGAGCTGACCTCGAAGGAACTGGGGTTCCTCAAGGAATTTTTCGACAAGACAGGTCTGCAGTACAACCGCTATGTTCAGCCGGTTGTGATCAAGCCTCTGCCGGATGATAAGGAGAAGAGCACCACCAAGGTGATGATCGGCGGAAGCATTTTCTGCCTTTTGGCTGGCATCGTTCTCGGGATTGTCGCGCTCACGTACGGCAGAAAGAAAAGTCCGGCCGCTGTGACGCCCCCGGTAATTACGCAGGAGCAGCAGGCTCAGATGGTGCAGGCCCAGCAGTGGCAGGCACAGCAGGCGCAGCAGCAGATGCAGTGGCAGGCACAGCAACAAGCGCAGTGGCAGGCCCAGCAACAAGCGCAGTGGCAGGCCCAGCAGACACAACAGCAGGATCAGAATCCGCCGCAGCAGTAATTGCGTTCCGGCGGACAGGAAATACAGAAAGGAACGGTTCTCCGGGTATGAGCGGAGGGCCGCGGAGACATTATGATTGAATTGGATGAAGCAAAATTCACGCTCCAGGGTTATAAGGAGATGCTCTCAGAAGTAGGGGCGTCCCTGGATCTTACCAACAAGGAGCGCAAGATCGAGGAGCTCTCGGGACTTCTGGAGTCCCCGGGGTTCTGGGATAACGCGGACCGCGCACAGGCGGCAACGCGGGAGCTCAACGAGCTCAAGACTACGGTGGACGGATACCGCAAGCTGGAGCGGCAGTACACCGACATTTTGGATCTGATCGAGATGGGTAACGAGGAAAATGATCCCGAGATCGTGCCGGAGATCCAGGCCGACCTCGCGTCGTTTATTGAGGAGCTGGAGGCGCTTCGCCTTGACACGCTCCTTTCCTCGCCTTATGACAAGGAAAATGCGATCCTCACCCTCCACGCGGGCGCCGGCGGAACGGAGAGCTGCGACTGGGCGGGAATGCTGTATCGCATGTATCAGAAATGGGCGCAGAAGAAGGGCTTTGGCTTTGAGCTTCTCGACTATCAGGACGGCGATGAGGCGGGTATCAAGTCGGCGACGTTCCAGATCAACGGACACAACGCTTACGGTTATCTGAAGTCCGAGCACGGCGTGCACCGCCTGGTGCGCATCAGCCCCTTCAATGCGGTGGGCAAGCGCCAGACCTCCTTCGTTTCCTGCGACGTCATGCCGGATATCGAGGAGGACCTCGACGTGGAGATCAACGAGAAGGATATCCGCATCGATACCTACCACTCCAGCGGCGCCGGCGGACAGCATATCAACAAGACATCGTCCGCCATCCGTATCACCCATTTTCCGACCGGTATCGTTGTGCAGTGTCAGAACGAGCGGTCGCAGCTGCAGAACAAGACCAAGGCCATGCAGATGTTGAAGGCAAAGCTGTTCATCCTCAAGCAGGAGGAGCAGCTGAACAAGGAGTCGGGCATCCGCGGCGAGCAGAAGGATATTAACTTCGGAAGCCAGATCCGCTCGTACGTGCTGCAGCCCTACACCCTTGTGAAGGACACGAGAACCCAGGTGGAAGTCGGCAACGCGCAGAGCGTTCTCGACGGCAACCTCGACCCGTTCATCAACGGATATCTCAAGTGGATGGCCAGAAAGCCGGAGGCGGAGGCGTAAACCGCTAACGTTATGGATAAATTTGTGTTACACGCCCCCTACGCGCCAACCGGCGACCAGCCGGAGGCCATCGAGGCTCTGGTGAAGGGCTTCGAGGAGGGCAGACAGTTTCAGACGCTTCTCGGCGTCACCGGCTCGGGCAAGACCTTCACGATGGCCAACGTCATCGCGCAGCTCAACCGGCCGACGCTGATCATCTCCCACAACAAGACCCTCGCGGCGCAGCTGTACGGCGAGTTTAAGGAGTATTTTCCGGAAAATGCGGTCGAGTACTTCGTGAGTTACTACGACTACTACCAGCCGGAAGCCTACGTGCCCTCCACGGACACGTACATTGAGAAGGACTCGGACATCAACGACGAGATCGACCGGCTCAGGCACTCCGCGACGGCGGCGCTGACGGAGCGGCGCGACGTGATCGTGGTGGCCAGCGTCTCGTGCATCTACGGGCTCGGCAGCCCGATCGATTACAAGAATATGACCGTCTCACTGCGGCCGGGAATGGAAATTTCCCGTGAGGCCGTGATCCGGCGGCTGGTGGACATCCAGTACGAGCGGAACGAGATGGATTTCAAGCGTGGCACCTTCCGGGTGCACGGCGATGTGATGGAAGTATTTCCCGTGGACGGATCGGGGGAGGCGTACCGCATCGAGTTCTTCGGCGATGAGGTGGAGCGCCTGCAGCGGATCGATCCCCTGAAGGGAAGGGCCATCGCGGACCTTGCCCACATGGTCATCTTCCCGGCGTCCCACTATGTGGTGGAGCCGGAGCAGATGGAGCGGGCTCTTGCCAACATCGAGAAGGAGCTTGAGGAGCGCAGGGAGTACTTCCGCGTAAACAACAAGCTTCTGGAGATGCAGCGCATCACGGAGCGGACCCACTACGACATCGAGATGCTCCGGGAGACCGGCGTGTGCTCGGGCATTGAGAACTACTCGATGCACCTTGCGGGGTTGACGCCGGAGGATTCGCCCAACACGCTGATGGATTATTTTCCGGATGATTATATGATCATCGTGGATGAGTCGCATATCACGATCCCGCAGGTGCGCGGCATGTACAACGGCGATCAGGCGCGCAAGACGACGCTCGTGGATTACGGGTTCCGCCTTCCCTCCGCCAAATGCAACCGCCCCCTGAACTTCACCGAGTTCGAGGAGCGCATCAACCAGATGCTGTTCGTGTCGGCGACGCCCAACGAGTACGAGGAGCAGCATGAGCTGGGGCGCGTGGAGCAGATTATCCGGCCCACGGGTCTTCTGGACCCCGAGGTTACGGTGCGGCCCGTGGCGAACCAGATCGACGACCTGGTCGGCGAGATCAACACCGAGGTCGGTCGCGGCAACAAGGTATTGGTGACGACTCTTACGAAGCGCATGGCGGAGGAGCTCACGGACTACCTGCATCAGGTCGGCATCCGTGTGCGGTATCTCCACTCGGACATCGATACGTTGGAGCGCACCGAGATCATCCGCGATATGCGTCTTGACAAGTTTGACGTGCTGGTCGGGATCAACCTTCTGCGGGAGGGTTTGGACATCCCCGAGATCGGACTTGTGGCGATCCTCGACGCGGACAAGGAAGGATTCCTCCGCTCGAAGACGTCCCTTGTGCAGACCATCGGCCGTGCTGCGAGAAATGCGGACGGTCACGTGGTGATGTACGCCGACACCATGACGGATTCCATGAAGGGCGCCATCGACGAGACAAACCGCCGCCGGGCGATCCAGCAGAAATATAACGAGGAACACGGCATCACGCCGCAGACGGTCCGCAAGGCCGTTCGCGAGCTGATCGCCATCTCCACGAAGGCCTCCGGACGGCGCGGCGCGGGCAGCGGCATTGAGAAGGATTACGAGTCCATGAACCGCACGGAGCTCGAGCGGCTCATCGAGGCCCTCACAAGAAGCATGCACACCGCAGCGGCGGAACTGGATTTCGAGAAGGCTGCGGAGCTGCGTGATGAGATTAGTAAAATCCGAACGGAATATATGCAATGAGTGAATCACCGAACAAAAAATACATCCGTATCCGCGGTGCGAAGGAGAACAACTTGAAAGAGCTCTGCGTGGACATTCCCCGCGACGAGTTCGTGGTGCTGACGGGCTTAAGCGGCTCCGGCAAATCCTCCCTCGCATTCGATACGATCTACGCCGAAGGGCAGCGGCGCTACATGGAGTCCCTATCCTCGTATGCGCGCATGTTCTTAGGGCAGATGGAGAAGCCCGATGTGGAGAGCATCGAAGGTCTTCCCCCGGCCATCTCCATCGACCAGAAGTCAACCAACCGAAACCCCCGTTCCACCGTGGGAACGGTCACCGAGATCTACGACCACCTGCGTCTTCTGTACGCGCGTGTCGGCACGCCGCACTGTCCCGTGTGCGGCAGGGAGATCAAGCGGCAGACCGTGGACCAGATCGTGGACGCGCTGATGTCGCTGCCTTCGGGCACGCGCTACCAGCTGTTGGCGCCGATGGTAAGGGGTCGGAAGGGCGAGCACGCCAAGGTGCTCGAATCCGCCAAGCGAAGCGGTTTCGTTCGTGTCCGGGTGGACGGCAGCGTCTACGACCTGTCGGAGGAGATCAAGTTGGACAAGAACGTGAAGCATAATATCGAGATCATCGTGGACCGTCTTTCGGCGAAGGAGGGCATTGAAACCCGCCTCACCGATTCCGTGGAGACGTCCCTGCGTCTCGGCGAAGGACTTCTTCTCGTCGATGTCATCGGAGGGGAGACGCTGACCTTCTCGCAGAATTTTGCGTGTCCCGATTGCGGTATCAGCATCGAGGAGCTGGAGCCGAGGTCATTTTCCTTCAACAACCCGTTCGGAGCGTGCCCGGCCTGCAACGGCCTCGGGTTCACCATGGAATTTTCCGAGCGGACGATCGT
>Ga0310696_10004142_pt1 | contig 17866 bp, 23 predicted proteins | sample AusTroGonzalo_MG_4_FD_203885 | JGI IMG/M metagenome (GOLD analysis project Ga0310696, IMG submission 203885) | Bovine rumen microbial communities from tropical cattle in Woodstock, Queensland, Australia - Gonzalo_02 (v2) (version 2) | ecosystem: Host-associated > Mammals > Digestive system >...
AAAAGGAAGATTAGTATATACTGCTCATTATGGTCTTGATTTTGGTTTTACAAATGACCCTACTGCAATGATGGAATGTTTAGTTTCTACTAAATTGAGAAAAATTTGGATAGTTTGGGAACATTATCAATATGCAATGACAAATGACCAAATTGCTGGAAGAATAAAAGGAGCGTTGTTATCTAATAAAAGGTGGATTTGTGACAGTGCAGAGCAAAAGTCAATTTATGAGTTAAAGAGATTAGGAATAAATGCTTATTCAAGTAAAAAAGGACCTGATAGCATAAGAGCAGGTATAAATAAACTACAGGATTATGAAATTATAGTTCATCCAAAATGTGTAAATACTATAATTGAGTTGAATAATTATGCTTGGGATAAAGATTCAAAAACTGGTAGAACTTTAGATAGACCAATAGATGAATTTAATCATTTAATGGATGCTTTCCGATATGCAACTGAAAGTATTGGTAAACCAAAATTTTCATTTCTTTAAAATAATAAATATAATTTATTATTGATTTTTAGCCTACAAATTAATATAATTAAATTAGCGCGATAGTTCAGTCCGGCAGAACAGTGGTTTCATAAACCAAAGGTCGTAGGTTCAAATCCTACTCGCGCAAGTTAAGTTTTCGGAGGTATAAAAATGCCGATGGTATTGAATTTAACACCACTTCAAAATTTTGACAATAATCCAACAGTTGTAAAAGCAGTAGCAGAAGATTTGGATTTTTTAAACACTATTTTAACTGAGTATTTAGGAAGTGAAAAGTTAAAAAAATTTATTGAAGCAGATAAATATTACAGAAATTCAAATACTAAAATTAAGGAGAAAACCAGATACGTAGCAATTGATGGTAGAAAAGAAATACTTACAAATCTTTCAAATACACAAGCAGCACACGCCTTTATGAAGAAATTAGTAAATCAAAAAGCAAGTTATTTACTCGGTAAACCATTTTCAATAGATAGCACTCAGGAAGGATTAGCAAAAAAATTGGATGGATTATTTAATAAAGCATTTTTTAGAAAATTATTGAAAGTTGGAAAAGATGCGATTAAGTATGGAATTGGTTGGGTGCAAGTTTATTATGATGAAAATGGTGAACTTGATTTAAAAAGAATTCCTCCAACAGAAATTATACCATTTTGGGAAGATGTAGACCATACAAGTTTACAAGCATTAATGAGAACTTATGTTATTGATATTTACCACGAGGATGGGACTAAAACAAAGTTAAGAAAAGTTGAATATTATGATAAAACCGGAGTTTATTATTTTGAAGTTAGTAAAGATAATAAACTTGTTCCTGACACTGATAGAAATATTTTTTCAGGTCATTTTTCACTTGAGAAAACAAGGAAGATTTTAGACAAGGAAAATGGAGAAAAAGAAGAAAAATATGAAGAACAAACAAATTGGTTAAGAATTCCATTTATAGCATTTAAAGCAAATGATGAAGAACTTGGTATTTTAACATTTATAAAAGATTTAATTGATGATTATGACAAGAATGTAAGTGATATTTCAGACCAACTTCAGGATGTTCCGAATGCTTTGAAGGTTATCAAAGGATATAGTGGAGAAAATAAGGAAGATTTTGCTCACAATATAAACGTTTATAGAACAATATTTATAGAAAGTGATGGAGATGTAAGCACAATACAAACGAGCATTGATATTCAAGCAATAGATTCTCATTTAAACAGATTACGTCAAGACATATATGATTTTGGTGGTGGTGTTGATAGTCAAAAAGAAACTCAAAATATAGCAAGTGGAGTTGCTTTAAAGTTTAAATATGCAGACTTAGACTTAGATGCAAAATTTATGGCCACAGAATTTTCAGCAAGTATGGAAAGTTTATTGTGGTTTATATGTTCGGATTTATCAGCAAGAGGTAAGGGAGACTATAATCCTGAAGAAGTAAATATAGTATGGAATATGGATATGGCAATTGCTGAAAATGAAGTAATTGATAACATAATTAAATCAATGCCTATTTTGTCAAAAGAAACTTTAGTTGCTCAACATCCTTGGGTTGAGGATGTGAACATAGAGATGGAAAAGATGAAGAAGCAAGAAGAGCAGGAACAAAATGAATTTGGGAATATTGATGAAGGGGTTTCGTCAAATTCACCAGATAATAACGAAGAGGAGGAAGAGTAATGTATAATGTCAAGATTAATGATTACAATTTACTTGAATCAGACCCTTCCGATGTTATTGCTTTAAACACCGGAAAAGCTTGTATTTCAAGAGTTTTAAACATTAGCGGCATAAATGGTCAAGTGCTTAAGTTTAAACTTTCAAACGATGGTGAAAATTGGTCTTACGTTCAGAATGAAGAAGGAATAGCAGATTTTGAAGTAACTGAAGATTGTGCAATTCCTTTGTTAGCGTTTGATTGTTTATTTAGTATTGAAAGTGATAAAGACCCTACCGGAATTACCGCATCAATAGGTATTAAAAGAAAAGGAATCAAAAAATAAGGAGGCAAAATAAATGGCTAATATAGATGAAATAAGCAGACCTCTTATTTTTAAACCGGCAGGTGCAAAAGGAGGAGGCGTTGGTCAAAAACAAATACCTCTTCTTTCAATCACAACAGCACCATCAGGGACATTCAAAAGAGGTTCAAGGTATTACAATTCAACAACTAAATTGATTTATACCGCAACTGCAGATAATACTTGGGATAATGCCAAATCAGCAACTCCTGAATTTGGTGTTATTTATGTTTATGATGATAACGGGACTACAAAGTATTATGAGTGGGATGGTGATAGTTTAGTTGAAACAGATTTGAAAAGATTCCAGTTAATAGCAAATAAAACAAACGATTATACTTCAACTTCTGGAGTAACTTATCCTACATCAAAAGCATTAAGTGATGGTTTGGATACAAAGATTACAAAGAATACAAGTATAACCGGTGGAACAAAATGCAAAATAACATATGATGCAAAAGGTTTGGTTGTTGCTGGAGAAGATTTAGTAGCAAGTGATATACCTGATATTTCTTCTACTTATGAAACCAAAAGCAATAAAATAACTGAAATAACGGAAGAATCCACTGATACTCAGTATGCAAGTGCTAAAGCGATAAGAGATTACGTTACTAATAAGATAAATGATTATAAAGAATTAGCAGTTGAAATGAGTCCGAGTGGAGTTTTTGTTAGGCAGTTAGGTGCGATTGGTCGTAATTTAACTCCAAGCACAGATGTTGCAGCCGGAGTTGATGATTTTAAAAATCATCCTATATTTGAAACATATGATTGCTTAGTTACGTTAAATACGGAGACTGGAAAAGCAGAAGAATTTGCACCGGAAGGAACTTACGAATTTGATAGTCACGTTGGATTACCTGGTTATTATGTAATAACAATGTTTCCGAAATTCTATTATAAGTTGGAAATTTTAGATACAGGAAATATTAAAATTTCATTAACAAATGAACCAAAAACTGGCTATAAAGTAAGTCCGGCTCACGATAGAGAAGGAAGAATTGTTGATTGGATAGGAATTGGTAAATATGTAATTGGTGAAGAAAGTGCGGATGCTAATGAGCCATTCGCAGTAAGAAGCGGAGTTTGTCCTAAAACATATACTTCAGTTGAAGCTTTTGAAACTCTTGTTAGACAAAAGGGTTTGCGTTTCTTTGGCTATAAAGAAATGTTGATGATACAATTGCTTGCTACAGTAAAATATGCAAGTTTAAATTGGCAGTCAAAAATTAGTCAAGGCAATACAAATGGCTGGACTAATAAGAAAGCAGTTACAACTGCAAGTGATGTTGATTATGTAATACTTACTGCTACAGATTGGGCAGCAAGCACAAAAATTGATACTGTTCCGGCAACAATGCAATGTGTAGCGATAGGAAATTCTGAAGCAGCTGCTAAATGGTATAAAGTTTTGAGTATTGAAGATGTTACAGAAACCATTGATGGTGTTGAAATTGCTTGTAAGAAAATAACTATTGATGGAACAGTAAGCACAACTGCAAATACTACATTAGTTTATTTAGGAATGCAGTTAACCGGGGCTACAGATAATGTTCTTGGTGCTGATGGAGAAAATACCGGAGGTGGAACAATATCAGGAACCAGTGGTCAAGGAAAAAGAATGTGTAAGAATTTAGGAATTGAATCTTTAGTTGGAAATTGTGGTCAAAATTTGGGTGGTATTGTTAACGAAGTAAAAGTAGTTGATGGAGTTGCAACTGCTACAATGTTAATAAATCCTAATCCAGATGGTGCAGTTGATTATCCTACTACAAGTGATAGAAAAGGATGGATAGCAATTACGAATAAGGTTCCAACAACAAATAGAAATAATTATAAATTCTTACCTTCAACTGATTTAGCACAAGATATTTTCTTATTTGGTGCTACTTCTGGTGGATTTACAGGAGATTATCAATACTTTACTGCTACTGCAGGTATAAAAAGAGTATTCTATGGCGGGGCTTGTAGCGCTGGTGCGAGTTCTGGGGGCTTTTACTTGACTTGCCACTCTGACCTTTCTACTGTTCGTCGGGCTGGCGGTGGCCGCTGTGTTTTTGTGCCGGGATTATAAGTTGAAAATGGTAGGTTAAGATTAAACTAAATAAGGAGTTGGAAGTAAAAATGATTTATGGGGTAAGTAAAATAAGCGGGACTTGTAACGCTGGTGCGAATAATGGAGGCTTTTACTTGAATTGCAACAATGACCTTTCTAATGTTAATCGGAATAACGGTGGCCGCTATGTTTATGCCTTTGGGCATTATGCTCATCGGCAAAATAGTTTTCAAAAATGTTTATTTATTCCACACCTCTTGGTGAAAATAATGTTCCAAAAAACAGGTTTAGTATTCCGCCAGATTGGCGGGTAGAACGGTCTGACAAATAAAAACACTTAAAAAGTGAAAAGGATTAAAATAGAATGAAAAAGATAGGTTATTTAATTACGGAAGAAAAAATAACTGAAGAATATTGTAAATCAATAATCCTTAAAGCTGCAATCGGAAAAGGTAAAAGGCATAGTGTTAAAAGAGTGTTAGCGAATTTGACCTTTTATTCAAGAAAATTGCAGAGAATTATTTTAAATGGTAGTTATAAACCTTCTCCTTATTTAGTTTGTAATATTATTGACCAACCATCAGGAAAACATAGAATATTACATAAACCAATTTTCTTTCCTGACCAATGCGTTCATCATTTACTAATTGATTTAGTTTACGATAAATTATTAAAAAGGTTAGACCCTTACGCTATTGCAAGTATTCCAGGCAGAGGAATTCATTACGGATATAAAGCAATAAAAGGGTGGTTAAGAAATGATGGAAAAGGAACAAAGTATTGTTTAAAATGCGACATCAAGAAATGCTATGATAATATTCAGCCAAAATATGTAGTAGAATCTTTTAAGAAATTTGTAAAAGATGAAAGATATTTAAAATTATTACATATCGTGGCATATTCAATGAATAGTTTACCACTTGGCAATTATACAAGTGCTTGGTTTGAAAACTTATTATTGCTTGGTATGGATACGGCAATACGTAATATAGCTAAAGTGAAATATTATTTAAGATATGTTGATGATTTTATTTTACTTTCAGCAAGCAAAGAAGTTTTACATCAAGCATTGGAAGTGATTCGTTTTGAGTTAAAGAAATTAGAATTGCGATTAAAAGATAATTGGCAAATATTTAGAGTTGGTATTCGTGGAATTGATATGCTTGGTTATAGATTTTATTATGGCTATACTTTGTTAAGGAAAAGAAATTTATACGGTTTATATAGAACATTTAAAAACTATTTGAAAAAACCTTGTAAATACTGGGCAACAAGATTGAGTTGCAGACTTGGTGGATTGAAATGGTTTGATAGTTTTAATTTAAGTTGTTGGATATACTTAAGAATAAATGATTCAGAATTAAGGAGGTTATGTATATGAAAACAAAAATTAAACAGTTTCCACAGGATGGAGTAGAAATTGTAGAGAATATGGGTTTATGTTTTATAACTCTCTACAAGAAGATTGGTGAAGTTGGAGAAAGAGAAGAAAAAGAATTTGAAGTTGAGTATGTAGAAGATGTTGTAAGACCAATGAAAAATTTGAGACAAAGTATTGTAACGAATTTTGACTGGTATTGGAATAAGGCAGTTAAAAAGCAAAAATTAGAAGAAAAAGAAGCTTTAATTTCAGAATTAAACAGAATTGACAGTCAAACGGTTAGACCATTGAGAGCAATAGAATCAAATCAAGGAACACAAGAAGATAGAAATAAATTAGCAGAATTAGAAACCAAAGCAAGAGCGGTAAGGGCAAAAATTCAAGAATTGGGAGTATAAAGGATGACAAAGGAACTACTTGAAATTCTATCCTCAATCGGTGTAAGTGGAATGGTAGTTGTTGTTATGTTTTATTTCTGGATTAAAAGAGCAATTACAAAAGATATTGTTGAGCCGTTTATAACACCGCTCAAAATAGAACTTGACGAGGTTAAAAAAGAAATAGATTCTTTTAAACAAGAGCTCAATAAAAAAGATGATAGATTTGAACGCATTGATGAAATGTTAAGAAAAAACACGGAAACTTTGCAGGAAATAAAAGCGGTATTTGACTTAATCAAAGGTAAAATTGAAATAAATTTTAAAGAAAAATAAGCATCCCGTGACAGCACTTCTGTGATGCTTTAGACAGTAAGGGATTATATTTAGTCGGATATAATCCCTTACACAAATAAAAGGAGGAGTATATGAAAAAATTGTATTTGATGTTAAAAAGTTTTATGAGTATGATGAGTTTTGTAGTTGCTTTAATGATGGTTTTTGTAGGAAACATTTTTGCGGAGGTTGCAGAAGCAGCAGGTGAAAGCACTAACATATTTGTCACTTGGTTTTATAAGTATGGCGGGTGGCAAGTAGTTGTTGTTTTTGTTTGCTTTCTTATAATTTGGATAATAAGAGCAACCAAAACTAAAAAGGATGATGAAATTCTTGATAAATACGTTAAAAAAGGTGTTGAATATGCTTTAGCAGTTATGCCAAAAGATAGTAAAATAGATTGGGTTAAATTTGTAGCAAATGCACTTGGTAAATTTAATGAGATTTATACTAAAACGGAAGAGTTACCACCTGATGCAAAATTATATGATAAAGCAAAGCAGTTAATTGAAGAAATAGCGAAGTTAAAACAAGTAGAACAAACTAAAATTTCTTGAATATTAAAAATGGCTAAATGGGGAATTGCTTATTATAAGATAAAAAATTCCCCTTATATGCCAAAAGTAGAAGTTGTAAATCAATTATATATGCCTATAAGTAATGAGTTTGTAAAAGGGACGTTCATAAAGTTAACTTGGAGATTTTAGAAAGTGACAAAAAATTGAAATAAGAAAATGTCTTATTTCAAAAAATAGGCAAAAATTGAAATAAGGGATAAGAAAATGAATTATATGCTTAAACTTTACATTGATAGATTTTCAAAAGGGCTAAGATATACCGTTGGAAAACTTAGTTACATAGGTTATGATGAAAATAAAAATATAATTGATAGAAATTTTATGTTTTGCAATACAATGGAAGATGTGGTTCGTTTATTGAGAAGTGCAGCAGATAAAATACCAGGAGAAACGGCAATACCTGCTGGCACTTATGAAGTTAAAATGTCTTACAGTATAAAATTTGGAAGGATTTTACCAATTTTAATTGGAGTTCCATATTTTAGTGGTGTAAGAATTCATAGAGGAAATACTCACGAACACACTGATGGTTGTATTTTAGTTGGTAAAAATAATGTTAGAGGAATGGTTACTAATTCTGCTTTCTGGGAAGCGGAAATTTGTAAGTTAATATCAAAGTATAAATATTGTTGGTTGGAGATAGAATGAAAAAAGATTTAAAAGCAACTGAACAAGCAGGGGAAAGAAAATTATTAAAGTTGGAAAAAATCACTCATTCTTTTGAAAATGGTGCTTTATTATCTGCATATAGAAGGGCTGACAGAACCATAAGAGAAAAGTTGGAAGCTTTTTATGGTAAATATGCAAAAGATAATAAAGTTTCATATCCAGCGGCAATTCAAAAACTTACAGTCAAGGAAAGGAATCAAGCAAGAATTAAGTTAAAAGAATATTTAAAGACCGGAACAGAAATTAAATTAAATCCTACCTATTTAAAAGAAATAAAATCTCTATCAGCAAGAAAAGAAATAAGTCGTTTACAAGAGTTGCAAGCGGAAATTCGTTATCAAATTGAGTTAATGACTACAACTAATATTAATGGTATGTGGAAATTAGAACCAGAGTTATACAAAGAAGCATATTATCGTGAAATATACGATGAAATAAAAATAAATGGCTTGACCGGTTCTTTTTCAAAAATAAATCCGGACAGAATTAAACTTGCAGTTGGTTATGATTTTAACGGAGTTACATTCAGTGATAGTTTGTGGAAAAATAGAGATGCTTTAGTAAGAGTAATGCAACAAGAAATTCCTCAAGCATTTATTTTAGGTCAAAGTGTTCAAGAATTAGCAAAGAATATAAAAGCAAAAATGAATACTTCATATAACTCAGCAATTAGATTAGCAAGAACTGAAACGAATAGACTTAACAATCAAGCAACTTTGGATTCTTATAAAGAAACCGCAAGGCCACAGGAATATTTACAAATTTTAGCAACACTTGATAATAGAACAAGTGAAATTTGTAGAGAGATGGACGGAGTTAGGATTCCGATTGATGAAGCAGAAGTTGGAGTTACAATTCCACCATTTCATCCGAATTGTAGGTCAACAACAATTAGAGTATTTGAAGGTGATGAGGAAGAAGGTGAAAGACTTGCAAAAATTGATGGTCAGTGGGATAAGGTAGAGGATATGTCTTATAATGCTTTTAAAGATGCATTGGAGAGTGGTGAAAATATAAAAATTGAATAATAAATTATATTTATTATTTATTTTTTAGCAGAAATATTATATAATAAAGGAGAAGTAGAAAACTCAAAGGGGACAGAGCCCCGTAAAAACTGAAAAGTTAAGGAGAAAGTATGGAAGAATTATTGAAAGCATTAGGATTCACGGTAACGGATGAAAACAAAGCAAAAGTTGAAGCAGCAAAAAAAATCTTTGGAGAAAAATTTGTTGCTAAACATCGTTTTGATGAAAAATCCGAGGAATTGAAAAAAGCTAATGAGATAATCAAAGAACGTGACAATCAATTAGCTGAATTCAAAAAATTTGAAGGCGACAAAACAGCTCTTGAGCAAAAAGTTAAGGAGTTGCAAGAAGCTAACAAAAAAGCAAGTGAAGATTATGCAAAATCTTTGAATTTGGAAAAAAGAAAAAATGCTATCAAGAGAGAATTATTTGGAAAGGTTCACGATGAATCTTTAGCAATTGCTTTACTTGATGTTGATAAAGTAGAATTAGGTGAGGACGGAAATATCAAAAGTGGTTTTAAGGAACAGATTGAAAAATTGAAAACTGATAAACCATTTTTATTCAAGGAACAGCAATCAACCCCTGCAAAGAATTCAAACTTTAAACCTGCCGGTAATCCTCCACAAGGTGGAAGTGATTCTGAACCAGAAGGAGCAGTAGCATTTGCAAAAAGTTTAGCACAAAACACAAAAGAAAATCAGAATACCAGTGAAACTGGTGCAAAAATTTATTTTGGAAATGGTAAGTAAAAATTTTAATATCGGAGGAATAAAAAATGACTAATGGTATCAAAGTAAAAACAGTTGTAGCACAAACGTTAGGTGATATTTTACAATATCCTGACCACTACGTTTGTTTTCCTCAGTTACTTGAAAAAGATTCTGCATTAGCAGTAACTGAAGATGGTAGAAAAATCATAAAAGCAGGAACAGTATTTCCTTCTAATGATGAAAATGCAAAAGGTTTGGTATTTCAAGATGTAGATGTTACCGATGGTGACCAAAATGCAGCAATATTAGTTCACGGTTTTGTAAATTCTGCAAAATTACCTGAAGCTATTTCTAACGAAGCAAAGAAAGCAATGCCGGCAATAGTATTGTTTCCAGTTGATGCAGTAGTATATGCAGTAGATACACCTATTGCTGACCCTGATGGTGGAAACTTTGAAACTTCAGTTGATGTTGAATTGAGTTGTGGAACTGAAGGTGCTGAAATTTATTACACTACAAACGGTAATAATCCTACTTCAGCATCAACAAAATACACAGAACCTATTACTTTGAGTGCTACTACAACAATCAAAGCAATAGCAATAAAAGCAGGAATTTCAAGTGAAATAATGAGCAAAACATTTACAAAACAATAAGTCTTAAAAAGTAGTAAAAATTTATAAAAAAGGAGAAAAGAAATGACAATATTTGAATTACTTACAGCGGATGCAATAGCAGCATATTGGACAGAAACAAACTCAAATAGAGTTCCTTATTTGGGAGAAGTTTTATTTCCGGCTAAAAAAATGATTGGTTTGAATTTAGCTTGGATAAAAGGTTTTAAGGATTTACCGGTTGCTTTGATGCCTTCAGCTTTTGATGCAAAACCGACAATTAGAAGTAGAGGTTCTATTTCTAAAGTAGAAACTGAAATGCCTTTTTTTAGGGAGTCAATGAGACTTGGTGAAAAAGACAGACAGAGAATTTTGGAATATTTAAACAATCCGAATTCGCCTTATGCAAGAGCAATAATTGAAAAGTTATATGATGATTCAAATACATTGATTGAAGGTGCTTTGGTAATACCTGAAATAATGAGAATGAGTCTTTTGTTCAACGGTGAGGTTACGTTAGCTGCTCCTGAAGATTCTGGTCAAGTAGTTAATTATACTTACAAATATGCTGATGATAATTGGATTACAAATAACACTGAAACTTTAACGTTAACAGACAAATGGGACGATGCTACAAATTGTAATCCTATACAGGATATGATTGATATTCAGGAAGAAATGAGGAATAGATATGGTGTTGAAATAAAAAGAGCAGTTATGAATTCAGTAACGTTTGGATTATTAGCAAATAGCAAGAAAGTAAAAGATGCGTTAGCACCTATTCAAGGTATTACGGTTGGTATTACTGATGCAGATGTTAAAAATTATATCTTTAGGAAAACAGGTATTACAATTTCTGTTTATGATAAAAGATATTATGATTACAATAAAAATGCTCAGAAATACGTTCCTGATAACAAAGTTGCATTCTTGCCAGATTCTACATTAGGTTCAACTTGGTTTGGAACAACTCCTGAAGAAGCAGATGTTATGGCAGGAGTTCCGGATTGTTCAGTAAAAGTAGTTGGCACTGGTGTAGCAGTTACAAGTAAGAAAGTTTATGAACCGGTTGTTAATATAATGACCGTAGTTTCAGAAATAGTATTACCTTCGTTTGAAAGAATGGGCGATGTATTCGTATTAACTGTAAAATAGGAGAATTGTTTATGTCAATAAAAATAGTTTTTGATAAACCTATAAAATATAAAGGGAAAAGAATAGAAGCAAATAAAATTATAGAAGTCACTGAAAGTGAAAAAGTTGATTTACTTAATTGCGGCGCTTTTATAGTTCAACCTGGAGTTATAGGTGTTAACAAAAAAGGGGATAGAATAATTATTGATTTTGTTCCTGAAGTAGAAGATAATAAACAAGTAAAAAAAGAAGGTAAAAAAGAAAACAAAGGAAGGAAATAAAAAATGAAAAAGAGTATCAAATATTTTAATTCTAATTTTAATATTTTGATACTCTTTTTTCATTGTCAAGCGAAAAACTTGACTGGTTGCGGGGGAGGAATAAAATGATAAGTAATCAGGACATTTTTTACATAGTCAAAATAAAAATCGGTAATCAATTAGAAATCGCAGATTCATATTTAGCTTCTTTAATTGATGAAATGGGACAAGAAATTAAAAATTATTGTAACATTAAAACAATTCCAGATGCTTTGAAATATGTTTGGGCAAATATGGTTACTGATTATTCCTTGCGTTTTTCTCCTGAAGCTATTGCAGCAGCAAAAGCAGGCGATGCTGAAAGTGATGGTGGTGAAACAATAAGCAGTGTAAGTTTAGGAGGCATTAGTGCAAGTTTAGGAACATCTGATGCTTCTTCAATGATAAAAGATGCTAATAAAATAGCCACCAAAGGAATTGCCGAATTTGTAAAAGATTATAAAAGTAGATTACAACCATTTAGGAGGGTAAGATGGTAGGTAGTCTTTCATTTAGAATTGCTGCAAAGATTAGAAAAATTTTACCTAAAATGTATAACTGCGAAGCAACATATCATAAAAGAACAGTTGGTGTTGATTCTTATGGTGCGGAGCAAATAAGTTTTATAGATAGCGGTAAAATTTCTGGTCTTCATATAGGGAAAGGTGATGCAGGATTTGTTCCTGATATTGTTGGCGATAAAGAATGGAATCAAGTTACTTACGTATTTTATTGTATAACTGATACAGATATAAAGTTAAAAGATAAAATTGAAGCAAATGGGTTAAATTTAAGTGTTATTAGTATTTGGAGATTTGAACAAGTTAATATAATTGGATTAGGAGAAGAACTTTAATGAATTTTTTTGAACAAGTATTTTCTCAATATCAAAAACAGGTAGAAGAAGGTGCAAAGAAATTTTTAGTTGATGAAGCAGATAGAGCAATTGCTTATACTAAAAAATTAACACCAGTAGATACTGGAACATTGAGAAATAATTTTTTCAGAACAAAGGTTAAAGTTGATAAAAACGTTTATTCAATAGAAATAATAAACAATATTCATTATGCAGTTCCAGTTGAATATGGCCATAATACAAGAAGGTCAAGAACTAAAAAATCAAATGTTAGATGGATTCAAGGATTTTTTATGTTAAAGCAAGGAATTGACAAAGTTGTTCAAGGATTTGCTGGCAGATTAGAAAAATATATTCCTGAATTAGGAGCGAGATAATGGGTTATACTTCTTCAATGAATTCAATATTAAATGGTTCAAAAGCATTAAAAGCAAAATTTCCTGTTATAAAACTAATGACATTGCCAAATGAAACCGATGGTAATTATATTTCATTCAGCAAAAACAAAAGTGTTTGCACAAATACTTTAGATAATCATTTAAGAGACGAAGCAACATATTATATAAATTGTTATTCTTCTAATTTTGATGATTTGGAAAGCGCAGAAGCATTATTGATTACTTTATTAAATGGTCAAGAATGCGGAAGTGGAAGGATGAGTATAATCAGTATAGAAGAAGAACAAATAAGTGAAATAAAAAAATATTTAAAAAGAATTGTAGTAGAAATTAAATAGTAGGAGGAAAAGAAAATGTCAGAAAATGCAATACTCAGCAGACACACAAGTTTATGGGTAAGAAGAAAAGTTGAAGCTGGTCAAGCTGAAAATGATTGGACTGCAGTTGGTAGATTAACAAATATTCCTGCTCCTTCACCGGAAAGCGAGGAAATTGATATTTCAGCTTTGGATTCTCCGGGCACAGATAAAGAATTTATGGCAGGCCCGACAGATAATGGAAGTATTGAATTGAGTGGTCAGTATAAAGCTGGTCAAGAAGGTCAGAGATTACTTCAAGAGTTATATGAAACAAAAGAAACTTTTGAATTCAAAATTGTAGCTCCGGAACAAACAGGAGTTGTTATTCCTGCTCAATATGAAGGTGAAGCATATTTATCTTCTTGCAAACCTTTTGGTGATGCAGTAGAAGGAGATATTTTACCTTTTAATGCAACATTAAGAGTAACCGGTAAAATGACTTTTAGAAGAGAATATGTATCAAATGAAACTGCACCTGATATTGAAGCAACACCGGCAAGTGGAACAACCTTTGCTTCAACTTTGACAGTTAAATTGAACAGTAAAATTGGTGATGGTGATATTTATTATACAACAGATAATACTTCACCTACAACCAGTTCTACGAAGTATACATCAGCTGGCATAACAGTTACAGCAACTACAACGATTAAAGCAATAAATGCTCCGACTGGATTGACAGCAAGTTCAGCACAATCATTTACATTTACAAAACAATAAGAGAGGAAAATAATTTATGTCAAATTTAATTAACACAAAAACACTAAAAATAAATGGCAAAGAATTTAAACTAAAATTTAATTTTAGAACAATGATGGTATTTGAAAAGAATACTAATAAAAAATTTCTTGCATTTATAAATTCGTTAGCATCTAATGAAAAAGAAGATGTTAATATTTTAGATAAAGTTTCAGCAGAAGATTTGGCAATGTTATTTTACGCTTTTTTAGTTGGTGGTGGAAATGAAATTACAAAAGAAGAAGCAGTAGATATGTTAGACTTAAATGTATTTAATCAGTTTATGTTATTAGTTCCTCAATTAGTTGCAGGAGAAACAAAAGCTGAAGAAAATACAGCAGAAAAAAAGGCAGTAAAAGGCGGTGACAGCCCTTTGAAATAAAAGCTCCAGGAATTGAGGAGTTCTGGAGCATAGCAATATTTGATTTGCACTTGGATGAGGAGTATTTCTTGGAATTAAGTCCTCGCTTATTAGATTTACTTCTCATCCGTTACGAAAAGAAGTGTAAATTAAATGTTAAATTAAATTTATTGAATGCAGGAATAATTGCTTCAATGATTTATAACGTAAATAGACCAAAAGGTAAAAAAGCATTAAGTGCTAAAGATTTTTTACCAAAAGAAAAAGAAGAACAAAATATAGATGATGCAAAGTATTTACACAAAGTATTATCAAGTAAAATTAAGATTGAGGAAAAATAAAAATGATACCAGAATTAAAAGGAAAATTATCACTTGATATATCAAATTGGAATGCATCTATTGAAGCAGCAAAAAAATCTTCAAAAGTTTTAGAAGATAAACTAAAAAATTTAAAAAAATTAGGTCAAAGTTTTGCAGTAACTGGAGCAGCAATAACTGCTTCAATTGGTTTAATGACAAAATCTTTTATAACTGCAACTGCAAGAATTGACGATACCTCAAAAGCATTACAATTAACTACTAAATCCTTTCAAAATTTAAGTTATGCAGCATCACAAACCGGAAATGATATTACTACTATCAGTATGGGCATAAAAACATTAAGTAGAGTTGTAAATAAAGCAAATGAGGGTAATGTTGAATATCAGAAAACTTTTCAAGAAATTGGTATTTCATACAGAGAATTATTAAAACTTAGTCCGGAAAAGCAATTAGAAAAAGTTGGTCAAGCACTTAATAATATTTCAAGTCCTACAAGAAGAGTTGCAGTGAGTATGGAATTATTTGGTAAAAGTGGTGCTACCTTAATTGAAACTGCAACTAAAATGTCTCAACTTTCGGAAGAAGCACAAAGATTAGGAATAATTATTGATGATGAAGTTATACAAGCAGGAGATACTTTAAGTGATAGATTTTCAACAATCAATCAACAAATTTCTGCTTTGAATGCGAATATAGGCGCTTCGTTAGCACCAGCATTATTATCTTTAACATCAAGAATTTCAAATGTTATTGCTACAGTTATAGAATTTGTAAAAAATCATAAAAAATTGGTTAGTGTTATAACATTATCAATATCTATAATTGGCAGTTTAACTTTTGCTTTTGGAAGTCTTTTAACCGCGATAACAATTTTAACACCGGCTTTAACAGTTCTTGGTGTTAGTTTATCTGCCGCATTATGGCCTATAACGGCGATTGCTGCCGGTATAGTTGGCATAATTTCAATTTTCGTATACTGGAAGGATATTATATATGGATTGCAGATTGCGTTTAATTTTGCTTTAAAATCAATGTTAGCAGGAATTGATGTTTTTGTTAATGCTGCTCAAAAATCTTTAAGTTGGTTACCGGTTGTTGGAAAGAATGTTCAAAATTTAACTGTTTCAACATCAAAGAATATTCAAGACCAAATCAATAAAATAGATGAAAAATCTGTTGAATTAAAGAAAAAGAGAGAAGAAGAAAAACTCGCTGCTACAGAACAAAGATTAGCAAAAGAAAAAGAAGCGGAAAGGCAGGCTCAACTTGATTTAAAAAATATGATTTCTAAAATGGATGAAGAAACAAACAGAAAAAGAGTTGAGGATACAATTAAACGAGAAATGGAAACTTTGAAAATAAGTGCTGAAAATTCTCGTAGAGCAATAGATGCAAGATTGGCTTATGAAAAATCTCAATTTGATAGATATAGTTTGGAACAAAAGAAAACTATTTTAAATAATGAAAAAGAAATAATAAATGAAAGACTTGCTAAAACAAAAGAATATACACAAGAATATTATTTATTATTACAAGAAAAAGCAGAGAATCAAAGAAAAATTGACGAGTTATCCAATTCTACAATGGTAATTGGATTTAAAGCAGCATTAGCTGAAATGTCTAATCAAACTATTAACTATGCGAATAAAACAAAAGCATTTTTTAATGATTTACAATCAGGTATTGCTCGTTCCTTTGAAGATTTATTAACAGACTTATCAAATGGTTTTGCTGACTTTGGTGAATTTGTTAGTAGTATAGGGAACGCAATAAAAAGTGCTTTAATTAGAGCATTCGCAGATATAGTAGCAGAATGGTTAATGCAAAATGTTATAATGAGAGCAGCGACTGCTTTATGGAAAGCAGAAGAAGTTAGTGCAGCGGCAGCAGTTGGTGCGGCAAGAGCGGCAGCGGCAAGTGCTTGGGCTTTATGGGGAGCAATTGCGATAGGTGCAGCGATAGGTGCAGCAATTATGAATATGGCTGGAGCATTTAAAAATGGTGGTTTAATTGGTGGAAATTCATATACGGGAGATAATCTTTTAATCAGAGCAAATTCTGGTGAAAGAGTTTTGAATGTAGAACAACAAAGATGGTTGGAAAAGGTCGGTTCAAGAAATTCCGAATCTACAAATAATGTTTCTATAAATCAATCAATTACAGTAGAAAAGGGAACAGATTTGGAAGGTATTATTAAAGCATTGAAAAAAGGAACTTTGGAAGCTCTTGAAATGGCTAACTTAACAGTTAAAGTTGGTAATAAACAGTCGGGGGTAGCAGTATAATGAAAGCAATTCCAGAACCTATACGATTTTTAAGTAAAAATTATTTGAATGAATTTTGTGAGTTAAATTATACATCGGATGAAGACCTTAATTTTTTACCTTTGTGTGATTTTAATCCCTATAAAGAGAATCCGGTTATAAGTAATGATACTGAATTAGAATTTAGAATTTATTTTAAAGATGATTATTCTGAGTATACAACAAGAAAAGTTGATACAGTTATATTACAGAATATGAATTTAAAAACATTTCAAGTAAAAGGTGTTGTTGCAGGAACTGGTTTTAAATTTTTACTTGCAAATGTTTTAAATAATACTAAATCAGATTTAGTTTTAAATTTAGACAGGGAATGGGATTTAGCAGCGATTGAAATTAGTATTAGTGAAGTTTTTGCATCTGATTATACTGCAAAATTAGGTCAGTTAAGAGTTTGTAAATTTTTATGTGATTTGAATGCTACAACAGAAACAGAAGTAGAACCGGCTGTAAGTGAAGATAGTTTAAGAACTTACGATGGAAGATTAACTCATTGGGTTAATTATGAGAAATGGGGAGCGAGAATTTCAGCTCGCAGTATTAAAAAGGAACAATTTAACTTAATAAAAAATGAGTTAAGAAACGAAGGATATGTTACAATTATACCGTGGATTAGTTGGGACATCAGAGATATATTTCAAGTAAGAATACCAATGAAATCAATGGGAACTTATGCTTTGAATAGATGGAGTGGTTTAATTTCAACTTCTTTAACAGTAGAGGCACAGGAAAATGCGAACAATTAGTGCAGACTTGTTATCAAAATTAAAAAGTAATAATTATACAAATATAAAACAAAAAATCCTTTTAT
>Ga0310696_10004144_pt1 | contig 17865 bp, 8 predicted proteins | sample AusTroGonzalo_MG_4_FD_203885 | JGI IMG/M metagenome (GOLD analysis project Ga0310696, IMG submission 203885) | Bovine rumen microbial communities from tropical cattle in Woodstock, Queensland, Australia - Gonzalo_02 (v2) (version 2) | ecosystem: Host-associated > Mammals > Digestive system >...
CGAGAGGTGAGGGGTTATGGGTGAGGGGTTATGGGTGAGGGGTTATAGAGGGGCGGCCATGGATGGCCGCGACGGGGACACAAGAGAGGGGGCGACGGGGACAAAGGGGGTTACTCGAAGAAACCGAAGCCGCCGATGGCGGTGAGCATACGCTCGACGTAATCCCAAGAGGTGGGGGACCAGGCGAAGCCGAGGCGGTAGAGCACCTGCGTGGTGTAGTCGTTGTCGCGCGAGACGTCGATGGTACGCTGGCCATGGGCCATGTCCTGATAGGCCAGGAGACTCGACATGCGGGCGGCCTTCTCGGGATCGTTCTTGGCAGCCTCCATTGCTTCGGCAAACTCCTCCTGTTCGACGAAACGGATGCCTCCCGTCACCGATGTCAGTCCCATGAGCACATCGCCGAGGAACTGTCCGTGGATGTTATAGGGATGGAACACGACGCACTCCTTTGGCGCTGCCGAAAGCAGGACGATGGCTTGTGCCACCTCGTCGATGGGCGAGAACTCGATACGTTTGTTGCGCATGGCGTATGGACAGCAGCCCAGCATGTTATAAACCTGGATTCGTCCCATGAACGAGTTGGTGGCGAAGTTGGCCTGGAACTCGCCGTCGGAGCTGCGTGCTGCGAGGTTGCCCACACGCATGATCTTGGCATCGAGACCCTGCTTGGCCACGGCGTCGAGGATGAGACGTTCGGCCATGAACTTCGAGTAGATGTATTTGTTGCCAAGATACTGGCCCATGTAGAGGCGGTTCTCGGTGAATGTGGGCTGGGTCGATGGGGTTGATGGCAGCCAAGCACGGCTGCCGACGGGGACAGTGGGAGGTGTCTCTTGGGGGTTCGATGGGGTTGATGGCAGCCAAGCACGGCTGCCGACGGGGACAGTGGGAGGTGTCTCTTGGGGGTTCGAGGGGAGAACCCAGAGGCCGCGGGTGCTGGCTGTGGAGATATGGATGAGGCGGGCGCCGTGCTTCAGACAGAAGTCTGCACAACGACGAGCGCCTCCGATGTTGACATCCTCAATCTCGGTGCCTTCGGAGAAATGCTTGACGATGGCGGCGCAGTTGAACACCGTGTCGATATGCATGTCGTCGGCATCGAAGTCGCGGGTGACATCGCCCAATATGACATGGATGCGGGTGCCGAAGAGCGGCTTGTAGGCATTGGAGAAATAATAGTAGAGCATGGAGCGCAGACGGCTCTCGGCTGCTTCGAGCGACTTGCCGCGTATCAGGCAGTAGATGTGGGGCACATCGGTGCCGATGATCTCGTGGAGGATATGGATGCCCAGATAACCGGTGGCTCCCGTGATGAGCACGTTGCCGAGGGCACGGCGTTCACCACGACGGAAAGCGTCGAGCGTGCCTACCTGCAGCAACTTGTCGATGGCGCTATAGTCGAAGCCAGTGACTTCGTCCTGCCCCTCCCCTTCTGTGTCGCCCGTGATGAGACGAGCCAGCTTGCGGGGTGTGGGGTTGGCAAAGACATCGCCATAGGCGACATGCAAGCCTGCCTTGTCGGCCTCGATGATGACACGGGTGACGACGAGCGACGTACCGCCCAGTTCGAAGAAGTTGTCGGTGGCACCGACCTTGTCCATCTGCAGGATGCCTGCAAAGATGTCGCAGAAGGTGCGCTCGGTATCGTTGGCGGGAGCCACGTAGGCCGAGGTGATGGCCAACTGCGGTTCGGGCAATGCCTTGACGTCGGTCTTTCCGTTGGGCGTCATCGGCATCTCGTCGAGCTGAAGGTAGGCCGTGGGCACCATGTACTGCGTGAGGCTCTTCGAGATCTCGGTCTTGAGGGCATCGGGTGCTATCGGATGGTCGGCGGTGTAGTAGGCGCAGAGGTGTTCCTTATCACCCAGTTTGCGGATGAGGATGACGACCTTCTTCATGCCTTCGACACGGAGCATGACGTTCTCGATCTCGCCCAGTTCAATGCGCAGACCGCGCAGCTTGATCTGATGGTCGGTGCGTCCCAGGATGACGATGTCACCATCGGGCAACCACTTGGCATAGTCGCCCGAGCGATAGACGCGGATGCCATGATAATCGACAAAACGTTCGCGCGTCATCTGGTCGAGGTTGTTGTAACCACGAGCTACACCACGACCACCGATGTAGAGTTCGCCCACCACGCCTACGGGCAGTTCATTGCCGTCCTGATCTACAACAAATTCGCGGACACCGAGCTGCGGTTTGCCCACAGTGACCTGTTCGGCATGGGTGAGCTCCTTGTTGTTGGAAGCCACGGTAATCTCGGTGGGACCATAGCAGTTGAAGATGCGTGCATGGGTGACGCTTCGCATCTGCGAGAGCAGCTGGTCGGAGAACTTCTCGCCGCCGGCGCGACAGATGTTGACATGGGAGATGGCCTGGCAGAAGTCGGGGCTGGTGAGCCATGTGAGCCAACGCGAAGGCGTACCCGACACCATATCGACGTGTTGACGGTTGATGAGCGCCGACAGTTCGAGGGGGTTGTTGGCCTGCTCCTCGGTGGCTAAGACGAGCGTCTTTCCATTGTAGAACGCCATGCCGATGTCCTGGAGGGCAGCATCGAACGAGATGGTGGTGACGCTGAGCACGCGATGTGCATCGGTGAGCACGGCGTTGGCGAAGACATTGGCGGGATGGCCGAAGAGGTAGTTGCAGATGCCCTCGTGGCGCAGCATCACGCCCTTGGGACGTCCTGTCGAACCGCTGGTATAGATGAGGTAGGCGAGTTCATTGGGGGTGAGGGTTGAGGGCAGCCAAGCATGGCTGCCGACGGGAACAGAGGGGTTCGCAACTAAGAGGTCCTCGACATCGATGGCCTTGTCGGCGGGGACGGAGGCGAGACGATCGGCGGTGGTGATGATGTAGCGGGCTTCGCTGTCGTCGAGGATGAGACGGATGCGGTCGGCCGGATATTCGGGGTCGCAGGGGATGTAGGCGGCACCGGCACGGAGGACGCCGAAGAGCGAGAGGATGAGACGGCTGGTGCGCGGGAGGAGCAGGGCGACACGGTCGCGCTCGTTGACACCACGCTGACGCAGGGCTTGGGCGATGCGGCTTGTCACAGCATCCATCTCGCGATAGGTGAAACTGGCGTCGATGGCCACCAAGGCATCCTGGTCGGGCTGTTTGGCGGCGTAATAGGGGATGCAGTCGTGGAAGAATCGGAACGGTGCATCGGAGGTAGCCGTCTGGCGAAGTTGTGCCAGTTGCTCCTCCTGACGCGGACTGACGATGGAAAGTGCACGCACACGTGTCTCGGGTCCTTCGGCCATAAGACCGGCTACAGCCACGATGCTCTCGGCCATGCCGCGAGCCAGCTGCGGGGAGTAGAGACTATCGTCATACTGCACCACTACGCCACGTGTCTCGATCTTGATGTTGATCTTGAACTTGGGCACCTTGAGTTCGAGCAGCTCCTGTCCGACGGGTTTGCCGTTGACGAGGTATTCGGAGAGGACACCCACCTGATAGGCGTAGGCGATGGTTGGACGGAAGCCGTAGTCGGTGGCAATGCGTGCAAACGGATAGTCCTCGTGACGCAAGGTCTGGTCGAAGGTGTCGCTGACCGAACGCAGGAACGCGCTTACCGACACATCGTCGATGGACATGCCGAGGGCCAAGGTGTTGACAAACATGCCCACGGTGTCGGCGATGCGGAGGTTGCTGCGTCCGCTGCTGACGGTGCAGAGATAGACGTCGCGGTTGTTGGTGTAGCGCGAAACGACGTAGGACGTGGCGGCGAGGAACAGGTGGGCGGGAGTGATGCCCTGGGTGCGACAGAAGGCTGAAAGTCGCTCGTAGTCGGGCAGGCATACCTCTTCGCCGATATGGCCCTGCTCGTCGGTCTTGGGCAGATCGGCTGGAATCTCGCTGGCACCCTCGCAGGTCTGCAGACGCTCGGCAAAGAACCGTTGTGCTTCGCGGAACGCATCGCTGTCGGCGGCCTTCTGCTGGTCGTTGGCGAAGTCGAGGTAGGAATACGTCTCGTGTTCGACCTCACGGCCTTCGAGGGCATCGTGGAGCTGACGGATGAAGAGGTCGGCCGAACCACCATCGAAGATGAGATGATGAACGTCCATCAACAGGTGGACGACATCGCCTGTCTTGACGACTTCAATGCGATAGAGCGGTGCCTTCTGAAGATTGAAGGGCTTGACAAAGTCGTTCTTATAGGTCGCCAACTGTTCGGACGGCATCTCAACGATGGGCACTTCGGTGACGATGGTGTCGTCGATGACTTGGACAATGGCGTCACCCTGCGTGGTGAAACGTACCCCCAGTTCGGGATGCTGGCTGACGACACGCTTGACACATTCGGCCAGACGTGTTGCATCGGTTCCTGCGGGATAGGTGAGCAGGTAGGGGATGTTATAGATGGTGGAAGCAGGGTTCTTGAGGCAGTCGAAATAGACACCCGTCTGGGCATAGGAAAGGGAGGCGGAGAGGGTTTGAGGGGTTTGAGGAGTTTGAAGGGTTTGAAGGGTTTGAGGGGTTTGAGGGGCTCCCTCCATCCATGCCTTCAGAATCTCGTTCTCGATGAACTGCAACGTACCTGTCTTGACCAATGCGCGGGAGTCGAGGGCTACGCCATAGCGTTTGTTGACCTGCACGGCCAATTTGATGGACGAGATGGATGTCAGTCCGGCGTAGGCCAAGTTGGTGGTGATGCCGAAGTCGCCATTCGAAACGATGGCTGCAATCATGTCGTGGAGCTCCTGTTCGAGGACGTTGAGAGGCGCCTGTTCGAACTGCTCGGCGGCAGCAGCCTTGCGTTCGGGTTTGGGCAAGGCGCGCTTGTTGACCTTCTGGTTCTGGTTGAGCGGGATGGCGTCGATCTGCATCGTCACGGCAGGCACCATGTAGGGCGGCTTCTGGTCGAGGATGAACCGGTTGAGCGCTTCGATGTCGATGGGCTCAGGACCTACGATGTAGGCAGCGATGAACTTGCCTCCACCCTCTTCGTCGAAGGCCTGTACGGTGGCATCCTTGATGCCCGGGAACTCGCGAATGACGCTCTCGACCTCCTTGAGCTCGATGCGGAAACCACGGATCTTGACCTGTCCGTCGCGACGACCCACGAACTGGATGTTACCGTCGGTCAGGAAGCGCACGATGTCGCCTGTGCGATAGACGCGGGCATACTTCGCTTCGGTGGTGAAAGGATTGGCGATATAGACCTCGGCGGTCTTCTCGGGACGATTGAGGTAACCACGGCTCACCTGCGGACCGGATACCCAAAGCTCGCCTGCTGCACCCATGGGCAGACGATGACCCTGGGGATCGACGACGTAGAGATGCATGTTGTCGAGCGGCTTGCCGATGGGTATCTCCTTCATCTTCCTTTCGACCTGATAGGTGGTGGTGAAGATGGTGCATTCGGTGGGACCATAGACGTTGAAGAAACGATAACCCGTGGGAGGAGTGATCGAGGCCAGTTTCTCGCCACCTGTGGAGAGGTATCGGAGCGAATGGTTTTCGATGGTGGTGGCAAACTGATAGCCCACCTGCGTGGTCATGAACGAATGGGAGATGTGGTTCTGCTCGAAGTAGTCGTTGAGGGCGATGAGGTCGAGGCGAATCTCCTCGGGGATGATATAAACCGCTGCACCGCATGTTAGGGCGGGATAGAGATCCATCATGCAGGCATCGAAGCCGTAGCTGGCGTAGGCGGCCACACGATCGGACGACGTCAGCTGGTAGAAGCGGTGGTACCACTGGCAGAAGGCCACCAGGTTGGCATGGGTGAGCTGACAGCCCTTGGGGATGCCTGTCGAACCCGAGGTGTAGAGGAGGATGAACAGGTCGGAGGGTGCGGGCTGAAGGTCGGGAGCAGCAGCGGTGGGCAGCTGGGGGATGTCGGCGGTGAGAAGCACTTCACCATCGTACTCATCGACGATGGGACGCAACTCGGCATCAGCGATGAGCAGCTTTGCGTTGGCATCCTTCATCATGAAGTTGAGACGCTCCTTGGGATAGCTCGGGTCGAGGGGCTGGTAGGCGCAACCGGCCTTGAGAACGCCCAGGGAGGCGATGGCCATCCATTCGCTGCGCGGGATAAGCACCGACACGACGTCCTCGGTTTTCAGTCCACGGGAGGTGAGATAAGCGGCGATGTTGTTGCTCAGCTGATCGACCTCGGCGTAGGTATATTGCCTGTCGCCATATACGACAGCGACATTCTGCGGCGTAGCCTTGACCTGCTGAGAGAAGAGCGACACGATGGTCTGGGTATCGTCGTAGGGAACATCGGTCAGGTTGAAGGCATCGAGTTCGGACACCTGCGAAGGGGTAGCGATGGTGATTTCGCACAAGAGCGACTGCGAGAGGAAACCTTCGACCACCGCCTCGTAGCTTTCGAGGAACTGGGCGATAAGGGACTCGGAGTACTCGTTGGCGCGGTATTCGGCCTTCACCTGACACTTGCCGTCGAGGAGGAAGGTCTTGAGATAGAGCGAAGCATCGAGCGTGCTGTTGCCGATGCGCTGTGCCTGCATGGGAAGACCGCACAGCTCGTTGTCGGAGAACAGCATACCGTGCCATGCGAACATCGTGGCAGCCTGCAGCTTGAGGTCCTCGACGATGTCGCTGTATGAATAGATGTCGTGCTCGCGGCATCCGCTCATCTGCTCCTGTCCGCTGCGCAGGTAGTCGATGACGGTGGTTTCGGGTGTGAACTTCGCATAGACGGGCAGCGTCTTGACGAACATGCCCACGGTGCGGGCCATCTGCTTCGACTTACGACCATTATAAACGGTGTCGAAGAGTGCCTCCTGGTCGTTGTTGAACTTGGCCAGCAGGTAGGCGTAGGCCATGGTGAAGAACGTGCTCTTGAAGATGCCATTCTCGCGGCAGAACTGCTCCACACGGGTCATGTCGGTCTGAAGGGTGCGCAAGAGGTGGCCTTCGGCAGGTGCGGGGTCCTCCCTGTCGGGCAGCAAAGGCGAATAGGTGTCGCCACAGTCGAAATTGCGCGCATACCACTGACGTGCCTCGTCGAAGGCGGATGACTGGCGCAAGGCAGCTTCCTCGGCTGCGATGTCGGCCAACGTGATGCTTTCGGGTGCAAGGGGCTTGCCACCGTAGGCATCGCTGATGTCGTGGAGGAACAAGCTCATCGACGTGCCATCGACGATGAGGTGGTGATAGTCGATGAGCAGGCCGAAGTGACGGGCATCGCGCAAGAGGTGAAAGCGGAAAAGGCGTCCACCGTAGATGTCGAAGGGGGCGACCAGACGAGGGGCGCTTTGCTCGACATCATCGACATCATCGACATCGAGCGACCACGTCTCGCGGTCCATGTCGATGACTTGTCGGGGCTCGCCATCGTCGGTGAGCTCTATACGTGTGAAGAGGGTGGGATGAGCCATGACGGCCTGACGGATGGCTCCGAGCAGACGAGCGGCATCGAGCGACCTGTCGAGCAGATAAAGATATGGGAGGTTATAACAAATTTCTCCGATGTGGCCTACGCACTCGGCGTAGATGCCGTATTGTACTTTTGAAAGGGGGATCAGCTGTTTCATGCTAATGAGAAAGGGGGGGAGGGGGTTAGGGGTTAGAGGTTAGGGAGGGCAGCCATGCACGGCTGCCGACGGGGACGCAAAGGGGGGCGCGACGAGGGGCGACGGGCAGCCATCGATGGCCACGACGGGGACAAGGGGGCGCCTACCAACGGGTGGAGAGGATGCGGGGATTGACGATGAGGGAGAACCAGCCCCAGCGAAGACTTCCGTCGCCGTTGGCACGCTTCAGCTTGTCCATCGTTTCGGTGCCCGTCATGTAGGAAAAGCCGAGCGAGAGGCTGATATCCTTGGAGAACGCGTATCGGCCCTGCAATTCGACCTCATGGCCGAGGGTCTTGTCCATGTCGGTCAGGTCGGCGGCGATGGCCAGGTAGTGATAGTCGGCCTTGAGCGACAGGCCTTTGATAGGCTGGAAATGGGCGCCGATGAATGCGTTCTGCAAGCCTGGTGTGAAGCCGAAGACGTAGGTGCTGACGTAGAAGAAGTCCATGGCACCATAGAACTTGTGATGAGAGCCATAGATGGGATTGAATCCCTTGATGGCATACTGGCGGACATAGCCGATGGAACCCGAGGGGGGCACAGCGAAATATTCGTCACCGCTCAAGAAATCGTATCCTGCCTCCAACCCATAGCGGGTGTTGGGCGACCAGTCAGCCTTGGCACTAGCCATCCAGGCTTCGATCTTCAAGCCTTCCTCGCTGTGTCCGAACTGCCTATAATAGGAGCCTTCGAAGATCCAGTGGTTGGGACGATAGGACACGTATCCGCCCAGCAGCTGCTGGTATTCGACATGGGGATCATTGTCGCGGTTGCCTGCCTGCATACCGATATTCATGAACAGCAATGAGGCGCCCAGGGGCAGACGGGGGACATCGTAATGATACCATGCCGTGAGCATCGACTTGTAGTACTGGGCACCATTTTCGTAGAAGTTGCCGCCCAGGGTAAGGTTCTCGGCGTTCTGGTTGTAAGCAAGGATGAGATGTGCCTTGTGTCCATGTCCTTCGTAGCCCACACGCAGCACATCGTGCGAGAGCGAAGCCATGGCCCAGTCGTTGGTGCCGATGATACGCTGGTCGTCGTAGGCCAGGGCCACACGTCCGATTTGTGCAAAGAGTCCGTTGCGTGCACTCATCCTGGCCCATGCCTCGAAGATGTTGAAGGCACCTTTGCCCGATTGACCCCATACGCCGTTGTGCTGGATGTTGAGCCGCGTGTCGAGTCCCTGTCGGTGATAGTCGAGGATAAGACGTTCGCGCCCCATGATGAAACGCGACTTGTTGTCGATTTCGGAAGATGAAAGACCGCCGTCGCGATTCTCACCGTGGGAGAGCATGTTGAGGTCTATCCGCAGTTCGTTCACTTTTTCGTTGGCATCGGTGTCGGCTGGGGGCACAACGACCTCGGAACCGGTTGCACCGAGGCTGACGGACGGAGTGAGCATGACAAGGCAGCAGAGCAGCCCCGCCCCAACGTTCCCCAGCATGGATGGAGATGCGAAGAGGCGTGTCATACGATATCGAAAAGGTTGATGAATCCGGTGAGACGGAACACGTTCTTGACGTCGTCGTTCAGGTTACGGAGACTGACCTTGCTGCCATTGGCCTTGGCACCCTTGAGGATGCTGATCAAGATGCGCAGACCGCTGGATGCGATATATTCGAGGTCGGTGCAGTCGATGACGATGTCACGACCGTCGCTCTTGTAGAGGGGTTTCAAGACCTGTTCGGCCTCGACAGCAGCAGCCGTGTCGAGTTCTCCTTTCAATGTTGCCACATACTGATTGTCGAGTTCCTGGATAGTTGCTACCATAGTCAATTAACAATTAACAATTAATATTTTGATAAAGAATGAATCTTTTTTCACGCCACAAAGGTAAGGGTATTTCTGCATGCCTGCAAGTATTTCTTCAAATTTTGGATTGAGATATGGCGACAGAAATGCGAATGTGCGACAGAGAGGATGAGGGGTTTTTGGATTTGTCGCGTCAATCCTTTAAAAACCCTCTCCCCTTTATTCGATTATGAATTATAGCGTTTGATGAGCGTCAGGGTGTTCCTGCCGTCGATGCGCTCGTAGTTGATTGTGTCCATCAGTTCACGCACCAAGAGCAGGCCCAATCCGCCGATGGGGCGATCCTCGACCGAGAGGGAGGTGTCGGCCTGTGCCGCCTCGGTGGGGTCGAAGGCGATGCCCGAGTCGATGATGACGAACTTCAGCTTGTGCCTGTCGGACATTGCCTGCACCGTGATGTCGCCGCTTGTGCCAATAGGATAGGCATAATCGATCACATTGACCACAGCCTCCTCGACGGCCAGCCTGATGTTGCGGGCCTGTGAAGGTTCGATACCCACTTTGTCAGTGATCGACTTCACAAAGGCATTCAGTTCCTTCACGCAGCGCACGTCGTTCGTCAAAGCGATTTCCCCCAGCGAAGCAAATTCGTGATGAGGCGTATAGCGAATGGCCAGCATCGTGAGGTCGTCGCTCTGTTCCGCATTCTCCATGAATCGGTGCACTTCCTGGCTGACGCTTTCGATCAGCGCCTTGGGTTCGGCGTCAATCTGCGTGGCAAGTACCTTCTCGACACGCCCGATGGCGAACTGCTCACGTGCGGGGTTCTTTGCTTCGGTGAGGCCATCGGTATAGAGGAAGATCGTGGTGCGGGGAGTGATGCTCACCTCCTGCATCTCGTACTTGAAGTCGTCGAACAATCCGATGGGAATATTGGCACACACGGGCAGAGGGACGACACCGGCTGTTTCTGTCGAAGCCAGCAGATAGGGCACGTCGTGACCCGCATTGCAGTAGCGAAGACGGCCAGTGGGGAGATCGAGCACACCCACGAAGAGCGTGACGAAGATGTTCGTCTCGTTGCCTTCGCAAGCCGCCACGTTGAGCGTCTGCATGATGCGGGCAGGGTTGGTCTCATGCATCGAAGCCATGCGGAACTGCGAATGAATCTCGGCCATGATGATAGCCGATGGGATGCCCTTTCCGCTGACGTCGCCGATGCAGAAGAACAGCTTCTCGTCGCGCAGGAAGTAGTCATAGACATCGCCACCCACCTCACGTGCTGGCTTCAGCGAACCACAGATCTGCACGTCGCGTGGTTCGGACTGCGCCTCGAAGGCACGCGGCAGCATGTCGTTCTGTATCGATTGGGCAATGCGAAGCTCGTTGTCGATCAGATCCTGGCGTGCCTGTGCCTGGCTGAGCCGCTTTTCACTACGTACCGAACGCTGGATGATGAAACCCAGCAACCCGAAGGCCAGAAGCATGAAGAGCACGCCCTTGAGGCGCATCAGATAAAGGTCGCCAAAGACCTCATCGTCGTAGCATACCACGGCCACCTGCCAATGGGGTTCGCCCTTGATGTTCGCAAAATAGATGTAGGCACGCTCACCGGTCTTTTCGCTGTCGAAGGCTATGACGTGCGACCTTCCGCTATGGCTGTCCTTGCGCACCACCGCGCTGTCTTCGATCAGACTCACCACCTGTTCCACATCGTGCGCATTGGGATGATTGGCTGTCGGACCCGAGATAATCTGTCCCGACTCGGTGAGCAGCAGGTCGAACGACGAGGGATAGGTGTGGCGGGCGTTGAGCGTGTCGCCGATCTGCTGAAGCGAGAGGTCGATGCCGCAGATGGCCACGAAACGTCCATCCTTGTCGGTGAGCGGATAGGAGTAGGTGCTCATCGACATCACGGTCGAATCGACGGCGTATTCGTAGGGGTCGCTCCACGAAGGCTTCAGTTCGCTCTCCACCTGCTGATAGGCGGGATGCAGCGTGTAGTCGTGCTCCCCGCTTTCGCCCAGCTGTGTCACCTTGATGTCTTTTCCCTCGCGGTAGGCATACGGTTCGAACAGCCGCCCTTTCTGCGGAAAGTAGTATGGTCTGAACGCAATGAAGCTGCCCACGGCATGAGGCGAATGAGCGATGATCCTGGTCATGGATTCGAACATCGCATCGGCATTGTCCAGGTTCCTATCGATGTCCCAAAGGTGCTCGCGCAACGTGTTCTCCTGAAGGTTGAGAATGCCCTTGATGACGATGGCCTTGATGCGTATCTCGTTCTCGGCACGATAGTCGAGCTGCTCCTCCACCAGACCATGGGCCGTATAGTACTGCACGGCGGAGAAGAGTTCGATGAGCACTGCAGCTACGATGATGATGAGGACGTTACGGTTCATAAATTATGCAATTCTCAGAAAATATCGGGTGCCAAGATACTTACTTTTTTCGAAAAAAAGGCAATTTTTCGGCAAAAATATTAGCAAAAACCTGCTTCAAACCAAAAACAACCGATTACGCAAATGCAAAATGCGACATAATTATCTGCAAACTATTTGGAAATATGATAAAAATCCTTATCTTTGCCCCAGAATTATCAATGTTAATTATCAATTCATTATGAGAGCCTATCTGACTATTGGAACATTTGCCGTGCTCGCCATGCTCACGGCATGTTCGGGCAATGACAAACCCGCCACCGAAGTGGCTGCAAAGGAGATTGCATCGGGCGAGATCTGGCCTGATGATCGTGGTGAACACATCAACGCACATGGCGGCGGCGTGATGGCCTACGAAGGCACCTACTACTGGTTTGGCGAACACAAGGCCGACACAACCAGCTCGGCTTATGTGGGCGTGACCTGCTATTCGTCGAAGAACCTCACCGACTGGAAGTACGAGGGCGTGGCCCTGGCCGTGAGCGACGAGGTGGGCAACGACATCGAGCGCGGTTGTGTGCTCGAACGTCCAAAAGTTGTCTTTTGCCCCGCGACGGGCAAGTTCGTGATGTGGTTCCATCTGGAGCTGAAGGGGCAGGGCTATGCCCAGGCTCGCTACGGTGTGGCTGTTAGCGACAAGCCCGAAGGACCCTACACCTTCCTGCGCTCGGGACGTGTCAACCCGGGTATCTATCCTCTGGAGATGACTGCCAGTGATGTGGCTGCCGTCGAAGCCATCAACCCCAAGAGCGTGGAGAAATGGTGGACACCGACATGGTACAAAGCCATCGACGACGGGCTCTTCGTGGTGCGTGATGCCAAGGCACACAGCGACGGACGCTTCGACCTGCCTGCCGGACAGATGGCACGAGACCAGACCGTGTATGTCGATACCGACGGCCGCGCCTACCACATCTTCGCCAGCGAGGACAACCTGACGCTGCACATCGCCGAGCTCACCGACGACTACACGGCTCATACAGGCCGCTACACCCGCGTGGCTCCCGCCGGACACAATGAGGCACCCGCCCTGTTCCGTCATGGCAACACCTATTGGATGATCACCAGTGGATGCACAGGATGGGCGCCCAATGAGGCACGCATGTTCTCGGCTCCCAGCATCTGGGGTCCCTGGACACAGCATCCCAACCCCTGTCGAGGACCGAAGTCCGAGCTCACCTTCCTAGGGCAAAGCACCTATATCCTCCCCGTGGAAGGCAAGAAGGATGCCTTCATCTTCATGGCCGACATCTGGCGACCACGTCACCCCAGCGATGCTCGCTACATCTGGCTGCCCATCACGTTCGAGAACGACGTGCCCGTGGTCGAATGGAGGGACAAGTGGACACTCGACTTCTTCGAATAAAAAGTTACCTGAGGCGGATGACCTTGGTCTTGGACTGGGGAGTGGTTCGAGTGGTCGGAGTTTTCGGAGTGCTCTGAGTTTTCGGAGTACTCTGAGTCTTCTGAGTGGTCGGAGCCTTCTGAGACTTCAGATTGTTCTGGGTGCTTTGGGTGGTAGCCTTTGTGGTGGTGGCTACCTTGACGGCATTGTACTGGGTGGCGCCCAACGACTGGCCGTAAGTGCTCGACGAGGGATCATTGTCGAGCTGCTCGAGGGTGAGCGTGTTGATGCCTGTCGTGTTGCTCAGGTTGAGCATCTTGGCGTTATAGACATACTTCTGCTCCCACTTCACCTGCTTGCGGGTGAGGCAGTTGTAGAGCGAAGTGGCATTGACCAGCACCTGACGGAACGAGATGTAATAGACGTAAGTGCCCTTCTCGACATAGTTGAGCGAGTCGCTGGCATAGTGTTGCTGGTACTGTCCGTCGGAGGTGAAGACCACGGTGTCGTTCACACCATTGCCCGCAGCCACCCAGACACCGGCAAGGGCGGTGAGGCTGTCGCCACCACGGGTGAGGTTGGTCATGCCGTCGATGATGAGGCCGGAGAGCAGACGCTGACGCGTCTCGGCATCCATCTCGCCACCGAGTTGGCCAAGGGTTTCGCACGACTGGAACGATGCACTCATCGAAAGGCAGCAAAATGCCGCAATGGGCAGAAGAATTCTTTTAGTCAACATAGGTATTAAATTAACAATTAACAATTAATAATTTACAATTAACAATTTACGGGCTTCAGCCTAAAAGTACGCCGCAAAAATACCAATAATTTCTGACTTTCCAAAATTTTCGCATCAAAAATCGAAAAAAGTCAACCGAATCAGCATCTACTTACATAAATTAATACAATATGAGAAAAACTTTCTTAACTTTCTTAGTTGCGTGCATGGCAATGAGCGCCTGCAACCCCAAGACCGACACTTCGAGCTCGCAGTACAAGCTTGCCGACCCGTCCGACATCGTGATGTACCAGATCAACCCGCGCGTGTTCGCCCCATCCAACTCGCTCAATGCCGTGGTGGCCCGCATCGACTCCATCCAGGCACTGGGCGTCAACACCCTTTGGATCATGCCCATCTTCCCCATCGGAACCACAAAGACCAAGAACTCGCCTTATTCGATCAGCGACTACCAGGACGTAGCTCCCGAATTCGGCACGCTCGACGACTACAAGAATCTCGTCAAGGTGGCCCACAGCAAAGGAATGGCCGTCATTCAGGACTGGGTGCCCAACCACACCTCGTGGGACCATCCGTGGATCAAGGAGCATCCCGACTGGTACACCCACGATGCAGAGGCTGACACCATCATCTGCCCGCAGGGCCCAGGCTGGGACTGGACGGATGTGGCTGACCTCAACTACGACAGCCCCGACCTACGCAAAGCCATGACCAACGCCATGAAGTTCTGGATCACCGAAGTGGGCCTCGATGGTTTCCGTTGCGACGTGGCCGACTTCGTGCCCGTCGATTTCTGGAAGGATGCCATCGCCGAGCTGCGCAAGGCTGCAGGTAAACGCTCGATTGTCATGCTCTCCGAAGGCAAGCGCCCCGACAACTTCACCGTGGGCGGTTTCGACATGAACTACGGCTGGGACTACAAGGACAGTCTGCTCCACGTGTTCCGCAGAGGTTATCCCGTCTCGAACCTCTTCGAAGCCGACAAGGCCGAATATGCTCCCCTGGGACCCGGCAACTACAAGATGCGCTTCACCACCAACCACGACCACAGCGTCGAAGCCACTCCGCCCGCCGAGTTCACCAACGATCGTGGCGCTATGGCCGTCTATGTCGCCTCCATCTATCCGCATGGCGGCGCACTGATCTACAGCAGCCAGGAGGTGGGACACCCCACGCCTATCAGCTTCTTCCACTATGTACCCGTCGATTGGAATGCCAAGCCAGAAATCTACCGCGAATATCAGCATCTCATCGCCCTCTACAACGAGTACCCAGCCCTTCGAGGGAAAGGCAAGCTGACGCCCTACCCCGACAACGACATCATGCTCTTTGAGAAGAGCGACGACGTGAACCGCATCCTTGTGGCCACCAACCTGCGCAACGAAACCAAGAGCATCGCAGTGCCCACCGAATGGCAATGCAAGGTCACCAATCTGATCAGCGGCGAGGAAATGACCTTGGGCGAAATGCTCGAGCTCAAGCCTTTCGAATATTTGATTTGCAAGAAGTAAACCGCCTGACCTCAGCGACCACTCGGCACTAATTCACGGCACAAAGCCGCTGCACGTCGTCGTCGAACATCTCGCGACGGCGGGCCCTGTTTTTCATCACCGACCGGCAGTTGTATATGGTCTGAGGCGAAAGGAACAGAAGACCAGCAATGTCGGCGGTGTTTTTTACACCCAAACGAATCAGGGCAAAGGTGCGCAGCTCGGTGGTGAGTGTGTTGGGGCTCTTCAGTACAATCTGCCCATCATCAGTCAGCAATGCATTGAACTCTTCTACAAACGTGGGGTAAAGGTCAAGGAACGCCTTGTCGAACCGATGCAGGAACGTGGAAGCATCCTGTTCGGAGATGCGCGTCGAGGAAATGGTCTGCAGCAGCTCCTGCGCCTGGTTGGCCTTAATCTTCCGCTTCACCAGCGTTTGGTACATCCCCAGCTTGTCGATGTACTGGGCACAAAGGTCGATGAAGATCGAAGCCAGGCCCTCGCGGCGTTTGTTGGTGTTGATGAGCTGCAGGTTCAACTCCTTCAACTGCTGGTTGAGGGCAGCATGTGTCTTGTTGCTGTCGGCCAGCTGCTTGTTCATGCCGATCAGCTTCTGGTGACTGCTGGCCAGTTCCCTGCGCCTCGAAGCCAGTTTGCGGTTCTGCCGGTAGATGTAATAGGCAGTCAGAAGCAGCGCCAATACCAGCAGGGAGATGAACATGACCGAATTGCGCAGTTTCTTGTTCTTGGCCACAATCGTGGCCTGATAGGTGTTCATGATCTGGGGGAGGGTACGCGAGATCTCGAGGATGCGCAGGCGGTTGTTGTAGAACTTGGCATCCTCCATCGAAGTGTTGATGTAGAGTTCGGCCCGCCTGATCTGTTCCTCATTCTCGTCAAACAGGCAGACGGCCAGATCCTGCAAAGCCAAGTTCTCCATCGTGCAGTTCTTCAGGTCGCTCAGTGCTGCCTTGATCACATATTCTATATATTTGTCCTGTTCGCCCGCCACGCGGTAGTTGCCCGCTAGGGCAAACGAGGCCATCGAATAGGCCCTCGAATGCTGGTCGATTCGCTTCAATGCATTCAGATAATGGATTCGAGCCTGCTTGTCGTCATGATCCAGATAGACATTCTTCTCGCCCTGATAATAATCGTAGAGTGGATCATCTGGTTTGACGTATGCTATTGCCTGATACAAGCAACTGTCGGCCTTAGCGCGATAGAACGGGGCATAATGAACATCATGACAATAGTCTGACCAATAGGAGTAGATGGCATTGTAGGCCAATAGCTGCTTCAGCCGCAGCAGTGAATCGGCAGGCTGTTCACGAAGCATATTCATGCACTCCAAAGCTTCGGAATAAAGACCACCGATAGCCAGGATTTCCGAACGATGAACGGTGAAGAGGGTGGTGTAGTAGCTATTGCCCAGTCCTAAAGCCAAGGCAAGGCCACGGTCAGCGTACGACATAGCTGAATCGAATTGGAACACATGGTATTCGTCATATAGGTCATCGATAATAGAGAGTGCTCTTTCGCCAGAGACTCCTTCGATGAGCCTCCTCTTCAGCGAACCAATCCTGTCGCTCTTGGCTTGAATATACTGAGCGCGTTGAGCTATGGCAGCATCCAGGCTGTCCATCAGTTGTTGGTTGTTGGCTCTCATCGGAATCGACAACGTAAGAAGCAATGTTAAAAGGAATGTATTTTTCATAAATATTGATGTTTTCGACGGCAAAGATATGAATTTTGCTTTAATTATCCAACTATTTCAACGAAAAATTCCACATTTTTGTGAAATTGGGGCTATTTACTATGGCTTTTTAAGTCATAATACTAAATTATTGATTTTCAAACATCTGTTCATCCCTATTTCTCCCATATATTTACTAAGCCTTTACTAGCACGTACAACTTATTATTTTTTGTCGTTACTTTGCAGCAGATTTTCGAACACAAACCAAATTTTACGAGCAGTATGACACAAACCAAACAACCTCGAAAAATGCGCTTCGCACTCAGTGTCCTGGCGATACTGATGCCACTTAGCATCCTTGCGCAGAATATTAATGTGCAGGGTGTCGTGAAAGACCAGACGGGAGAAACCGTCATTGGTGCTTCTGTAATCCAGATGGGAACCAGCAATGGAACGGTTACCGACTTTGATGGCAACTTCTCCCTTTCAGTCCCCGCTGATGCCACACTATCTATTTCGTTCATCGGCTTTGCAACACAAGAAATCGCCGTGGCTGGAAAGACCAACTTCTCGATCGTCCTACAGGAAGACAACCAGATTCTTAGCGAAGTGGTTGTCGTCGGTTATGGCACAATGCGCAAGAGTGACTTGACGGGTGCTGTAGGTTCACTGGGCACCAAGGACATGGAGAATACTCCTGTTGCGAACATCGGACAGGCCATCCAGGGTAAGATTGCCGGTCTGCAGGTTATCGATGCAGGCAAGCCAGGCGACAATGTGTCGATCAAGATACGTGGTCTGGGCTCCATCAACAACTGCGACCCGCTTG
>Ga0310696_10004145_pt1 | contig 17855 bp, 23 predicted proteins | sample AusTroGonzalo_MG_4_FD_203885 | JGI IMG/M metagenome (GOLD analysis project Ga0310696, IMG submission 203885) | Bovine rumen microbial communities from tropical cattle in Woodstock, Queensland, Australia - Gonzalo_02 (v2) (version 2) | ecosystem: Host-associated > Mammals > Digestive system >...
TGCTAAAGCAGGCTGACCTGTCCTCGCTGAATACGCTCTGCCCTCTCTCTGTACTACCTTGAACAAGCCTTTCGCATCGCCCTCTAGGGTGACCGACACATTTGTGCCATTGCCCATGACAGAGGCTACCGCTGATGCGACACCCTGCGAGACAGCACCAACTATGTCTTGGTTGTTCATAACTGCGGTATGACCGCCTACCTGTCCGACAAGTTCCGCACCTGCCTCACGAGCAATGAACAACTGACCCTGCGGTACGACACCGCCCTCTGCGTATTTCTCTACGGTACGCATGCCCTTACTTCCGATGGCTGTGTAGACTTCATTGACATGAACTGTACGGTTGATGATCTCGTCCCATACCGTCTTGACATACCATTTACGGTTGAATGTATTTTCAAGGGCGTTTCTTAAATCGTCCGTGGCTTTCTTGACCTTGCCCTCTAATACGTTCTTGGCTTCTTCCATTCCTGCCTTGAACTCTGCAAGGTTCTTTTTGCCCGACAGTACATCCCACATCAAACTCGCTGTCGTTGCACCGAACTCGATGTAAGCCTTGACCTTTTCCATCCCTGCCTTGACATGCAGGACGAACGAGGACATGCCGTCTTTAAGACCTTGAACCACGGGTTCGCACACAGACTTCATCAGTTTCCATATGTTCTCCCAATCGGTTTTCATCTTCTGCCAATCGTTCTTGGCTGTGTCGGATATGCTTTTCCATATCGCACCGAAAAAGGATTTCAATCCATCCCAAAGGCTCTTTGAGAATGTAACAAATCCCGAAGTGATGTTCTCCCACTTCTTTTCCGCATCCATATAGGAACGAGTAGTCTCTTCGTAGGTGTTGTACCAACCATCCTTGATCGCTTGCCACTTGGCTTCGGCATCCATGTATGCACGAGTGTTCTCTTCGTACACAGATCCCCACTTGCGAGCGAACTTGTCTACCCATTGCTCAAGGGCGTTCATCTTGCCGACATCCAAGTTCTCAAACATGTCGGAAATGCCACCGCCTACGCTTGCTCCACCGCCACCACCGCCACCACCTGTGTTCTGTTCGGTGATATTGTTGATCTCGTCAAAAGCCATCAACTGTTTCTTGAACTCGGCTGTGGCTTTCTTTGCAGAACCGCCTGCTTTGGACTCGCTACTTGCGATACTGTCTATAGACTTGACCGCCCTGTATGTAGACTTGCCACCGAGGATTGCCATGAACCTTGAGATAGCATTGGCACATAGCACCGCCCATGATGCGACCTCTCTCAAGATGCCAATCAACCATTCAAGACCAGGTGCTACGATAACGGCAAGGCTGTTCTTCAGCATTGTTAGGGATGTTCTTGCTCTGTCCATGCTCTCGGCAAAGCCTGTATGCCCAATAGTACGATCCCAACCCTCAAGGTTCTTAACTCCCTCTTTAGCACCTTGCGTAAAGGCAGACCATACCGCCCTCATTGCACGGTACTGTAGGAAGTTCTTGAACTTGTTAGCAAGTTTCTGTATCGGAGACAAGGATTTCTTTGCTTCCGTGCCGATACGCTTTACGCTTTCAGCCGTTTCCTCGGCTTCAAGTTTAGCCATTTCCAAAGCCACTCTTTGTTCATAGGTAGCATCTGGATTACTTATGGCGTTCAGTATTGTGTTGCCTACCTCTTTTAGGGTTTCTTTTACTCCGTACCACGCACCTTGATATTCAAATGTCTTTGAAATATCGCCGTCTATTGCGTTACCGATTTCGTTCCATTCTTCTGCAACGGCATCCATTTCAGCCTTGTACTGCTTGGTTGCTTCGGCTTGATGGATCTCGTTGACAAGGTTTTTGTAGTACTCAAGGTTTCGTACCGTCTTGTCAACGGCATCGCTAGTTGCTTCCCATGCAGAAGCACTAGAGGTATATGTACCCTCAAGGTCTTCGGTTCTCCCTTTGGTTATTTGCCCTTTGAGAGAGGATGCTCTTTGAGAATGAGATGACTCAACGGCTTTATTGGATAGATCACCGATGTTTTTCCAATAGGATTCCTGTTCGGCAAGTTGCTTGTTGACTTCAGCGAGAGACTTTGCTTCTTCATCCGCCCTCTGCTTTGCGAAGTCCAACATCTTGATGTCAGGCTTTGCTTTTTCAAAAGGCAACTTGATGGCATTGTCAACTTCTTTTTTGGCAACCTCTATCTTCGGCTTGACAGGGATGTTAATCATCTTATCTTTCATCTGCAATTCTTTGACCGCTTTTGAAAGATTGCCTTTAAGACTTGCTATCGCCCTAACAGTTTCCGATTTGATGGAGTTCACGGCATCGGCAAACGCTTTCATGTCGGATGCGGTTTCCTTGATGCCGTCCATAGGAAAAGCACTCTTTATCTCACCCAACTTGCGTATGCTATCATCGATCTTGCTTGTGTCTAAAGAAGACCCAATCTTCAGCAATATCTCATCATACTCAATTGCCATCTATCTTGCCCTCGTTCATGAACCACCGAATGGTACGTTGTCTGTTGCGTTCTTTTTCCGCTTCTTTCTCTCTAGGAGTCATCGCTATAGGATATTCCAGATAGGTGACCATCTTGGATTTCTTATCAGCAAATGCTTGGCTCAACGAAGCGGTAACGGCTCGATGTATGTACAAGCCTTGTAGCCAAGCATCATAGTTATATGCTTCTCTCCTAAATATCTCTGCTTCTCTGTATGCTTTTTTAAGACCCGGACTCATCATCCAATACTCTTCATAAGACATACCGAGCGAGAGATAATAGGGGAACATCTCATCAAATAACTCTGTTGCGGTCTTCGGTTGTGTAGTACTCTGCCCTACATCTCCACCGCTATCCGAGGGTTTTCCTTTATCTCCTCGTCAGAGAATGATGTGTAACATTCGTAATACAGTTCCAACAGACGAGCAAATATCTTTCCTGTTGTTTCGTTGATACCGCCAAGCATCTCAAACAGAATCTTGTCTGTCTTATCTCTTGCGATATTTCTGTGATGCATACGGAAAGCATAATAGAAGAAGTCTGCTCCGACCGTCATGGGGAACTTCGTCACCATCTCTGGATCAAAACCTCTCTGCTCTGCCCATTTAACTGTGTCCAAGTTAAACTCCAATACATAAGACTCGCCTGTTTCGTTATCAACAAGACGAATGGGTTTAACTGTTTCTTTCTTCTCAACTTCTTTCGTGGACTCTGCCATACTTCTCATCTCCTACTTAATATTTAGTTGTGGGGTAGTAATTGTGAGGGATACTACCAATCCCTTTGCCTATCAGCCTGAACCTGTTGACTTTGCTGCCCAACAGTTGCCACCCTGGGGGATGACCCTCGCAGGGATGGTGTCTACTACGTTCTGCTCGATTCCTGCGTTTCCAAGCAGCTCCATCGGGTCTGCTTTGAAGAAGTAGGAATTTGTTGCACCCGGATAGACATACTCAAACCAACAATCTTTGCCACTAGCTGCGGTAACGAGAGCGTTCCATGCGGTGATGACGGCTTCTGTGTGGTTGAGGGTGAACTCGGCATCAGAACCGGGATCCTGCCTACCTTTGGCATATCTTGTGATGGTATCTGTGATGTTGGATGCATCGAGGGCATCGACATCCATTGCCATCTCTGGAGCAGAACTGACATCGGGGAGTTCGGTGTAACCGCTTGTCGGTCTGGCTGAACCAGAAGTAACCGCCTTATATTTAACAGTTGCGCCGACAGTTGTGATCTCTAATGCCATGTTTTATTCTCCTTTAACGAGGATATACTCGATATATTGTTTTGCCGTTAGTACCGAAATCGGTACGCTTAATTAGACCAGAATATCTCAACTCAATACGATAAATGGTTCTGTCGATGTTAGGCACTTGCTGAAGAAGAGTCCGTCTGAAACAATAGTGTGTCATGGTGGCATCTATCTCATGGGCAAGTTCTTTGGCATCGGCTTTCTTTGTCTGCGTGTTTGTGAATATCTGTATGGTATATGTCACATTCACGAAGTCATCGAGCGATGTGTTAGTTTCGCCCTCTGCCCAAACGGAGTTCGCTGACTCCCACATATTCACGCATGGGAACGAAGCAGGCTCTGCGACATACTCACCGTAGACGGAAATTCCGTCATGGTTCTGCCGTAGGCTTGTAGCCACCGCATTGAATAGTGTGTTCTCTAAATCAATCATTTAAAAACCTCGTCAGCCGTCTCTTTAACCCATCTGTGCATATTGTCGATGACACCATCGAAACCATGTAAGGCTTCTTGATTCCATCTGTACTCGACATTAGGAGTATTGCTATGCTCCCATATCCAATAAGTGTTTGCGTGGTCTTGGGAGTAAGACCCCGGATAGAATTCGGGGTGATCTAATTCATATTTGCCGTTGCCTGCATGAATGCCTGCACCGAACTCTATGAATGCTACAGACTCACCTTTTGCCGTTACCCTCAAGCCGTTGGGCATAGGTTCAACATCGATTAGGTAATCTTGGTTGAACCACCTTATATCCCCACCGTTGTATATGCCGTTAAGGTATGTTTCTATCCTTACCCCAAGTTTCAGCAGAAACTCATCACGGAGTTTTTCAATCTGCTTTTTCTCATCCCTTAATTCCCTAATGGCATTATTGATGCTCTTCTTGGATAGGGGATTTATCTCTATGACCTTGCGATAAGCCATTGTTTACCTCACGCAGATGGAAGTCGGTATGGTGTCTCTCCGTTTACTTCCTGCAAACCGATGAGAAGTTGGTTTATCGCAGGGATTATCTTCTTTACGACAAAGTTGTACGGCTCTGTGGTAGGAATGCCTACCCACAGTATCGTGTCCTCTGCGATAGGGCATTTCATATCGGTCGTGGCAAGGACTCTTGTGTAATCGTCATTCAATCCGAAACGCTCAAGTTCTATCGTGCCTTTGGGAACACCGATGTTTATCTTCAAGAGGGTAGGGGAAGAATACTCTTCAACAAACTCTCCTGTTACATTGCCGTATTCATCGACAACTTCCGTACTACCAATACGCAAAGCATAATAGATAGTCTGCTTATTTCTCTGTACACTTCTCATTACTGTACCTTTGCAATAGGAGTGACATGGTTCTGTACATACTCCAACATATCGGAGTACTTCCAATGCCTATGTATTCCGTTCTCTATGGACAAGACCTGCCCCTCTGCACCTGCCTGTGCAAATCCGTTCTGCACCGCCATGATCTGCACCATGTCGAATGCACTCGGTAGTTCATCCGGGATACCATCTTTAGAATATTCGTATTTATAGTTGAGTATCGTCTGTGAAGCCATGTCGAGGTACACCTGCAACTGTGCTTCCAAGACCCATATACAGACCATCGAGTTTCTGTGCCTTGACCCATGCATCGTGATAGATACGATAGTTGATCTTCCAACCATCACCATCCTGTACGACAGAGGGAGCGAAGACCTTTGGTGCAAGGTGCTTTACGACCTGCATGACGGCTCTCGGATCGATGATGAGGAAGTTGATGTTGTTTCCAGAGAGTGTGAATCCACCCATATCATCGCTATTGGGAGCATCGTTGAGTGTGCAGGTTGTTCCCATACGGCTCTGCGGAACTTTGATGAGAACGAGGTCGTTGTAGTACTCAAGGTTGTTGTTGAAGTCTCTCTCACGGTTGAGCGTGTAGCGTGTGACATTGGCTTTGAGGTTCTCATATGCGGCACCGCTGATGAGAGCGATACGACCCTCATGAGGAACTTCAAGTTCATCCATGTATGCCATACCTGCATCGATCTGTGAAGCGATATTAACGCCTACACCTGCCGGGTCGGTAGCTGCGGTCTTTGCACCGCTCTTTACATAGGATGCATATTTTGCGATACGATAGGCATCGACTTCGGGAACTACATGAACTCTCTCAAACTCGGACAGAGTTGTTGCCATCGGCATACCGAGTGCTTCCTCGTTGTCCATGACATCCAGGAACATGGAACGCCCACGATCTACTGAAATTGCATAGTTTTCCCAACCTGTGGCGACATCACCAAGTTTGTAGCCTGCGTTACGGCTATAGTTACCAAGACCTACTGTAGAGGTATTGAATAACTGAACTGTTCTTGCTCCGATGAATTTGACCAAATCTTCGGGTGTATCGAAGATAGCGGTCTTGGATTCTGCTTTATAGACTTCATCGAGAACAGGAACGTACTTCTGTGCAAGAGCAATTCTATTGCTTACAGAGGGATTGAGTGTAGAAGCCATTACTTAATTCTCCTTATTTTTTTCATTTAAGACCCGACCACTTCCGCAATTGCTGAAGTTCGGCATCTTCTGCTTGTTTGCCTGTCAGCGGCTGACCTGCGGTAGGTTGTGGCTGCTGATTGAGGACTTGTGCTTTTGTCTTTTGGATTGTGTCTTCGAGAAAAGATTTCTGTCTTGTGAAGAAATCGTCACCAAGACCGTCTGGCAATGTGTCCGCTAATGCTCTTGCGGTGTCGGCATCATATCCGATCTCCATATATTTGGCGGTATATGTGCTAGTGGTTCTCTCTTTCCGCAACTGATTGAGTTCTTCCATAATGGCAGACTCTCTCTCGGCAGCTTCTCTTCTTGCCGTCTCTTCTGCGGTTTCCTTTGCCTTTAACTGTCTCTTGTATTCGGCAACTTCGCTTGATGCCTTATTGAATGCTTCCTTTAACTTTAAAGTTTCCGCATCATCCTTGACGGGTTCTGCCTGCGGGACTTCCATCTCATAGTTAAGAACCGCTTCCAACTTCTCGGCATCGGTCATGGTTTCAAAATTCTCGATCTTCGTCACATCAACTTTCATCTCATTCTCCTTGCGTTTTATTAGTGTTCTCTCACTTTGATATGCGTTTTAATGACTTCTCTGTCACTCTGCGATTAGTGTCTTCTCTGACATTTATATTTCCACGAACCCTCTTCCGTATAGGTAATTGGCTCGTTCAATATCTACTGTGAATATGTCTCCTCGCTCCATCATTCGGTTGAAAACGAGGTCGTAATATTTTTCAATCACGATGCACTCGGTCTTCTCGTCTTCCGGGGTATCGATGCCCTCTGCGAGGATGTCATTCCATCTGTCTTTAGGGGGCGAAAATTTGACTTTAGGGAGTCCTTTTGCTATTGCCTTAATCGGTATGTCCGTCATATCGAAAGGCAGAATAAAGGCGTTTTTGCCATGTTGCAAACCAAGTTCTTTGTAAACAGGGCAATCTGTCACGATAACTGGCGTTCCCAATGCCAATGCTTCAACTACAGAGAAGCAGAAACCCTCTCCGTCACTCAATTGGACGAGATAATCTGCGTTCGCAACGGCATCTTCAATGCCTAGTTTCGGCTTTCTGTAATAGACATTGGGGTTCTTTATTGCTTGGGTGTCATTCGTGTAGACTATCCATTCAAACGGAATGCCCTCGTTGTCGAGCATATCTGCGAGGATACGCATACGCTCTTTTCCTTTTTCAGCCGTCAGCCTTGTGGCTGATACCAACCTCAAGTACTTCTTCGGCTTCTCAAGGACTATGGGGTTATAACATAACTCACAAGGAAGCCCTGTCACCGTGGTGAAGTTGTCGCACACCAACTGTGATACACCGATGTACTTCGTAATCTTCGGATGCACATTCGGTTGCATCTTCATAGCAACGGCATCGTAGTGGATTATCTCGATGTACTCATTGGCTTGGACATTGTCTATGATGTCGAGGTTGTAATTGAAAAAGGCTTTGTCACATTTTATGCGACCGCCAAGATATCTCCGTACCCTTGCGTACTTGCGTAGCCTTGCTATCTGGTCGGGATCACCGCTTGAATAGTAGACAGTTATGTCGTGGTCTTCTCCATATTTCCTCGCAAGGTAGTAGAAGAAAGTCTCCACACCGCCTATAGAGTTAATATTGGAAAACCAAAATACATTCTTCATAAGAGGTTCTCGTTCTTAATCATGTTCTTGGCGAACTCGCCCCATCCGTCTGCTCTTGTCTGTACGAAATCTCTCTTGAACTCTGTGAAGATGCAATCTGCGTACAGACGGAAGAGGGAAGCGTGGTACTTTCTCTTCTTCCATTCGGTACTGTTGATGTCCACAGTAACGGAGTTGTAGTTGCTCTGTTGTCTGTTCCATGAAATACAGTAGGTATCTATGTATGTAACAGTATCTATCTCATCGGCTAGGGTGAGATGCTCAAGGATATCGTCATAGATCAGTTGCTCCGGGAATCGTGTCAGTTTGGAAGTCTTCACGGCTTTCGTCCACGGAGCGATGTAGGGGGATGCCACGAACTCTTCAACTGTGGAGTCTGTGAGAGGACAAGGTGTTACTCTGTACTGACTCTCATATATCTGGAAAGGCATCCGTATGACATCTGCGTGAGTCTCTTCAGCCTTTGCCTTTACATCAGCGAATGCCGTGTCATTGACGAACCAATCGTCACTATCCATGAAGATGGTGTACTCGGTATCCGTTGCGTATTGCATTGCGATGTTCCTCACATCACCCGGAAAACCCTTTTTCTCATGCAGACGGACAAATGTTATGGGATATAACCCTACATATTTCTCGATAATGGCAGGGGAGTTATCCACGGATGCATCGTCCACTATGACGAGCTGCCAATCGGTGCAAGTCTGCTTGAATATGGATTTCAACCCATACTCAATCCACGGCTCACTATTGTTGTTTGGGATAATTGTTCTGAAATAACTCATTTCTTTTTTGTGAGTCTCAATCTGCACCGACAATTGCAGTCTTCGGATGCTACCCCAAATCCATGAGGTGCTTTTGCTCTGTCATAATTGAAAGTGTAGAAGTAGTCGTTAAGAGGAACTGTCATGCCCCTCAAGTGCCAATGGGTGTCTCGGACTTTCTCGTCATCCATCGTCACCCATGTCTTGTAGATGTTGGGTATCTCGCTCTCTTCAGCGGTCTGCTCCACGGCTTCGTTGTACACTCTGTCGGCTTCTGTGCGGATGACAGTTTCTATCATTCCGAAGTCACCGTTCTGTGCGTGTTCACGGACTCTCTCTTTCCATGTCTTGCCCTCTATCGGCTGATTGATGACAGAGGACATCCTGTCCACCGATTCGGCTTCCTCGTCCTCTATGTCAAGCACCCTCTTGGCATAGTCAGACCCCATCACATAAGCCATAATCAGTAAATCCTCTAGATCATCCTCTATCTGGCTCTGCATTATGGCTCTGTTAGGTTCGTCCTTGATGGAGTCTACATTCTGCACAAGGTCTTCGACAGATGCTTCAAGATTGTTAAGTTCGTCAAACTCTGCCATGTTATGATTTCCAATATCCGTTCACCCAATGGACACCCTGGTTTCTGTTCTGCCCCTCGGTATCCACAGAAGCAGGGGGAGTAGAACCACCAGTATTCTGCGGTTTACCGCCAGTTCCCTGTGGGGTAGGAGTCGAGCCTTGTCCTGCCATGATTGCACCCTCAACGGATTTCTCAAGTGGTACATCGGGATCGCCCCAAACGAGGTTGAGGTATTTCTTGGACAGAGCCACATCGTTGACAGGGTCGTTGGAGATTCCAGACTTCGCAAATGCGAGTTCCGGGGCAAGTCCTGCCGACAACAGAGTGTGCATGGCTTGTGCCTTGCTCTGTACATTTGCCATCTCGTTTCTTGGGAACTGTAACTTTATTTCGCTCTCTTTAAGAGAGAGGAGATTCTTTGTCTTCAGTATCTTGAGGATTATCCTGTCAAACTGTCTGTTTGCCTTGATGAACAAGTCCTCTGTGTTACGGACTACGGCATCAGCCTGATACCATCCGTCTTTGGCTAACTGTGCCGATTGCGTATCAGCACTTCCAAATCTTGATTTAGAGGAAACTGGCATACCGCAGATGGTCAGCACCTGGTCGTAGAGGTAATCCACAAACACCTGCGTTTCGCTCTGATTCAGCTGCTCGGACAGTATCTTGAAGTCTGCCTTGTTTTCCCCAAGAGATTTGAGGACAATCATTCCTGCCTTGCGGATGTCGTTAGCCGTGATGTCTTCATCAAGATCACAGTTGACCGCTATGGCAAGGCTCTGGATGAACTGTTCAATTCCGTTTACACGGTCACTCTGCACATCGTTGATGGCATCGAGCAAGGGGAGTACGGATTCAAACGCACCCATCCATACGGAGTTGTATTGATATTCGATGATAGGAATCTCTCCAAGAGGGTTAGGCTCAACGGAATCCACACCGATAACTGTGGCGATGTAGACAGGGTCGGATGTGGCAAACTGTCCAATCATGGTGCCGCTCATCCTATAGACCTTGTCTTTGGTGTAGCAATCGCAATACAGTTTCTTATCTCTTATAACGAGGTTACAAGCATATACAGGCTTGTTTCCCGGACGGAGATCGTACACCACAAAGGAGTTGCGAGGGTCGAGGGCATAGGCGAGGAAAGGCACATCCTCATCATCGTTAGGCGTTACATAGAGGACACCTCTGCCTACTGTGTGAAACCAATCGACTACGGCATTGTCCGCATCTTGTTTTCCGCTTCTGTACAGATAGTCATTCAGCTCCTTTACCTTTTCACTCTCTTCCGTGTTATCGGCTCTTGATGTATAAAAGGCAGGCTTTGTAAGGAACAGTCCATTCTTGAATGAAACTATTTCGTCCGCATGATTTTCTATAACCTTGTTATTAATCTCCGGGCGAACTTCTTTCTTCCTCGCTAGAACAGGCTGAAGCCCTCTTCTGTACCAATACAGATACTCCATATCAAATAGGTTCTGTACATGAATGCTTAATGCACTATTCACCTCGGCAACGATATTGTCTTCGTTGATGTCTTCCTCTGTGCAGAAAATCTGTCTGCGACCAAACAAAGGTCTGGCATTCAGAACGTAGGCATCCTGTTCTGTTTCAAAAGTCGTGGTATTTTCTGCCATGTCATCCTCGCTTAATTTCAAATAAAAAGAGATCAAGGGGTACTTGCCCCTTAACCTCATACCATTAGGTTTTTAGCACCACATCAACTTCGGTGCATCATTCTTTGTTCTTCTGTTGTTTCTCTATAACCTTGACCGTCCTGTGTATGCAAACCACAGAAACGCCCTTGTTCTCGACCTTTACTTCAACAATTTCCTTGTTTGAGAGTCCTGTGTTTATTGCTTCAATTACGGACGGAAGTTCCCTAATATCTATCATGGAACACTCCCACCCCTGTGTAATCACTCCATGTGTATTGCCCACACGCTAACCTAAATTGTTTCTTATTAACTTTTATATGTTACTGTTGATATTTTTTTGTCATTGGGATGAAATATGCTTCCTCTGGCGAGATAACTATTCCGCATCCCTCTGTGCCACGATGCCTTGCGTGTCTTGAGTAGTTAAAGGCATATGCTTCGTCATCACCCAACCACCCTGTGTTCAAGGCAAATATCGTGTTCTTCTTATTCGCTATATACTGAACGCCACCGTTACTGTGAGTATGTCCAGAACACACGGACATCCTCTCATCGATGGCAATGTTGTATGAAGAGTGCTTACCGCTTCGCCCTGTGCCATGTGTGTATAGCACATTCTCTATGACATATTCATCTTCCAATTGCCATGTATTAGGAAGACCATATATATCCCTAAACGGCTTGATGAATATCTCACCGATGCCCAATGTGGCTGCCTGTCGGTAAGCGATATCGTCATGATTTCCTCTGCACATCTTTACATTTGGGAAAGTCTCGGTAAGTTCCTTTACCGCATTCCTCGCTTTCTCCAGTTCAAGATATGCTCCGTCAGCACACGGCTCACTTTGAAATCTGCTTATGGCATGATTGTCGATGAGGTCACCCAAACAGATGATCTCCTCGACTCCCCATTCAGCGAATGTATCTTTAAGGAACTGAAGATAATTAGGGTGCTGAAACGGAATATGTGTGTCAGAAAAAACTCCTCTTATCATTCAACGCTCCTTTTCATAGTAACACCCTACCATTTCCACATGGCATTCGCAACAATTCAGAAGAACCTCTTACGCAGCTCTAACTTATTAGCAATACCGCTAGATATGAAATCCACAAACATAGCCATAGCATCCGGGGCATCATCGTGTCGGTTCTTGCCTACATGGGTGTAAGAGCATAGATCATTCATAAACGTCCTATATTCTTTACTCTGTTTACTGTCATCAAGGAAATAGACATTCTTCTTAATGAAGTCAGAGTTCACGATTATCTTCGTTTCCTTGTTAGCCGTGGTGTATTTGGTAGTGATATTGGTTATCCCATTATAGGATTTCACCATAGCATCCACTTCCGTGGCGATCCTACCGCCTGCACTATTGCTCTCAAATCGGCATTGCTTGACTCCGTTCCTTACCAGAGCCTTTGCCAATCTCGGTATCGCTACCTCTGGCAATGAGTTATCGTATACTACATCTCCTAAATAGAAGTTATCGTTATATTGATACAGTATAGGCATACAGAAGTAGTCATCGCCCTTATCTTTAGTATCGCAGACCGCCCATACGGCATCTGGCTCAACATCCGGGAGATCGATGAATCTCATCAGTTGGTCTTTTTCGTACAACAGACCCTCTCTTTCGATGGGCTGACCCATGTACAATGCGTTCCAATCCAGAGAGTCCATGATGGCTCTCTGTTGATGGAGCATCTCTGTGGTGTAGCCTAGTCCGTAGGGGTAATTGAAAGCCGATTCATCGTTATCGTCAAGGACAGGGATGTTTATAAACTTGGCTCTTGGGTTTCCGTTATATTCTCGCTCCAATCTGCCTATTACATCATGTACTGACCATCTTGTAGCAATATGTAATTCCTTACACGCATCGCCTTGCTTCCTCTGTCGCAGGTCTGTCGTGTAAAGATTCCACAGTTTTTCCAATTGGATGGGGTTGACAGCCGTCTCACGACCGTCAACAAGGTCATCACAGTACAAAAGTTTGGTCGCACGGACTTTACCTGCGTTGCCAGAGCCTAAAGATGTAAATTCAAAGGTCTGAAAACGCTTGTCCGTCTTCAAATCTATCCTTAAATCTTTGGCATTAGTATTAACTCTAGGACTATTAGGGAATACATCGTTATATAGGTACTCTCCATCGGGGTCTACTATGCGGTTTATCTCGTCATAGCACCCTCGCAGAAAGTCAGTATTGTGTGATGCTTCCAGAATCTGCATCTCCGGGTGCTTACCGCCCTCCCATGTCAAGTAAAACAAGGCTAGGGTGGTCTTTCCGACACCGGGTGCTAGGGATATACCCAACAAATCTAATTTGTTATCCTCTAAATCTTGTAAAGCCTGGGTCAGAGGATAGAGCTGCTTCATCCTCGGCTGATAAAAACGCCTTTTCGGTTCACGATTCCATTCCAAATACAGACAGTAATGATGAAAATAATGGGGTGCTAACATCAAGTTCAGTTTCTTCATCAAGTCATGACCCCTATATCTGTCCTCTATAGGTACATAAGGACTCGATACTGTCTTACTTATACCCCTTAATATCTCTTTACATACCTCTATATCCTCTTCGGATCTCGCCATCTCAAACCAATCCTCATATGCTTCTACATCATGAGGATGACTTCTTATATATTTCTTTACGCCATCATAAATACCCATACTAACAAATAACCATTTCTACATATCATATGCAACAATGCATAAAAATAGACCCTCTCAATCGGTAAATTTGCATATTTCCGATAGGGTCTTTTTCCATTTTGGAGAATTTTTGGAAATGCCGTACCTCACAGTTAAAAATATACCTACCGCCCTCAATATTTATATATAAGCAGATAACCTAAATAGACAGTATATACATAGTCTAGAGGTCTTTTTCCGTTGTTGGATATTTGAGGGGGTAAAGACTCGCTTCGCACGGCTTCGCCAATGGGGATGGGTAGGGTATCCACTACATGAAATCAGCAACAAGACAGACAGACAACAAGGCAAATAGATATACCCACATATATATAAATACCGATACGCATTAAATCATAGGGGAATAGGGGGCGGTTACGAAATAATATCACGGTCAAATAACTTTCATATTGTCGTGACTACTTCTTTAAAGGCATTTAAAGGAATAAAGGAAAGCGAAAAGAAAACCAAATCACGCCCGGAATAAATCGTGACTATAATTCAATCTGTTTTTGTTGTCTGTTTTCGCAGCTTTCAACAGATCGCACAACAAAACGCAACAGACAATACACACAATATATCTAACCGGGATATCCTGGACCATGCCAACAGATACAATAGTTAACTATACTTAATTAATTGTATTCAATTAAATTGAACTCAATTGTTTTTGAGATCGTGCCTGGCTTCCCGGGTTAATTCTACAATCACATAATAATATAATAATCTATCTACTATTATATATTGTTGTTTTCTGTTTCCTGATATTGTTTATATAATACTGTTTCTATTGTTGCCCGGTGTTATATGTTTTTGGATATATATTTATATATCTATGTCCATAGGTCCGGGCAGCTTTTAGTGTTTATGTGATCTTATATTATATGATTGTTTTGTGTTTGTTTTATGATTGCTATTAGTGTTATTTTATAGTTATATGTTCGTTTGTGTTCGTTTCGTTATCGTTTACAATGCCCTATAAAAGCCTTTAAAATGCATAAAAAGTATAAGTAATAGACAATATAATACTAGCCTTATAAGGGCATTTTTGACCGCCTGGTGCATTTTGGTGATCTTTTACGCTTTTTCTATGATACTAGCATTGTACAAAATATACAATACTAGTATCATATTTTTGTGCAATAAGTAGAAAATAACAAAACAATAAAATTTTATCGTTTTACGATATGTACACCTATTGTGTATATAATGCTAACATGATATACTATTTAATGTAAAAAGATATTAAAACTCACATATAAGAAAGGACTGCAGCTATGAGAAATATTAAAGGATTTACAAAACAAAATGCTTTAGACATTTTTGAAAATGTCCGGGAAATGATGAAAGAATTAGAAAACGCTAACATTGAAAACTTCACGTTAAAAGAAGTTAAAAAGTACATTTACATTTCAGAAGGTAACGATAAGTTGATCTCAAATGATGACGTACTGTTTTTGATCTGGAACTTGCCAACAGTAGTCACATGTCCGTTTAGGTGTAAATCATGTGAAAAGGATTGTTACGCTGAAAGCCCGGAAAATTTCCGCCCGGACGCTTTGCCCTGTAGGTATAAAAACTTTTATGTAACGCTTTTCAGATCATTCTTTATTAGGCTTGTAAAAAGATACATAACAATTAAATTAAAGAATTTAAAACCCGGTAGAAAAATTGTTTTTCGTTTTCATGAGTCCGGGGACTTCTATTCACTAAACTATTTTTCCGATTGTATGGAAATAGTAAAAGCGTTTTCAGGTGATCTCAGAATAATTTTCATGGGATATACAAAAAGTTTGCCAATAGTGGAAAAATACGGTGTTGAAAATCTACCATACAATTTTACTTTTTTGAGTAGTATTTGGGCGGACATTAGAAAAGACAATATCAGGATAACAGAACAGTACGATTTTAGAATATATACGGCTTGTCCAGAAAGTGAATTGCAAAATTATTTAGATAATGGATACCAATTGTGCGAATGTAAAGATTGTGCAAGCTGCGGAAAATGTACAGATAGAAATATTAAAAAGATCGTTTGTGTTATTCATTTACCGGGCGGAAAGAAAAGAAAATAAATAAACTTGCGTTTTCCCGGTTATCGCATGAAAAAACCGGGAACAAATAAAAAGTAAAGGATAAAAAGACAATGAAAAAAAGTATACAAGTAGCAGCTACAAAAACAATGTGCAAATACCTAAATAATAGCAAGCCTGATAATTCAAGCATTTACAATATCTCATACCATACTACAAGCGTATTTAACTATGCACTTGCTATAGGTGATAGTTACTACAATGACCAGGACTATTTACCAGTTTCAAATACTATGAGATTTTTACAAGTTGAATACAAGCCTGAATGTTATGCAATGAATAACTATCTAACTACAAGGCAGCTAAACAAGATATTTTCTGTTTATCATTGCAAAACACTTAATGATCTCATTCAGGCAATTTACGAGGAAATAGAAATATAAAAGGACCAGGAAACAAAAGAAGTTGTGCTAACTAGACTACACCGGGCAGAAAGGACCAGCAATGAAAACAATTTTTGAACTTGAAATTTGGGATAGATACGACTACCTGGACCACATCCGGGAGCAGGCGGAAACAAGGCTTTTTGATGATAGCAGCTATCCTTGCATATATCTTGAGCAGATAGCAAGACATGACCCCAGGCTTTTTGATGGTTTTGTGCATGATGTTCTTGAGGACATGGGAGCAACAGTGCTGAAAGAGTGCGAACAGTACGGCGGATTGACCAGAGCAGAGATCGAGCAAACTATACTAAAAGTTATCAAAGCTGCTGCTGATGAATGGGAGCAGATGACCCCGGAAGAGCAAAAAGAAGTGTTCGATATAGAAGAGATCGATAAAGCAAGAGCAGAAGCAATAAGCAGAAATGAGCAGAAGAGGTGAGCAGACATGACAACTATTACCTTAAACCTTGAAACTGTCGACTGGATAAATATCGAGCAGAACAGTATTCAGGTGTATTACAGAAGAGCAGATGGAACTTTGAGGATGAAAGAAGTTGACCCTATAAGCTGCGAAGCAAACATAGCAGAAGACAATCTGTATTATCTTGTGCTAGACATAGAGGACGATATCCAGGAACTTTTGAGCGTAGATGACAGAATATATCTTGAGCAAAAACTGTTGGACACGCTGGAAAAATGGAGCAGACCCATTGACGATGACGATTTGTACTATTAGAGAGGAGCAAAACAAAATGTACGCAATATATGTTAACGAACCAGGATGTATCCCATATGCAAGGCTGATAGCAGAAGCATACAAGACCCTGGAAACCCGGAGCAGAAATGTTTTCAAAAGCATAATTGGGGAGCGTGTAGCAATCGTGAGGACGAGCAGACACAGTAAGCCTATGATAGTAGGATACGCAACAATCAGCAGAGCAGACTATATCAGCAAGGCAGAATTTCAGCAGCTTTTCAGCAGACACCTTGTACCACCGGGGAGCAAGTTTGATTGTCACGGACCAGGGAAATGGTGCTACACCATGACAGAAGCAGAACCATGTGAGCCGTATCCATTACCAAATAGCCGTATTAATCACGGCAGATCATACACAGAATTTTGAGAGGAGCAGAGCAATGAGCAACAGACAGTTAGCAAGTATCCGTATCAGGGGATACGAATTCAAGATCATAGACAAGAGCAGAAATGTATGGGATACAGAATTTTATCTGTACAGATGTTGGCATGAATACACACCAACCGGGACAAAATACCACAAGACTCTGGACGGCAAATTTCCCATCTACGCAGATGCAATACGCACAGTAGCAGCTTATCAGGAATACTTCTACAACTATTGCAGAGTACCAAACCTTGAGCAGATTTCAGTATGAAAGGAGCAGAGAACATGACACACGCAGAGCATTTAAGAGATGTAGCATACACCCTGGATTGCTTATCCATCGGTGCCGCAGACATGAGCAGAAGCAATGGATATTGGGAGAGCATAGAGAGGTGCAGAGAAAACGCTGAAGCAAACGCAGACTATGTGAAGAGATTTATCGATGAGCCAATAAACGAGCAAGGCTTTGATGTTAATTTAAGGCTCTTCATCCTCGACCAGTTAGCAAGAATAGTTGAGTATGTATACACAGAAGAGTATGAGCAAAGCAAAAAGGAGATAGAAGCATGAATAACGACACAAGATACAAATTGACCGATAAAGGATGGAAAGCATATGAACGCATGGAGCAGATGCACCATGACGAGATAGCAAAGCAA
>Ga0310696_10004146_pt1 | contig 17847 bp, 14 predicted proteins | sample AusTroGonzalo_MG_4_FD_203885 | JGI IMG/M metagenome (GOLD analysis project Ga0310696, IMG submission 203885) | Bovine rumen microbial communities from tropical cattle in Woodstock, Queensland, Australia - Gonzalo_02 (v2) (version 2) | ecosystem: Host-associated > Mammals > Digestive system >...
CAGAAGAAGATACATTGTCATATAAATCGTGTGAAATACCAGAATATTTATCCAACCTTTCACGTGTCAATTTGAATACTGCATACATCAAGAAAAAAGTTAAAATTGAAGATAACCATAACATAGAATGCTGACCAAAAGATGATGCAGAATTTGTTATTGTCGGTACATTAGATGTTGCAACACCATTTGCAGCAGCTACAAATGCAGATGAAGACCAATTAAATAATGCACGCACCAATGCTATGTTTATACATAATATGAAAGCACAAGCAATCATAGTTATAACCAATTTCTTCAAAGCATCAATAATTTGACTGAATGCAGGTAATACATCAAACCAGTCATCAGATTTTTTAGCAACCCAAGCTAATACTTTAAATGGATACATAATCAATGCCAAACAAAAATCAAAGATACCTTGTATGATAAGTAATGCCATAAATAAATTAGAAGACACAAAAGCCCCAATCAGTACAATACCAGTAATAGTATTTAAAATATCTTCACCGCCATGTGGAATTATTGTCATCAATCCGCGTAATCCACTTTTCAAGAAATCAAACCCATATGAAATTATACGGTTATTTTCTTTGGAAATAGTATATACAGGTTGAATTAAAAAATCACAACTGCGTTTAGATATCCAACCTTGTTCTTCTATGGATACAGGACATACAGGTACAGAATCTGATGTTTCTTTTGCATTGGATTTTATGGTTTTTAATATACTGTTTGTATAAATAGAACCAAATTCTAAAAATGGATTAACCAACCAATTTGTCACATATATTGGTTTTATTTGTAATAATATAACACCTGCAATAACAGCACGCACACACGGTTTCAAGACATTTTCTGCAATTGACCACCCTGTTGTTTTATTGTCCAACAATTCACCACCGCCAGAAAAACCGAATTGCGATAACCAATCTTTTGGAAAATACATTTTAACCAGATACAATACCAGATAAAAAGCCAGAAAGGCATAAATAAATATATAAACCCAACCAGTTCCATCACCAACAAAATATTTATAAAGTGATGTCGCAATATTCATCATAATTTCAAGAACCATTGGAACAAAAGGTGCCAGATTAAAAGATTCTAATAAACTGGTTTCAGCATTGGCTGGATTTGTCATGCAACAGCACACTAAAAATACCCCAAACAACAATGGGACATGGGATAAAATCCTTTGTAATTTAGTGTTTAATATATTCATTCTCTCTTTATTATTTTTTTATATATTGAATTATATCACATTTATCATAAATTATGGTATAATTAAAATCATGAAAACATTAAAAAAATTTTGGCTGTGGATTGTTGCAATGATGCCGTTGTCTGCTGGTGCGGTTACGCCACTGGTTATTGGCGGTGCTGTGGTCGGAACCGGAATAATAGGTATTTCTGTTTGGCGAAGTGTATCTCCGGTCAGTATTAGTGATGCTTTGGATTTTTTTACTTCATGTTGGACATGCCAAATTTTTTCTGATGTTATGGTTGCTATGTCTAATTTATTACCTGGGGTTTATAAAGCTTTGGGGCGAATCGTTATACCAATGTCTATCACTTTATTGGCTGTTTTGGTTGCATGGCGTTTAACATTTAGTTTCTTTAATTCAAAGATGGAAGATAGTTATAAATTATTGGGTAATTTCGGAACGTATTTAGTCAAAATGACAATAATGATTGGCTTTTTGTTAATGCCTTTGCCAAGGTTTATAACCAGTGTTTTAATAGAGCCTGCATTAACAATTGGGACTTCGCTAGATTATATTGTTTCAGATAATAATAAATTTTCAGAATGTATGGTTGCAACCGCATTAGCTGACCCGGTATCCGTATCTCAAGATGCTGCGGCTTATGGTGCTTTTTCACCAAAATTACGTCATCAATTAGCGTGTGAAATTGCAAATGTTCATCAAATTACAGGACTTGGAATGACTGTTGGTTGGACAATGTTGAATATGTCTTTTAATGCTGATTACATGCACAAGATTTTAAATTTTGTACCGATTTTTCCTAATGTTCCGTTGTTTGTGGTTGGTTTGTTAATATTAGTATTATACTTTTTTGCTTTATTACCTATACCACTGTATTTTCTGGAAATATTTATAAAATTATCTTTAGATTTAATAATGTTGCCTTTGATGTTGATGGCTTGGATGTTTGATGAAGATGGTTTTGCTATATTTCCAAAAGGTGGTCGAACGATTCGTCAAATGATAGAAGATGTAATCAAAGCAATTGTTGGAATCGCTTTAACAATTGTGTTTTTAACATTTGCAGTAATGTTTTTAAATACTTTGTTTGATAATGCGGGTGGAGTTAATGCATTGCAACAAGCAATCGCCCATAACGATTCGAAAATATTTATGGATGGTTTAATGTTTCGCAACAGCAGTTTGATTACCACAATTTTGATTGGGCTATTTTTAGCTATGTTTATGACCTCAATACCACAATTGACGGAAAAATTATTCAAGATAAAAATATCAGAAGAATATTATAACAAAGCTAAAAATGATGTAAAAATTTTATGGCAAGACCTTAAAAAATGGGGCTCCGCCATAAAAAAATAAAAAATCAAGTGCTTTATTTAACTTTGGGGGCTTTTTTGTATCATCCGAATCTGATATAATTCACACTGATGAGAAAGTTTCCGATTCTTTACTGGCCACATAATACAACTGGTGATACTGATTATCAGCTGTCTCGTAAGGTTATAAACAATGCCGCCGGCCTGATGCCAGAGGTTATTATCAGTGATTTAGATATTTCTGGTATTTTTGACAAAAACGAAGATGCAACCGTATATTATCCTGTTTTTTGCGAATCGACGGGTTGGTGGGGGGAATTGTTGGGAGGTAATGGGATTGTTGTTGATAAAATAATAGTATCTCCGGAATGTCAATTGATGGTTATTGTTGCAGAATCAAAGGCGAACCTGCACGGAAATCACCAATTATTAGCTGCTGAAATATCGCCGTCCAGTGGTTTTTTCAAAAAAATGAATTCATCTATTGCGACCGTAGCTGATATGTTGGCAACGGATGCAGGAACGATTTTGGCTTTGTTTTCAGGTAAAAACCAAAATCAGTTTGTGGATATAATCGAATCGACTGGTAATTCTTATCTGGGCTGTATCGGACAATATTAAAATACAACAACTTTATCTTGATTTTGTGAAAAAAGCGGGTATAATCTTCGGGCTATAGGTAGTTTTACAAATAAAAGGACATAATGATGAAAAAAGGAATTCATCCAGAATATCATGAAATTAACGTCACGACAACTGACGGTAAAACAGTAAAAATGTATTCTTCTGTAGAGAGGGATTTGGTTTTATCTATGGATAATTTAAATCATCCGGCATGGACTGGTCAGCGTAATAACGAAGGTGCCAAAGGCAAGCGTGCTGCTGAATTCAAAAGTAAATTTGCAGGATTTAAATTTTAATAAATTGGTGGCGAAATGGATTTGCTGATCAAAGGTTCAACCGAATTAAACAAGATGTTTGCAGCTTTGCAAAATACGGCATCTGGTTTGCGTCATGACTTTGGCGAAGTTGAAAGTCTTCAGCAATCTTTGCGTAGTGCGCGTGATTTTGTTGCCAAGGCTGCTACTAGGATAGAAGAAAGTATATTGTCTGATTTGCAATTGGTTCGTCCATCAGCCGGTCTTTTGACCCCAGATGTTTCAAAAACAGGTGATGGTCGCGATGAATTTGTTTTAGCTTTGTCTGGCGCATCAAATTTTGTTCGTGGAAACCCACATTTTGCGATTTCTTTGGCTTTGCGAACAAATGGTGAAACTAAAATAGCTTTGGTTTATGCGCCCATAGATGAAAGATTGTATTATGCAGAATCTGGTGTTGGTGCTTATGTGTTTTCTGCATATCATTCTGAAAAAATTCATGTATCTAATTTGCAAGAACCATCAGATTTGACGATTTGTTATAACACAAATGGAATTCGACCAGTAATTGCAGGTAATGCACGTGAAACAGGGTGCCCAGCATTGGATTTAGCTTGGGTTGCGGCTGGTAAAATAGATGCTTTTGTATCTGATCCATTGGATTTTGCAGAAATGGCTGCTGGTGAATTATTGGTTCGGGAGGCGGGCGGAAAAATATCTTTGGACGGACCTGACATTGTCGCAACGAATGGCAAGGTTGAATTATAAGTTATAAACAAACCGGCATCATGTCGGTTTTTTATATTAAACATTTCTTGCATTGTTAAAATATTTAACATAAAATTGTTGCTATGAAATTCAAAAAAATTTTGCGCAAATTTATAAACTTTATTTTTTGGTGCTGTGTTGCTGGCATAGCTGGTTTAGCAGTGTTGGTTTTGGTATATGGACATGATTTACCAGATTATAAAAAATTGGCTACTTATACACCACCTGTGGCAACCAGATTATATGCATCAGATGGTTCTTTGTTGATTGAATATGCCGAAGAAAGACGGGTTTTTATTGATTTTGAAGATATGCCATCTAAATTGATAAATGCTTTTGTTGCTGCCGAAGACCAAAACTTTTGGACACATCCCGGAATTGATATCCAAGGTATTATTCGTGCCAGTATTAACAATGCAATGCATGCAGTGGGTTTTAATACTAAATTTACGGGCGCTTCAACAATAACACAACAGGTTGCAAAAAATTTCTTTTTATCATCAGATAGAACAATTTCTAGAAAGGTCAAAGAAGCAATATTAGCATTGCGTTTAGAACGAAGTTTTTCAAAACAGCATATAATGACTTTGTATTTAAATGAAATTTTTTTGGGGGCACGTGCATACGGGGTGGGTTCTGCTGCTTTGATGTATTTTAATAAACCTGTAAAAGATTTAACTTTATCAGAATGTGCGTTTTTGGCATCTTTGCCAAAAGCGCCAAATGACAGAAATCGCGCGGTTGAACGCAGAAATTATGTGCTGCGCCGTATGGTTGATGATGGCTATATTTCCAAAGCAGAAGCAGAAGCAGCTGCGGCAGAGCCATTAAATATAAATTCTGGTTTTACAGCACAAATGGAAGCTGATTTCCAATATTTTGCAGAAGATGTTCGGCGTAAATTACTAGAAAATATTGGGCGAGATACTTTGTATAACGATGGTTTGTATATCAAAACAACTATTGTGCCAGAATATCAACGTGCAGCATCTGCCGCATTAGCCAAAGAATTAGATGCATATAATAAAAATAAATCTGAAAATGAACCAAAATTACAGGGTGCAATAATTGCTATGAATCCACACACAGGGCGCATTTTAGCTATGTCTGGTGGGCGTTCTTTTCGGGAAAGCTCTTTCAATCGTGCCACCCAGGCATATCGTCAAATTGGTTCAACAATAAAGCCTTTTGTATATCTGGCTGCATTGGAAAATGGTTATAGTCCAGAAAGTTTAATTTTAGATGCTCCAATTGTTGGTTGGCGTGAAAATAATAAAGAATGGAAACCCGAAAATTATGACAGAAAATTTTTAGGAAATATTCCTTTGCGTTTTTCTTTGGAAACATCTCGTAATGTACCAACGGTCAGATTAGTTGAACAAATTGGTGTTCCTACTGCTATTGCTTCTGCGCAAAGATTTGGTGTTTATCCAAAAGATTTGGATTCCAGCAGGTTAAACGAATCTTTGGCTTTGGGTTCTGGTGAAACAACATTACAAAAATTAGTTTTGGGGTATTCTGCTTTTATAAATGGGGGACGCGTAATAGAACCCAAGATGATAGATTATGTAGAAGATAGATATGGTAATTTATTAAATGGCAAACAATCTGAGCAATTAGAATGGAATGAATCTTTGCTACCACCAAAACAGGTTGAAAAGACAGAACCATTATCTGATGAACAAAGTTTGTATCAAATTGTTTCTATATTACAAGGGGCGGTAGAACGTGGTACGGGTAAGCAGGCGCGTGTATATGGTCATACAATTGCGGGCAAAACGGGTACAACTAATCAAGTAAAAGATGTTTGGTTTATTGGTTTTTCTAAAAATCTTATTGCTGGTGTGTATTTGGGTTATGATATACCTAAACCGCTGGGCAAAGGTGCGGGTTCTCATATGGCTGCACGCGTTTTTTCTGATTTTATGACAGCTGCATTGAAAGATACCAGTAATCAACCATTTGCTGTTCCTGATGGTATGACTTTTATGCGGGTAAATAGAGCTAATGGTGTATCTGCGACCCAAGATTCAGACGGTATTATTATAAATGAGGTATTCAAACCTGGACAAACGCCAAACCCATTACAAACAAACGAAAAAAATAATAATAAACCGATGATTGGCGATATATTCTAGATTTCTGAATTATTTCTTATATTCGTTTGCCAAAGGGTTGTTTTGTGATAAAATATCTAATATACAGGAAAGGAGTTTTTTTATGCTGACAGATTTTCTTATTAACAATAATATCCAATTTTTTACAAGTGGTTGGGCGCAGTTTGGTGCATCTTTTGGATTAGCTTTTATTATAATGTTATTGTTTGGTCGCAGCTTTATTCGGTTAATGCATAAATGGCAAGGCAAAGGTCAGCCAATCAGTGAAAATGTTCCATTGGAACATCGTAAAAAAGCAGGCACACCATCTATGGGTGGCATTTTAATAGTATTAGCTATACTGGTTTCATCATTGTTCTTTATGCCGATACATAGTATGCCTGCATGGATTGCACTAGGTGCATTAGTTGCATTTGCTTTTATTGGTTTTGCAGATGATTACAAGAAAATTAAAAGTCAATCCAAGAAAGCATCAAATGGATTGTCTCCGGCTTTGCGTCTTGGGTTAGAGGCAGTATGTGTCGGTGTTTTAACTTATTTTATCAATAAAACAATGCCGGGATATGTTCCAAATTTATCAATAGTATTAGGTTCTAGTGTGGTATTGCCATTGGAGTCTTGGGGTGTTGGATTTTTGTATTATTTGTTCGCATATTTTGTTATATGCGGTTCTGCTAATGCGACAAATATCACAGATGGCTTAGATGGTATGTTATCGAAATTATATATACCTGTGTTGATAGTGTTGATAGTTGCTTTGTATGGTGCAACCAGAATTGGTTTTATGGATGCTGTAATGTTTTTACCCCAAGCCAGTGGTTTATACGCTGTTTTAGGTGCAACATTTGGTGCTGTCTTAGGTTTTTTATGGTTTAATGCAAAACCTGCTTCAATATTCATGGGTGACGTAGGTTCTTTGGCCTTGGGTGGTTTTATGGGAACTGTCGCGATGTTGTTAAAATCTGAAATAATAATGGGGGTAGCAGCTGGCATGATGGTTTTAATTTTGTTATCTTCTTTGATTCAAACTGTATGCTTTAAAATTACACGTAAAATAACTGGTACAGGCAGACGTGTGTTTTTACGTGCGCCATTACATCATCATTTTGAAGAATTAGGTTGGCCTGAAACAAAAATCGTAGATAGGTTTTTTATCATATCGATATTGTTTTCAGGATTAGCTTTGGTTTTATTAAAATTTGCATAATAATGGGACAATCAAATGCTAAGAATTACGCGTGGTGAAGACAGTAAATTAACAGGTTGGTATTTTGAAATAGACCGCAAATTGCTGGGCATGATTTTACTGTTAGTTTGCGTAGGTGCTATAATGATGGTGACAGCGGGCGCTGCCCAAGCAGCACACATGCGTCCTCCGCAACCATGGTTTCATTTTATTGTCAAAGCCATACCTGCATATATTGTTGGATTGGGCTGTTTGTTTGGTTTTAGTATGTTAAACAAAAAACAAATTATTAAATTATCTGTTTTGGGTGCTTTGTTTGGTGTATTTGGATTGTTTATCACAGTTGTACATCCTGTTATTATGAAAGGCAGTGCCAGATGGGCGCATATTGGTGGTTTTGGTTTTATGCCAGCTGATGTTTTAAAGCCTTCGTTTATAATTTTAACAGCATGGTTTCTTGATAAAATGCGTAAGGCATTTGGTGACAATATATTTCTTAATAAACAGGCATGGAAATTAAAATGGCTCAGTTGGTGGCCTTATATAATATCGTTTGGTATTTGCGCATTTATTATATTTAAACATCCAGATATTGGAACTGCAGCATTATATGTCGCGGTATTGTTTGCAATGTTATTGGTTGCAGGATTCCCTTTGAAATTATTGCCTGGTGTTGGTGTTTTAGTTGGAATAATGGCGGTTGCTGCATTATCTACGGCACACGTGCGGGAACGTGCAATGGATATGTTTAGTGTAAAACCTCTTACCCAGGTATGGTATTCATTAAATTCTATTAGACACGGTGGATTATTGGGCAGTGGCGAAGAAGCTTATGTCAAAGATGTTTTACCTGAATCAACAAATGACTTTGTGTATTCTGCAATTGCAGAAGATTGGGGTGCTTTGGTGGCGTGTGGCTTAATAGTTGTTTTATTTGCTTTGTTTAGTATTTTGATAAATCATGCCATACATGCCAAAGACAGATTTGTTGTTTATGCTGTGTCAGGTGCAGCTGCTTTGTTTGCTGGACAAATTTGTTTTAATTTAATGACTGCATTACATTTGATTATTAACAAAGGTATGACTTTGCCTTTTATATCGTATGGTGGTGTGTCATTTGTATCTTTCTGTGTATTGTTTGGAATGATTTTAGCGTTGATACGTGAAGATATATGGAATAAATGATGGGGGACAAAATGAAAATATGGATTGCAACAGGTGGAACAGGCGGGCATGTTTTTCCGGCACTTAGTGTTGTCACGGAATTAGTAAAATGTGGGCACAGTGTGACTGTGTCTTCGGATGGTCGTGTTTTAAAAATGGTAAAAGACAGCAAGCCAAAAGCTGCTAAAATGGTATTTATTTGGGCGTCTGGTGTTGGGGCAAAATCCAAAATAAAACAAATGATTGCTTTGATGAAGATTGGATTTTCTGCTGTTGCGTTAATTATTCGTTTTATGTTTAATCGTCCAGACAGAATGGTTGCTTTTGGTGGGTATGCATCTGTTCCAGCTGTGTTTGCGGCACATGTGTGGAAAATACCAACATATTTGCATGAACAAAATGCAGCAATTGGGCGTGCTAATAAATTTGCATTACGTTGGGTTAAAACTTTGATGACCAGTTTTCAAACTGTTGATGGATTACCAAAGCAAACAAACGTTAAAATTGTTTATACAGGATTGCCCGTTCGTGCAGATTTTTTAGAATCTGCAAATGCTCCGCTAAAACATGAAAATAAAATTTTAGTGACAGGTGGTTCTTTGGGGGCGCAGGTTTTAGACGATATTGTACCGATTGCAATTAAAGATATGAAAAATAAAAAAATATTCATCACACATCAAACGCGACCTGAAAATGTTGCCAGATTACAGCGCTTTTATGCAGAACATAAAATACGTGCAAATGTTTTGTCTTTTGTACATGATATGGCATCGGCTATTATTGATGCGGATATAATAATTGGTCGCAGTGGTGCCAGTACAGTTGTAGAATTAGAAACCATAGGACGTCCTGCAATATTGGTGCCATTGGCAATAAATCCAGACCAAGCAGCTAATGCAGAATGTTATGCCAAATTGGGTGGCGGATTTGTAATAAGCCAAGATAAATTATCTGCAAAATGGTTAGCATCTACATTGGACGATTTGTTTGATAATCCAGCAAAGCTTGATAAAATGGCAAAAAAATCCTATGTGCAGAATAAGGCAGTTGAAAAGATAATAGAAACCATAATCGCATAAAAAGTTCTTGTAATAGAAAATATAAATAATGTACTATGATAATTAAACAAAGGACGGGAAATGAGATACCTAAACACCGCAGAATATAGATTGCGTACAGTTAAAGTTTTGTGCGTGTGTTTAGCATGTTGTTTTTGTGCCGATGCGTTTGGTTTGACCAGGCCATGTAATCCTGGGTATTATTATAATGGTATACCTGGTTCTAATGCGTGTAATACTGAATATGATAAATGTAAAAGCGGACAATTATATAAGGATGAAGATAAAGTTGTATGTCCTGGTGGTTCTTGGGATGCTGGCTCCACAGTAGAAAATGGACAATATGATTGTACATCAAAGGCAGATTGGAATTTGTATAAAAGCATTAAATACATTGATTCTTCGACCTACGAAACAATTAATATTGATGATGAAGACAAGTGGAATTTATACACATATACCAGTTGTCCAGACTGTAACCCACCATATTCTGCGTGCAAAGCAACAATAAAAGCAGATTTAAGTTTTAATGGTTTTTCTAATTTGAACACAAATACTTTTGGTAATGTGCATATAATAACCCCAGTTGTTGGCGGAGTTTTGGAATGTACAGAAGATTGTGAGATTTGTTCAGAAGATTTTTATGTTTCACAATGTGAATTTGGTGGTAATAGTTGGGATACATCAAGTACTACACAATTTTTTTATTATGTGTTATTTGATAAGGCCGAGTTTCATTATTTTTGTTTTGGTAACGATAACAAAAAAAATTATGAAAATATGAAAGTTTTTGGGGAATGTAAAACAAATACTGGTAATTGTGCAAGCAAGAAATTATATGAATGTTATAAAATTACCAGTGGTAAGATTGTAGAAGGAACTAATCCTGTGACACTAAAATTATCTGACTATACTAATTATGCAGATGATAGAAAATTACTTCTTAGCACTATTTGTAGTGATCCAACAAAAGTTAAATGTACAGCATGTCCTGGTGGAGGCTATACACTTAACTCAACCAAGTATAGCAAAGATAATAGCAAGACCGTGTGGGAAACGTTTAATACAATTGCTAATTGTTATCAGACAGAAATGACTGATGAATATGGGACTTTTGAATACACTGGTAATAATAACATGTGTTATTATTCTGGTGAATAATTTTGGATTATACTAACTCGTTTTTGATATTAAAATATTTTTGTTTTTTATTGTATTTTTTACTTGCTTGGCTTTTGTGATTTGTTCTATGATGAAGTTAAGGAAGGAAAGGAATATGCAGCGTTTTTCTGTATCTTTGTTGGGTATTATGGTATGCCTGAATGCCTTTGGGGGCGTGAATTTGCCGATTGTTGATGTGTCTGGTGGAAATATATCTGCACGGGCGGCTTTTGGTGAAGAAATTATACCGCAAAAAACTATTGCGGTTGCTCCGTTGCCAAAGACCACAGCAAAAAAAGTTGTTGCAAGACGTACTGTGCAAAATAACAACAATAGTGTGCAAAGTGTCGCGAGTAATGATGTTTTAAGACCACTACGTCCAAGTTCTGATTTATGGGCGCGTAATGAAATGCCTTTGCGCATGCCACGCATGGATGAAATTTCGGTTGTTAGAACAGATGATTTATTGCCAGAAGAAGACCTAGACACAAAAACTGTTCGTGTTGCTGCACAATCTGTACAGCAAGTTGTGCCTGTTGAACAAAATACGGAACGTGTTTCACATAAAGAAATGTTGTCAGAATTGAATTCTTTACGTTCTGAAATAAAACGTTTGGGTGAATTGCAAAAACAAACATCAGAAAACATAGCGCGCGAACGTACTGTGGTTGCAAGACCTGAAATTTTGGATAAATTTGAATCAAATTCAGAACCTAGATTGGTTGAAAATACCGGTGGTATAAATGTTCGTCGTGAAATTGTACCAATGGAATCAAATAAAAATATTGTTATGCGTTCTGTTGCTAAAAATACTGCAGAACCAACTGTGGCGCGTGTCAGCGATATGGCAAAAATGTCACCAAATGAATTAAAAAAAGCTTTCAAGAAAACGTATTTGTCTGAAAATAAGCATCTTTCAACGTATCGTGTAGATGATAAATTTGATACAGTCAGTGATATGAATATTTCAACAGAAGGTTTTACTGCACAACGTGATTTGTCTGAAAATACTGGTGGTGTCCGTCCTTTGGAAATTAAAATATCTTTCTTGAATGGTGATGCAGGTTTGTCACGTGAAAATTATAATTTATTAAGTGAATATGCTTCTATTGTTGTAAATAATCCTAAACGTGCGATTCAGGTTGCTATACCAGAATCTGCAACCCATCAAAAAGATGCAAGAAAATTGGCTGCACGTCGTTTGGCAATTGTAGAACAGGTTTTGCGTGATGCAGGTGTTGCAGAACAACGTATTGTTCCTGTGTTGTCGCAACGTAGTGATGATTCCTTTGTGTTGCGTATTATATCTGGTGATTTGTTTGAAACTTTGACACAACAAAAACGCAATATGTTTGGTGACAGTGTGTCCAAGAAAACATACAAAAGTATGTCGTGGTAAAATTATTTAGTAAATTTTTGAATTTTGTTTTTCCACCAATTTGTCCGATATGTGGCGAAGCGCTTGAATCGTATGGTGCGCTGTGTGCAAAGTGTTGGGCAGGTTTTAATTGGATATCAAATCCAAAATGTTTTAAATGTGGTTATCCGTTTCCTGCTGATTTAGATTTAGGACCATATCCAATGTGTCCGCATTGTGCTGCGGGTGAAAATGATTTAGATTTTATCAGGTCGGCTTGTGTTTATGATGATGTTTCGAAAAATATAATGTTGCCTTTTAAACATGCGGCTGCTTTGAAATACCAAATGGTTATGTCGCGTGCTATGATAAATGTTCTGCGTGATTTGAATTTAAACGTAGATATAGTAATACCTGTACCTTTGGCGCGGCGCCGCTTGTTCAAACGTGGTTATAACCAAGCAACTTTACTAGCACGTCCAATTGCAAAACATTTTAGTGCTGTTTTAGATGTTGATACAATTTCAAGAAAATACAAACCTGATATGGGACATAAAAACGCAAAACAAAGACGTGAAAATGTTCGCGGTGTGTTTAAAATTTTGAATTCTGATAAAATCAAGGGTAAAAAGATTTTGTTGGTTGATGATGTTATGACAAGTGGTGCAACATTTTATGAATTAAATCGTGTTTTACGTAAAGCTGGAGTTTCTGCCGTATACGCGGTTTCATTTTGTCGTGTTGTGCATGCTATATAATATTAAACTGCGCACAGTGCGCGTTGCAGAAAGTTTGCCAGTTTTAATTCGTGTCCAGTCATGGTTTGAGCTGTTTCTTGCAAATCGATTTTTTCTTTGCAGGCATTTATAATATCAATCATATCTTTTTGTTCAGCTGTCAAAGGTTTGCTGTTTGATTCATCCCATCTTACAGATAATACATTTTCTTTATTTATGGATAGACAGTAATGATTTTTTGCCCAACCATCATCAACTGACAAAATTTCTCTGTCTTGTTGGTCTAGAATAGTGTATTTGTCACCAGTATTTGTTTTGGTATGATGTAGAATATTGTTGTGTATTGTTTCTTTGACAAGCAGTTTTAAAACTTTGTTCATTAAAGTGTCCTTTGTTTTATTCGAATAATAAGTTCTTTTGCCCACGTTTTCACTAGGAATCTATAGTGTTTCCAAAGCTTGTTTTCCTAGTGATGAATGTACCCAGCAAATCAGAAAAACCTTGACTATGCGCGTATTCTTTTTATAATTATTTCGCAATTTTATAATCGAAATATAAACCATAGGATATTGCTATGTCGAATTACAAGACACAGAAAGGGCTGGATGATAAACTAGATTTTGCAACCATGGAAAATCGTTGTATAGATTTTTGGTGTGCAAACAATGTTTATGCTTATGACAAAAACGCACCACGTAATAATACTTATGTGGTTGATACTCCGCCACCAACTGTATCTGGTTCGTTGCATATTGGTCATATTATGAGTTATACTCACACAGATATAACTGTGCGTTGGCAACGTATGAACGGCAAAGCAATTTTCTTTCCTATTGGATGGGATGATAATGGTTTGCCAACAGAACGTCGTGTGCAGAATTATTATGGAATTTCTTGTGACCCAGATTTACCATACGATGAAAATTTTGTGCCAGAACATATTGAAGATGTTAAAGAATTGTGTCCTGTGTCTCGCCGTAATTTTATTGAGACTTGCAATTTGTTAACAAAGAATGATGAACAAGTGTTTGAAGATATCTTTCATCGTATTGGACATTCGTATGATTGGAATTTAATGTATTCTACAATATCTCCACAGGCTATCAAAGTTTCACAGAAATCGTTTTTGGAATTGGTAGAAAAGGGGTATTGTAAAATTGTGGAAGCCCCAACAATGTGGGATGTCGATTTTCAAACAGCGGTGGCTCAGGCAGAAATTGAAGACAGGGAAACCGCTGGATTTTTCCATGATATTAAATTTGGTGTCGAAGGTGAACCAGAAGAATTTTTCAAAATCGCAACAACGCGTCCAGAATTTTTACCAGCTTGTATAGCTGTGGTTGCACATCCTGATGATGAAAGATATAAAAAATATTTTGGTAAAACAGCAATAGTGCCTTTGTTTAATATTCCTGTACCGATTGTTCCGTCTGAACATGCCGAACCAGACAAGGGAACTGGTATAATGATGGTTTGCACATTTGGTGATGCTGCGGACGTTGCATGGTGGAAACAATCTGGGTTGCCAGTAAAACAAATTGTTGGCAAAGATGGTCGTCTGATTCCTTTGGAATATGGAACAGGTAATTTTGTATCTTTGGACGCACCACGTGCCCGTGAATATTATGATAAATTGGCTGGTTTAACCGTAAAGAAAGCGCGTGCACAAATTGTTGAATTTTTACGTGAAAGCGGTGATTTGTTGGCTGAACCACGTCCGTTAATGCATCCTGTGAAATTTTATGAAAAGGGTGTTCGTCCTTTGGAATTTGTGTCTTCTCGTCAATGGTTCGTAGATATATTGCGTATAAAACAAGAATTGATTGATCAAGGACGCAAAATAAAATGGTATCCACAACACATGCAATCAAGATATGAAGCATGGGTTAATGGTTTAAATCAAGATTGGTGTATTTCTCGTCAGCGCTTTTTTGGTGTACCGTTCCCTGTGTGGTATCATGTTGACGGTAATGGAAATGCGGATTATACAAAACCTATATATCCAACAAAAGATCAATTACCAATTGACCCAATGATAGATGTACCAAACGGATTTACTGAATCTCAACGTGGTCAACCAAATGGTTTTATTGGTGAAAAGGATATTATGGATACATGGGCAACATCTTCTGTGACACCACAGATTGCGATGGAAATTGCGCCAGTTGGTCATCATATTAATTTGCCGTTTGATTTGCGTGCACAATCACATGATATTATCAGAACATGGGCTTTCTATACAATAATGAAAGCATATGCGACAGAAAACGAAACGCCTTGGAATGAAATTCATATCAGCGGATTTGTGCTTGACCCAGACCGCAAGAAAATGAGTAAATCAAAAGGTAATGTTATAACACCAATGAATCTGATTGAAAAATATTCATCCGATGCAGTGCGTTATTGGGCTGGTCGTGCGCGTTTGGGTATAGATGCTACTTTTGAAGAAAAGGTTATGGACCAGGGTAAAAAGTTATGTAATAAATTTTTTAATGCATCAAGATTTGTGTTTAACATTGTTAACCAAAGCGGAATAGATGTCACAAAAGATTATGTTGCGAATATAACCAATCCAATGGATTGTGCGTGGATTGCAAAGATGGCGAACTGTATCGCGACATCGCGTCGTATGTTTGGTCAGAACGATTATGCTGGTGCATTAGAAGCAACTGAAAAATTGTTCTGGGATTTTTGTGATAATTATTTGGAAATAGTCAAAGGACGCGCATACAGCACAGACAACGTATCTGCTGTTTCGTCTTTGATGTTATCCATAGATTTGTTCTGTTTGATGTTTGCGCCTTTCTTGGTGTTTATTACCGAAGAAATTTATCAGGCGCGACCATGGGGTGGTGATACAACATCTGTTCATGTTCAATTGTATCCAAACCCAGATACATACGCTTCGTTTGGCACATCATTTGATTTATATACTGTTGCAGTATGTGTTGTTGAAAAAGTTCGTAAAGCGAAATCTGAACAACAGAAATCAGTTAAAACACCTGTGTTGTCTGTGAAAATCAGCGGTTGTGAAAACGATTTGAAATTGGTTTCTTTGGTACAAGATGATTTGACCAAGGTGCTGAATATTGTTGACAGCAATATTGTATATGACAATAAAGATGAAGATTTAGATGTTGCTGGTGTAGAGTTGGGTGCCGAATAACTATCTGACAAGGGGGGACAATATGGTGACTAAATTAACAGAAGAACATGTATTAAAAACATATCAGTGTGATAGATATGGTTTTATGCGTCCTGTTATGCTGATGAATGAACTTCAGGGTTTGGCAGGTAAGCATGCAGAGATGTTAGGTGCTGGTCGTCAATATTGTGATGAACATAACGTTGCATGGGTTGTCACGCATTACTTTATTGATATCATTGATATGCCGCGTGCAAATGAAAAGTTGGTTTATACGACATGGCCATCTGTGACAGGTGCTTTGCGTTCTGAACGTGATTTTGAAATTCGTGGCATAGATGGTTCATTAAAAGTGCGTGCAATCAGTCAATGGGTGTTGATAGATTTGAATACACGTCGTCCTGCTCGTATTTCCGAAGTATTACCAAATTGGCAAGGACTTGATGAACGTGTTTGGGAACGCGATTTTGAAAAATGTCCTGATTTTATTCCGACAAAAACTTGTACAATGGCGTGTCGTTTTGATGACATTGATGTCAATCAACATATAAACAATGCTGTTTATGCGATATGGGCAACAGAATCGGTTGGTTTTGATTATCGAAACAGACATAAATTACGTGGTATGGAAATATATTTTGAACATGAAATAAATCCTACTGTGCCAGTTGTCAGAATAGAAGTTGCTATGGGTGAATTTGAAACCCGCCATAAAATTATGACTGATGAAGTAGAGCATGCAAAAGTGGTTTGTTATTGGGAATAAAAAACGGCGATTGCCGTTTTTTGTTTGCTATAACATACAAAATATGATAAAATACAAACAGACGAAAAGGAACGAAAGTCGTGAAATCCGCAGAAAGCTACACACATACACACACAATTAAAGTGTTGCTTAGCATTTTTCGTTCAAGTCGAAATATAATTTATGAAATAAATTTGTTCAAAAAAACAGATATGCAAATTATGCGTAGTGTTTTGTTTTTCAAAAAGGGGTCTGTATTATGAAAACACCAGTTATAATGTTCATGGTTGGTATAGCAGGAATATCTTGTATTCCATCATATGCAACAGTGTATGATTTAGATGCAGCCATAGACAATGTACGTAATGCGTGCATGGGTATAGAATCAAAAATGGATCATCTAAAATTGATGGCAGGGATTAACACTGGTATTAACGCGGTTGGAACAGTAGCAGGAACAGGTGCGTTAGCAGCAGGTATAGTAAAAGCGCAGAAAGATAAAGAAGTGGAAAATATCTTGTCACAACTGGAAACAAAATTTAAAAACAGTAGAAAACCGACATCCAATGAAATAAATGATTTTTATAACGATTTTATTAAATTGATGGGACAAAACTTTGAATCCGAAACTGATATAACACTTGATGAATCCGACAAAAAATTGATAGAACAAAAAAATAAATTGGAACAAGAATCGAAAACGTTGGGTAATGTACGTACAGGGTTGTTAGCAGGTAATACAGCGACGCAGGTAGCAGGAGCAGTGATAGCGAGTCAGAACAAAGCGAGTGGAAGTTTAAAAGAACAAATAAATAATTGCATAACAGCGACAGATGATTTGAAAGACAGCATGATGCAAGCGAGATTAGAGAACAAGGATACGACGCAAGCGAAACGCATAGTAGATGCGTGTAGTGAGTATAAATATGCAGATTTATCAAAGATAAATAATCTTGCGACTGGTGCAACGATAACATCGAGCATAG
>Ga0310696_10004148_pt1 | contig 17843 bp, 9 predicted proteins | sample AusTroGonzalo_MG_4_FD_203885 | JGI IMG/M metagenome (GOLD analysis project Ga0310696, IMG submission 203885) | Bovine rumen microbial communities from tropical cattle in Woodstock, Queensland, Australia - Gonzalo_02 (v2) (version 2) | ecosystem: Host-associated > Mammals > Digestive system >...
TCTTCTCACCTCATAGAAAGCCCCCTGCAAGTGTTAAAGTTTAACCTATTGTGTGCATAACATTAAAAAGATTTATCATTTATCGGATAAATACATAAATTATCTTGTGCATTGGGTGTGATGTATTTTAGAAATTTCTAATTAAGCTATTCAATAATAGTTTAATTAGCGTTGTAATAGCTCTCTGCCTCTGCTGCCCCTTTGGTGTCAAATAAAAATCGTAGCTCCTGCATAATTGCTTTTGATTGCTCTGCATCTGTGCCGGTATTGGCAAGGGCAAGTTTAACATAACCCTTTACAATGTCATTAAATGCGCTGCTGTTGAATAGTTCATATATTGTCTGATCGTCTGCCCCTGCTAAATATTCAAGGGCATTTATCGTGCATTTCATGCGTGCTATTGTTTCGGTATTCTCTGCCGGTTCTTTCTCCAATAGTTTCTTGTATGCGTCTGCGGTCATTTGGTAGCCGTTCATTTTTCGGGGTGCTCCTCTCTTTTTTTTATAGTGTCCGCAAAATGTCTGCGGGTGATCTTCTCCCCCGGTATCAGATGCCACACCCCCGGGGGAAAATGGGCGGGGTCTGTTTTGGGTTGTTTAACCCCTTTTCTGCCTAAAATACAAAAAGGGCACTTGCCTTGCCTGTGTGCTCTGCACTGCCGGTAAAGGATAAAGGGCAGCAGTTGTGCAAGCTCCATGCGTGATATTATTCTTTATCGGATAGCCTATTGATACGGTATCACAAGACGGTGTGCAGACGGTCTAAAGTGCTGTGTACTTGCAGGCACACCCCACTTTTATAAACTGCATCGGGGCAGCAGGATAAATAAATTATTGCCCCCGGTTTAAGTACCGTTTGTGTGTCGTTTATATGCCTGCTGCCTCTCTGATCTGCAAGGGGTGTGCATTTCGTTCACCCCTTTTTAGTGGCTGTGTGGTTAACCCTTTTGCAGTGTTAGTGTTAAAAAATAATGTGTATAGTTTAACCCTGCTTGTTTAGGATATATAAAAACTGTTTGGTTTAACTCTGTCAGTGTCTTATATATAAAAACGGTTTAACTTAACCCTGCTTGTGTTTACACCTAAAAAATGTATATAACTTAACCCATATCGTGCACATATTATAAAATGGGTGTAATAGGTTTAACCTGTTTTCCGTGTGATATATAAAAATATTTAACCCTCTGTGCGCTGTGTGTATAAAAAACCTCTTGTGTAAATAGCTTTATTTACTTTTTAGGGGGTGCGATGCGGGTTTGATCTATGAAAAGCTCTATGCCCTCCCCGCCTTTTAACTGCTTTTCTTTATAGCCTTTTATAAAGCCCTCTGTGGTGTAGTAGTTTAACAGATTTTTGATTGTGTCCTTTGCTCGTTTCTGTTTCATGTATTCGGTCTTTTTTATTTCAAGGCGTGTAAAAATCGTTTTATAAAGCAGGGTTGTATTGTCCATATTGTTTTTACTGTCTTTCAGCATCGCAATATGTATTAACAGATAATCTTCTATGCGTAAAATTAAATCTGTTTTGCTTACCGGGCTTGCAAGCAGGCTGCGTTTTATTGTGGTTATCTGCCCTCTTTCTCTTGCAAAAGTAATAAGCGGGGGTTCTTCATAAGGTTTGATCGCACTGTTTACTATAACCCCATTAAGTTTGCCGGTTGCTCTTTTACACGGCAGCAGGGGCATATCTTTATCAACGCTTATTCGGTTTTTGTGCTCCTGCAATTCATAATAATTGTTCAAGTATAGCCTTGCGCTGCTCATTTTGGTTATACTGTCATTTATTCTTTGTATATCTCTTGCATTGGGCGTTTTATCATATCCCATTGCATAATAAATTGAGGCAATATTTATCTTTATTTGGTCTGCCGGGATATTCAAGTCATCTATAAAATATCTCCATAAAGCCCCAATAGCGATATAAACACGCTTGTCATATACTGTTAATTGCTTTGAGATTGAAATATCAGATAGCCCGGAAAAGTCAAGCCCATAAATAATAAGTGCCTCGTTGCTCCCCTTTTTAGCGGCGTTTACAATCTGTAAATCAAAACTTTCAAGGCTTGTAGGTATATCAAATTTATATTGCCCTGTCTTTGCCGATAAAGAAAGCCCTTGCCATATATTATTATTTATAACATCAATGGGCAGATTGATCTTGTTAACCCTTGCTGCTATGATTGTGGGCAAGTCCTCTGCTGTATCCTCTGCCGGTATATATCCCGCCTCTGTTAATGCCTCTGCTAATGCTCCACTCTCTGCAACCTCTTGTATTGACATTGTGCCGGGGTCAAGCCCTCTTGCCGTGAGCTTTTCAGTAACAAGGGGCACAACCTTTTCTATATTGGCTATAAAAAAGGTTGCCGCATCGGGTGGCAATATGGGTGCTATTGCATCACCTATATTTTTAAGGGCTTGTATTGCTTTGCGGTGCTCCTCTGTTAAGGCAAGTACTGATATAGGGTTGTCGGGGTCAAGTGCCGCCTCAATGCTGCACACTGTGGGCTTTTCCTGCTCGTATCTGTCACTTACATTTGATTGTTCAAGCCTTTGTCTGATGCCCTTTGTAGCTGCTTTTCTTGCCTCCTGCACATCATTGTAAGTAAACATAAAGTCCTCTATGTAATGATATTGTGCGCCTTTTGCTTGTTTCTTTATCAGCTCTGCCCGCAGGTTTTCGCTCACTCCTGCGGATATAGGGCAAGCGGGGTTTAGCAGGTCTGCAATGGGCACTTTGTAGGCGTTCGGGTGTGTCTTTGTGTGCACTTTGGGATAATGGGACTGTGTGCCGGGTGCGGTCTGATTGTCTGCTTGTTTGGTGGTTTCTTTCTTCATTGGCTTTTTAGTCCTCCTGCTTTACGCTGTCCATTGCATCTCTAAAGGCTATTGCCTTTTCAAATACATCTTTGTATTTCTCTCTTGCCTCTGCTATAAGGTAGTTAACAAAATCGGTCATTGTTTCACCCCTCACCCTTGCCAATGTCTGTATAAACTCATAATTTGACGGTGTAAAGGCAAGGTTTATGCGGGGCAGCTTAACGCCTTTCATGCCGTTTGTGCGCAAGTGCTCTGCTGCCTCTCTTGCCTCCTCTGCTGTGTAGGTTCTGCGGTCTTTATATTTTACCTTTTCCGGCATTGGCTCTTGCTCTGCTGTTGCCTCTGTGATTGCGTCATAAATGGGTGCTGTATTAACCTTGCTAAAGTCTTTTTTTGCCATTGTCCTTTTATCTCCTCTCTGTGATCTTGTCCAATAATGATAAATAATCTTGTGCCGGGTTGCTATATGGTGCATATTCATAAATGCTTTTCTGCAAGGCTGCTGCCTCTTGAATTGCAACCCCTGTGCGGATAATTCCCAAACAAGGTATTTTATCTTTAGCGGCCTGCTCTGTGATCTGCTCCCGCATCTGTCTTGCAATCGTGCTGCGGGTGTCGGCTTTGGTTATCACTATACCGGCAATGTGTAATTGTTCGTTGCTCTGTTGTATTTGCCTTGCGGCTGCCGTGATCTGATAAAGGCTCTGTAAATTATATATATCAGCTTGCAACGGTATAATTAAATCTGTTGCCGCTTGCAGTGCGTTATATTGTAGTTCGCCTGCGGTCGGTGGTGTGTCAATAATTAGAATATCATAACTGCCCGCAGGAAAATATTTTTTTATAGCGTTCTGCAATCTGCGTGCGCTGCTCTTTTCGCTTTTAATGTTTGCAAGCTCCCATGCCGCCGGGATAATGTCAACCCCGCAGGGTGCTTTTAATATCCGGGGCATACTGCTTGCCGTGAGTAAATCATAACTTGTAAACTGTGCCTGCCCTGTCACCCCTAAAGCAAAAGATAAATTGCCTTGTGGGTCAAGGTCGATTGCCAATACTTTTTTATTTCTAAAGGCTGCTGCCTGTGCAAGTGTTGCGGCAGTTGTCGTTTTACCGGTGCCGCCTTTTTGAATTGCAACGGCTAAAATTTGCATCTGTCTTGCTCCCTCCTTTTCTCTCTGATCTGTAAATAATGCCTGCCCTTAATAATAGTGGCAAGCAGGGCATCGGTGATCATCGATGCAGCTTTTCGCTTGTTGGGGTTATCCCCCAAACCCTAAAACGGATAGTTTCTATCCGGCTTGTTTTAAGGTCAATTTTTTAGTAGCAAGCATTGGAATTATGCCCCCACTTTTTGCGGTTTCATAATTCCACTTGTTAGGGGTCAACCCCCTAAAACCCCCTTTCACTGATAATATTTTTTTGAGTGATTTTATAAAAAGTGATCCTGCCGCCGGGATCTTTTTTCGGAAAAATATTTCTTAAAAAGTCGGCAGCAGTTTTTATAAATTTCTTGTTTTTTGGGTCTGATCGGGTCGCAATCATTTTGCAGTTTTTGGCAGGTAGTCCGATAAATAAAAAGGGCAGCAGATGCAATTTTATTTCTTAACGGCAGCAGGCTTTTTTCTTTGCTCTCTCTTGCCTTTTTCCATAAATAACGCCTAAAGAAAAAGCATCAATGCAAGCTGTTAACCGCTGCGGCTTTGTGTTGTAAACTGCCTCAAATGCAAGGCTTGTTTCGCTCTCTCCTATTATCGGGCTTATGTCCTGCTTTTCTAAAATCTGCAATAACTCTTTTGCACTTTCTTTAGCATCGGGTGTAATTTCTAAAAGCTCTCTCACCTGCTTTTGTGTCTTTTGGTCTGCCTGTGCATACAGTGTGATAAATTCGTTTTCGGTCATTGGTTCTTGTCCTCCTGTTTTGTGGTTTGGTCGTGTGGTCTGCCTGTTTGTCTGTTGCCCTTTTCTATCGGTTTAATATGCTGCCTTTGCTTGTGCCATTGCAAGCGCAATACTTGTAAGCTGTGATAACTGATCTGCGGTTAAGGTGGTAAATACTCCCTCTAACTGCTGCCTGCTGTCGGTCGTTTCCGTTATGTTATGATAGCGGTTATAAAGTTTCTGTGCTATGTCGGTTTCCTGCTTTTCTGTTTCATTATGCAGATATATTTCTGTTGTTGCCGGGTTGCTGTGCCTCATGTATTTTTGAGTTAAATATATGTCGTTGGTGATCTCCATTGCATTAGTACCGGCTGTGTGTCGCAGGCTGTGTGCTGTAAGTCTTTCGCTGTCATATCCTGCCGCCTGCATTGCTCTTTTAAGCATCGTGCTTATTGTAGTAACGGCAATGCGCTTGCCCCCGCTCCTGTTGCCTGTTGCGGTAAATAAAGGGCTGTTGCCGGTCTTGCTGTCTGTCCTGCTCTGTAAATAGTCATCAATAGCGGCTTTTACTTCGGGTGCAAGTGGTTTCTTTTGGTCGGGTTCGCTGTGCCCCTTGCCCCATATCAGCAAATAGCTTGTGCCGTTCATTGTTTCAATGTCTTTTATATTGGCTCTGTTTAGCTCTATGGTTCGCAATCCTGCATTAACCGCTAAAAGAAACATTGCATAAAGCCTTTTGCCCTGGGTGGTGCTCCTGTCGATGCTGTTTTCTATCGTGAGCACGGCAGTAGGCGTTAAAGCCTCTTTTTTATGGGTGTCTGCTTTTGTTTTCGGGGCGTGCACATTGGCTGCCACATCGGGATAAATACCGGCTGCGGCTGTCCATTTGAATAGTTGGCACACATTCCGCAGATATTGTTTAATGGTGTTGGGCTTGCAGTTGATCTTAACCGGGTTGCCGTTCTTGTCGGTGCGGTAGCTCCAACCTGCCGGGGCTGTATTGTCAAGCGTGATTGCATCGTGTTCACTGCTTAAATACTGCCGATAAGAAATAATATCTTGCCTTGTCGGGTTTGTGATCTGCGCAAACCTTAACCATGCTGCAAACTGTTTTAAGTTCATTAGATAAGTGCGGGTTGTTTTCTGCCCCCGGTCAATGTAGTTGATAAAATCATCAATGCAGGAAAGATTAAAAGATAATGCGGGGCTTGTTTGAATTGTGGTTAACTGCATCGGGCTTGCCTCCTTTGGTCGTTGGTGCTGTGGTCTGCTTGTTTGTATTTCTTATTGTATTTATTATTATAATTATTATTTTCATTTTGTCAAGCATAATTTGTATATATTTATAAAATATCTTGTGCATAATGCACTTGACATTTAACATATACAGACAACAAACACGGCAGCAGGCAATAAAAATAAGGGCTTGCCCTCGCCTGCGGGTTTGCCCTTGCTGTATATAAAAGCCTTTTATTTATCGGCGGCTTTTTCGGTGGTTTCTTCTGCGGGTTGTAGCTGTCGCAATAGTGCCCGCCTTGTTTTGAATATCTCCCCGGCTCTGTGTCTTAACCTGCCGCATTGATCTTCTATATCTTTCTTTGTTTCCGCTAAATAATATCCGTGCTGATTTGAGCATATCGGCTTGCCCTGCCTGCGTTCTGTCATAACTCTTTCGCTTACTTTTCTAACAGGATAATTTAAGGTTGCGGCAATAACTGCGGCTGTCATAGCATTTTCTTTACCGGGTTTTAATATCTCATAAATCATTGTTTTTAGTCCTCCTGTGGTCGTGATCGGTCGTTTGCTTGCTTGTTATTGTTCGGTTGCCTCTTGTGCTTTCTTCTCCCAATAGCGGTTAAGAGTGGCTTGTACTTTATCGGGGTTTTTCTCTCTCCATTCTTTCGTATATGCCTTTATATATTCTTTGTGTTTAGCTCTCCATTTTCGGGCATATTCGTTGCGGGCTTTGCGTGCCTTTTCTGTGAGTTCTGTTTTCATTGGTCGTTATCCTCCTGTGCTTGTTTGCCGTTAAAAATAAGGGGTTTCACTGCTGCCGGTGTCGGCAGTTTAATTGCATCTGATGCGCAAGGAATTATATATAAAAATATAATTTCTCTTGTGCATATTATAGCACATAAATATAATAAATTCAAGAATTTTCTGTGTTTTAAGCACTCAAAAAGGCGGCAATTTAATATATTTACCGCCTTTATCTTGTGCATTATATAATTTAGATTTAATATTTATTTATCGGTCTTTTGTAGCTTTATTATTTTGGGTGCAAAAGGGTTTTCGCTTGCCGTGTCCTGCTTGCCGGTGCGCTGTGTGAATAGGTCATATTTGGGCATATAATCAAACAGACAACTAAAACTTGCGATGCCGTAACGGTTTTTCAAACATACAAGCTCTATATCTCTTTTTTCTGCTGCCTTTGCCTCTCTGATCTTTGCCCGCTTTTCTGTGATCTGTTTTTCTTTTGCAAACAGGGGTTCATTTAAGCAGTTGAATTGCAAGCCCCAAATTACATCTGCGGTGTATTCGATGCCGCCGGACTCTTTCAGACTTTCAAAGTCTATCGGTGCAAGATAATTTGTGCGGTTCACACTTGAAACAACAAAAACAGTGAGATTGTTTTCTCTGCTTATTCTCTTTAGCTCTGTGACGGTCATATCAATAGTTTCTTTTGTGCTGCCTCTCCTGTCCTCTGTCGCAGGCTGTAAGATTTGGAGATAATCGACAATAACAAAAGGCTTTTTGCCGGTGCGCTCAATATACCGCCTCACATATTCACCGATAAAAGAGATATTGCAATTAAAATTGCCCTCAACAATAGATAATCTATCAGCAACCCGCTTTTTATATTCTGCTGCCGCAAGGTCTATTATACCGCCTGCCCCTGCCCCTTTTCTTATTTCAAGGCTTGTTAACGGTGTTATGTGTTCGGGTTTGGTCGTGCCTTTTAATGTGCCCTGCTGCATCTGCTTTGTAAGTCGGGCAAGGCTCTTGCTCACAAGCTCTAACCTGCTTTGCTCCAATGAAAAGAAAATAACCTCTTGCCCCTGCTCTGCTAACTGATCTGCTATCTGATGCAGGAAAGTTGTTTTACCTAAACTGCTTGTAGCTGCAACAACATATAAACCGGGATAAAGCCCGCCTGCCTTTTCGTCAAGGTCTGCAAACCCTGTTTTTATGTTTGATCTCTCCCGCAGCTCTGCAATTTCCTTTTGCATAAATAAATCAATATAGCCGGTGGTGTTATCCGGGCGGGCGGTTAATTGATACTGCACTATGTCTATATTCATCTTAAAGGCTTTTGCATCTGCACATAGTGCCTCGTTTGGGTCTTTGTGCTTGCCTGTTATGTCTGCGGTTATATAGCTTATATTAAGGCGTTTTAACCCCTCTGCAAGCTCTGTTTGTGTGCGCTGTCCTGCCTCGTCATTGTCAAGTGATAATATAAGTGTTGCCTTTGTCGGTTTCTTCTCCAACTTTTCAAGCAGTTTCTTTACATTGCAAGTGCTGTTTAGGGCAATAGCGTTGCCGCCTGCCTCTATGATCGATAAAGCATCGATTGCCCCCTCAACAACAAACAGGGGTGCTGTTTCTTCTAAAGCTCTATCGTTAAATATATCTATCGTGCCCCCGCCGGTTTCGTTTACTTTGGAATATTCTTTTATTTTCGGGTCGGTTGCTCTTGCTATGTAATGATTATTACTTATCGGGATAATAAGGCGGGGTGTCGGGTCGGGTTTCCATGTGCTGCCCTTTGCCTGTTGGTTTTTAATAACGGTCGGGCTTATCCATGCAGGGTCAAAACCTAAACAATAAAAATCTGCGGTTTCTCTGCTTATACCTCTAAAGGATAAATATTTTTCTGCTGCCGGTTCTGATAATCTCATATTGCAATCTAAATAATACTCAACATAGTTTGCTATATCGGCAGCAGGGGCAGCAGGGTTGCGGGTTTCCGCTGTCGGTTTCGGATCTTCTTTCGGGGTGGGTTTGGGTGTCGGTTTCCTCTCTGATCGTGTCGGGCTTTGGGTGTCTATCGTAAACCCTAACTGCCTTGCTCCATATTCAAGGGCGGCATTAAAACTTAACCCCTCTGCCTGCTGTATAAGGTCGATTGCATCACCGGTAAAACCGCAGCTCCAACATTTCAAACTATACGGCTTGCCGTGTGATGCGTTACTTGTAATGCCTGTGCCGTTTGTGCCGGTGCCACTGTTACACAATGGGCACACAATGCCTTTTCTCTTTTTGTCTGCGGGAAAAAGGTTTCTCCATTGTTCTTTTACTTCTCTGATAGCTGTTTCTCTGTCCATAAAATAACCCCTTTCTTTTGTGGTCTTGTTGTGATAAGATTAGGGCAAGCGGTCACTCCCTTAAGTGGTGGGCGGTCGTTTGCTTGTTTGTTGGGTCGGGGGTGCTTTGGTCGGCACTCCCGGCAATTTTATTTAAGGCATATTGCCAATAAATAACAGTTCCTTTTCAGATGCTTTTACTTGCTCTAAAATGCCCCTTAAACCGTTTGTATTGTTTAACCCCTATAAATATAGGGGCTTTTATTTTTAAGATAAAACAGGGGCGTTTTGGTGCGTTTGTTTCCGTCCTGCTTTGCAGTTCTTCGGGGTTTGGGTGCGCCCAACTTGCAAGCGTGGTATATACTCACGCACTGCTTGCCAATATGATTTTAAGGCTAAATAATGCCCCTTAAAACGCCTTTTCTTTATCGGGGTGTAAATATATCAACTTGCATTTTCTCTGCCCTTTGTGGTGCGTTTTCGTGCGTTCTTTTGATAACTACACCCCTTATGTGTGATGCGGTGGGTTTTATGTTTGGGCTGTCCATCGGTGGCAAGGTCGGTGCATCTGATCTGCAAGCAGGGGCATAATATAAAACAGGTTTGAGCAATAATTGATTTTATATGTTTATAGTTTTTGCTTGCTATGTCTTTCTTTTTTCGTGGTTAGTGTGCAGTATCTTTGTTTTTCTTTTTTGCTTGTTCGCTGTTAGTCGGTGCAAGGGTGCTGTTGGTTCTGCTTGCTTTGTTTTTCTTCTTTGCTTGTTGGGTTTTTCTTTTGTGCTTGTAAAGTAAAGAACATATAAAGGCAGCAGTATTACACCCCCTCGCATTGAAATACACCCCCGGTGTGTTAAGACCGTATCGGGGCAGGTTAGTTTTACTCACTGTATCTCTTGCGGGTTTTTTGGAAAAAATGCTTACAATTTTGTAATCAAAAATAACTATTTTCGCAGCATAAATTTGTAAGCACACCCTTATTTTTTATAAAATCGGGGTGTTTTTGGTCGTTTTCGGGTCAATTTTGGCTCTGATCGGCAGCAGATTTTAATTTTTTTGCCAATAGAAAAAACTGCATCGGGTTTTTATCATCGTGCAAACCGTGCCCCCTTTTCTTTAACGGTTTTTATATCAGCAACGGCGGCGGCTGTCAATAAAGCCGCCGGTGCGGTTATAGAATACTTATAAGTACTTACGCATTTTCAAAAATGCCACTTCTTGCAGTAATAGCAAGGCTTTGCGGGTTTTGCAATCTAACGAAATGTCGTAGGGTTACTAACAAAATGTCGTAGCCTTTTTAACGAAATGTCGTAGCCTCATATTTTTTTGTCGTGATCTTTTATCCCTGCTGCCTGTGAATATCTTTATTTTATCGGGATATATTGTCCCTTGCCGGTGATCTCCCAAACCATGCAGGCAGGCAAGAAATATGCTATTTACTACTTACGAAATTTCAAAAAGTGCTTTTAATACAGTATTGGTGCGGGTTTCAGGGTTTTTGCATCTAACAAAATGTCGTAGCCTTTGGGATATAGATTTTATAGACTTGTGCCGGTGATCTTCTCACCTCATAGAAAGCCCCCTGCAAGTGTTAAAGTTTAACCTATTGTGTGCACAACATTAAAAAGATTTATCATTTATCGGATAAATACATAAATTATCTTGTGCATTGGGTGTGATGTATTTTAGAAATTTCTAATTAAGCTATTCAATAATAGTTTAATTAGCGTTGTAATAGCTCTCTGCCTCTGCTGCCCCTTTGGTGTCAAATAAAAATCGTAGCTCCTGCATAATTGCTTTTGATTGCTCTGCATCTGTGCCGGTATTGGCAAGGGCAAGTTTAACATAACCCTTTACAATGTCATTAAATGCGCTGCTGTTGAATAGTTCATATATTGTCTGATCGTCTGCCCCTGCTAAATATTCAAGGGCATTTATCGTGCATTTCATGCGTGCTATTGTTTCGGTATTCTCTGCCGGTTCTTTCTCCAATAGTTTCTTGTATGCGTCTGCGGTCATTTGGTAGCCGTTCATTTTTCGGGGTGCTCCTCTCTTTTTTTTATAGTGTCCGCAAAATGTCTGCGGGTGATCTTCTCCCCCGGTATCAGATGCCACACCCCCGGGGGAAAATGGGCGGGGTCTGTTTTGGGTTGTTTAACCCCTTTTCTGCCTAAAATACAAAAAGGGCACTTGCCTTGCCTGTGTGCTCTGCACTGCCGGTAAAGGATAAAGGGCAGCAGTTGTGCAAGCTCCATGCGTGATATTATTCTTTATCGGATAGCCTATTGATACGGTATCACAAGACGGTGTGCAGACGGTCTAAAGTGCTGTGTACTTGCAGGCACACCCCACTTTTATAAACTGCATCGGGGCAGCAGGATAAATAAATTATTGCCCCCGGTTTAAGTACCGTTTGTGTGTCGTTTATATGCCTGCTGCCTCTCTGATCTGCAAGGGGTGTGCATTTCGTTCACCCCTTTTTAGTGGCTGTGTGGTTAACCCTTTTGCAGTGTTAGTGTTAAAAAATAATGTGTATAGTTTAACCCTGCTTGTTTAGGATATATAAAAACTGTTTGGTTTAACTCTGTCAGTGTCTTATATATAAAAACGGTTTAACTTAACCCTGCTTGTGTTTACACCTAAAAAATGTATATAACTTAACCCATATCGTGCACATATTATAAAATGGGTGTAATAGGTTTAACCTGTTTTCCGTGTGATATATAAAAATATTTAACCCTCTGTGCGCTGTGTGTATAAAAAACCTCTTGTGTAAATAGCTTTATTTACTTTTTAGGGGGTGCGATGCGGGTTTGATCTATGAAAAGCTCTATGCCCTCCCCGCCTTTTAACTGCTTTTCTTTATAGCCTTTTATAAAGCCCTCTGTGGTGTAGTAGTTTAACAGATTTTTGATTGTGTCCTTTGCTCGTTTCTGTTTCATGTATTCGGTCTTTTTTATTTCAAGGCGTGTAAAAATCGTTTTATAAAGCAGGGTTGTATTGTCCATATTGTTTTTACTGTCTTTCAGCATCGCAATATGTATTAACAGATAATCTTCTATGCGTAAAATTAAATCTGTTTTGCTTACCGGGCTTGCAAGCAGGCTGCGTTTTATTGTGGTTATCTGCCCTCTTTCTCTTGCAAAAGTAATAAGCGGGGGTTCTTCATAAGGTTTGATCGCACTGTTTACTATAACCCCATTAAGTTTGCCGGTTGCTCTTTTACACGGCAGCAGGGGCATATCTTTATCAACGCTTATTCGGTTTTTGTGCTCCTGCAATTCATAATAATTGTTCAAGTATAGCCTTGCGCTGCTCATTTTGGTTATACTGTCATTTATTCTTTGTATATCTCTTGCATTGGGCGTTTTATCATATCCCATTGCATAATAAATTGAGGCAATATTTATCTTTATTTGGTCTGCCGGGATATTCAAGTCATCTATAAAATATCTCCATAAAGCCCCAATAGCGATATAAACACGCTTGTCATATACTGTTAATTGCTTTGAGATTGAAATATCAGATAGCCCGGAAAAGTCAAGCCCATAAATAATAAGTGCCTCGTTGCTCCCCTTTTTAGCGGCGTTTACAATCTGTAAATCAAAACTTTCAAGGCTTGTAGGTATATCAAATTTATATTGCCCTGTCTTTGCCGATAAAGAAAGCCCTTGCCATATATTATTATTTATAACATCAATGGGCAGATTGATCTTGTTAACCCTTGCTGCTATGATTGTGGGCAAGTCCTCTGCTGTATCCTCTGCCGGTATATATCCCGCCTCTGTTAATGCCTCTGCTAATGCTCCACTCTCTGCAACCTCTTGTATTGACATTGTGCCGGGGTCAAGCCCTCTTGCCGTGAGCTTTTCAGTAACAAGGGGCACAACCTTTTCTATATTGGCTATAAAAAAGGTTGCCGCATCGGGTGGCAATATGGGTGCTATTGCATCACCTATATTTTTAAGGGCTTGTATTGCTTTGCGGTGCTCCTCTGTTAAGGCAAGTACTGATATAGGGTTGTCGGGGTCAAGTGCCGCCTCAATGCTGCACACTGTGGGCTTTTCCTGCTCGTATCTGTCACTTACATTTGATTGTTCAAGCCTTTGTCTGATGCCCTTTGTAGCTGCTTTTCTTGCCTCCTGCACATCATTGTAAGTAAACATAAAGTCCTCTATGTAATGATATTGTGCGCCTTTTGCTTGTTTCTTTATCAGCTCTGCCCGCAGGTTTTCGCTCACTCCTGCGGATATAGGGCAAGCGGGGTTTAGCAGGTCTGCAATGGGCACTTTGTAGGCGTTCGGGTGTGTCTTTGTGTGCACTTTGGGATAATGGGACTGTGTGCCGGGTGCGGTCTGATTGTCTGCTTGTTTGGTGGTTTCTTTCTTCATTGGCTTTTTAGTCCTCCTGCTTTACGCTGTCCATTGCATCTCTAAAGGCTATTGCCTTTTCAAATACATCTTTGTATTTCTCTCTTGCCTCTGCTATAAGGTAGTTAACAAAATCGGTCATTGTTTCACCCCTCACCCTTGCCAATGTCTGTATAAACTCATAATTTGACGGTGTAAAGGCAAGGTTTATGCGGGGCAGCTTAACGCCTTTCATGCCGTTTGTGCGCAAGTGCTCTGCTGCCTCTCTTGCCTCCTCTGCTGTGTAGGTTCTGCGGTCTTTATATTTTACCTTTTCCGGCATTGGCTCTTGCTCTGCTGTTGCCTCTGTGATTGCGTCATAAATGGGTGCTGTATTAACCTTGCTAAAGTCTTTTTTTGCCATTGTCCTTTTATCTCCTCTCTGTGATCTTGTCCAATAATGATAAATAATCTTGTGCCGGGTTGCTATATGGTGCATATTCATAAATGCTTTTCTGCAAGGCTGCTGCCTCTTGAATTGCAACCCCTGTGCGGATAATTCCCAAACAAGGTATTTTATCTTTAGCGGCCTGCTCTGTGATCTGCTCCCGCATCTGTCTTGCAATCGTGCTGCGGGTGTCGGCTTTGGTTATCACTATACCGGCAATGTGTAATTGTTCGTTGCTCTGTTGTATTTGCCTTGCGGCTGCCGTGATCTGATAAAGGCTCTGTAAATTATATATATCAGCTTGCAACGGTATAATTAAATCTGTTGCCGCTTGCAGTGCGTTATATTGTAGTTCGCCTGCGGTCGGTGGTGTGTCAATAATTAGAATATCATAACTGCCCGCAGGAAAATATTTTTTTATAGCGTTCTGCAATCTGCGTGCGCTGCTCTTTTCGCTTTTAATGTTTGCAAGCTCCCATGCCGCCGGGATAATGTCAACCCCGCAGGGTGCTTTTAATATCCGGGGCATACTGCTTGCCGTGAGTAAATCATAACTTGTAAACTGTGCCTGCCCTGTCACCCCTAAAGCAAAAGATAAATTGCCTTGTGGGTCAAGGTCGATTGCCAATACTTTTTTATTTCTAAAGGCTGCTGCCTGTGCAAGTGTTGCGGCAGTTGTCGTTTTACCGGTGCCGCCTTTTTGAATTGCAACGGCTAAAATTTGCATCTGTCTTGCTCCCTCCTTTTCTCTCTGATCTGTAAATAATGCCTGCCCTTAATAATAGTGGCAAGCAGGGCATCGGTGATCATCGATGCAGCTTTTCGCTTGTTGGGGTTATCCCCCAAACCCTAAAACGGATAGTTTCTATCCGGCTTGTTTTAAGGTCAATTTTTTAGTAGCAAGCATTGGAATTATGCCCCCACTTTTTGCGGTTTCATAATTCCACTTGTTAGGGGTCAACCCCCTAAAACCCCCTTTCACTGATAATATTTTTTTGAGTGATTTTATAAAAAGTGATCCTGCCGCCGGGATCTTTTTTCGGAAAAATATTTCTTAAAAAGTCGGCAGCAGTTTTTATAAATTTCTTGTTTTTTGGGTCTGATCGGGTCGCAATCATTTTGCAGTTTTTGGCAGGTAGTCCGATAAATAAAAAGGGCAGCAGATGCAATTTTATTTCTTAACGGCAGCAGGCTTTTTTCTTTGCTCTCTCTTGCCTTTTTCCATAAATAACGCCTAAAGAAAAAGCATCAATGCAAGCTGTTAACCGCTGCGGCTTTGTGTTGTAAACTGCCTCAAATGCAAGGCTTGTTTCGCTCTCTCCTATTATCGGGCTTATGTCCTGCTTTTCTAAAATCTGCAATAACTCTTTTGCACTTTCTTTAGCATCGGGTGTAATTTCTAAAAGCTCTCTCACCTGCTTTTGTGTCTTTTGGTCTGCCTGTGCATACAGTGTGATAAATTCGTTTTCGGTCATTGGTTCTTGTCCTCCTGTTTTGTGGTTTGGTCGTGTGGTCTGCCTGTTTGTCTGTTGCCCTTTTCTATCGGTTTAATATGCTGCCTTTGCTTGTGCCATTGCAAGCGCAATACTTGTAAGCTGTGATAACTGATCTGCGGTTAAGGTGGTAAATACTCCCTCTAACTGCTGCCTGCTGTCGGTCGTTTCCGTTATGTTATGATAGCGGTTATAAAGTTTCTGTGCTATGTCGGTTTCCTGCTTTTCTGTTTCATTATGCAGATATATTTCTGTTGTTGCCGGGTTGCTGTGCCTCATGTATTTTTGAGTTAAATATATGTCGTTGGTGATCTCCATTGCATTAGTACCGGCTGTGTGTCGCAGGCTGTGTGCTGTAAGTCTTTCGCTGTCATATCCTGCCGCCTGCATTGCTCTTTTAAGCATCGTGCTTATTGTAGTAACGGCAATGCGCTTGCCCCCGCTCCTGTTGCCTGTTGCGGTAAATAAAGGGCTGTTGCCGGTCTTGCTGTCTGTCCTGCTCTGTAAATAGTCATCAATAGCGGCTTTTACTTCGGGTGCAAGTGGTTTCTTTTGGTCGGGTTCGCTGTGCCCCTTGCCCCATATCAGCAAATAGCTTGTGCCGTTCATTGTTTCAATGTCTTTTATATTGGCTCTGTTTAGCTCTATGGTTCGCAATCCTGCATTAACCGCTAAAAGAAACATTGCATAAAGCCTTTTGCCCTGGGTGGTGCTCCTGTCGATGCTGTTTTCTATCGTGAGCACGGCAGTAGGCGTTAAAGCCTCTTTTTTATGGGTGTCTGCTTTTGTTTTCGGGGCGTGCACATTGGCTGCCACATCGGGATAAATACCGGCTGCGGCTGTCCATTTGAATAGTTGGCACACATTCCGCAGATATTGTTTAATGGTGTTGGGCTTGCAGTTGATCTTAACCGGGTTGCCGTTCTTGTCGGTGCGGTAGCTCCAACCTGCCGGGGCTGTATTGTCAAGCGTGATTGCATCGTGTTCACTGCTTAAATACTGCCGATAAGAAATAATATCTTGCCTTGTCGGGTTTGTGATCTGCGCAAACCTTAACCATGCTGCAAACTGTTTTAAGTTCATTAGATAAGTGCGGGTTGTTTTCTGCCCCCGGTCAATGTAGTTGATAAAATCATCAATGCAGGAAAGATTAAAAGATAATGCGGGGCTTGTTTGAATTGTGGTTAACTGCATCGGGCTTGCCTCCTTTGGTCGTTGGTGCTGTGGTCTGCTTGTTTGTATTTCTTATTGTATTTATTATTATAATTATTATTTTCATTTTGTCAAGCATAATTTGTATATATTTATAAAATATCTTGTGCATAATGCACTTGACATTTAACATATACAGACAACAAACACGGCAGCAGGCAATAAAAATAAGGGCTTGCCCTCGCCTGCGGGTTTGCCCTTGCTGTATATAAAAGCCTTTTATTTATCGGCGGCTTTTTCGGTGGTTTCTTCTGCGGGTTGTAGCTGTCGCAATAGTGCCCGCCTTGTTTTGAATATCTCCCCGGCTCTGTGTCTTAACCTGCCGCATTGATCTTCTATATCTTTCTTTGTTTCCGCTAAATAATATCCGTGCTGATTTGAGCATATCGGCTTGCCCTGCCTGCGTTCTGTCATAACTCTTTCGCTTACTTTTCTAACAGGATAATTTAAGGTTGCGGCAATAACTGCGGCTGTCATAGCATTTTCTTTACCGGGTTTTAATATCTCATAAATCATTGTTTTTAGTCCTCCTGTGGTCGTGATCGGTCGTTTGCTTGCTTGTTATTGTTCGGTTGCCTCTTGTGCTTTCTTCTCCCAATAGCGGTTAAGAGTGGCTTGTACTTTATCGGGGTTTTTCTCTCTCCATTCTTTCGTATATGCCTTTATATATTCTTTGTGTTTAGCTCTCCATTTTCGGGCATATTCGTTGCGGGCTTTGCGTGCCTTTTCTGTGAGTTCTGTTTTCATTGGTCGTTATCCTCCTGTGCTTGTTTGCCGTTAAAAATAAGGGGTTTCACTGCTGCCGGTGTCGGCAGTTTAATTGCATCTGATGCGCAAGGAATTATATATAAAAATATAATTTCTCTTGTGCATATTATAGCACATAAATATAATAAATTCAAGAATTTTCTGTGTTTTAAGCACTCAAAAAGGCGGCAATTTAATATATTTACCGCCTTTATCTTGTGCATTATATAATTTAGATTTAATATTTATTTATCGGTCTTTTGTAGCTTTATTATTTTGGGTGCAAAAGGGTTTTCGCTTGCCGTGTCCTGCTTGCCGGTGCGCTGTGTGAATAGGTCATATTTGGGCATATAATCAAACAGACAACTAAAACTTGCGATGCCGTAACGGTTTTTCAAACATACAAGCTCTATATCTCTTTTTTCTGCTGCCTTTGCCTCTCTGATCTTTGCCCGCTTTTCTGTGATCTGTTTTTCTTTTGCAAACAGGGGTTCATTTAAGCAGTTGAATTGCAAGCCCCAAATTACATCTGCGGTGTATTCGATGCCGCCGGACTCTTTCAGACTTTCAAAGTCTATCGGTGCAAGATAATTTGTG
>Ga0310696_10004149_pt1 | contig 17843 bp, 12 predicted proteins | sample AusTroGonzalo_MG_4_FD_203885 | JGI IMG/M metagenome (GOLD analysis project Ga0310696, IMG submission 203885) | Bovine rumen microbial communities from tropical cattle in Woodstock, Queensland, Australia - Gonzalo_02 (v2) (version 2) | ecosystem: Host-associated > Mammals > Digestive system >...
CAGAATTTCAACATCTTGTGTATGATATTAAGATTTTGATTCGAACGTTTTTTTGCAATCTCTGGATTAACAGATTGACCGGGACGCCCAAGATAATATTGATACAAGAATATATTTTGATATGCCAATTTTTTAACGTTTTTAAATGGATATGCAATATATTCATTATCAACATAGAATGAATGTTCTGTGATTTTAACATTCTTGAACGTTGATGTTTTCAATGTCAAACTGTGCATATGGGCATATGACGTAAACAACGTATCAATCAATATTGCATTAATGAAATCGTCCAAAGTATATTCGCGTTCTTGCAATCTGTCTGTGTATGCAACTTCGTCAGTATGGCCATCATCATAAAAATGATTATAATTTGTGACAACCGCATCTGCATCACATGTTTTCAAAAATTCAATATGCCTGATTAATGCCATTGGTTCACAATAATCATCGGCATCAACCAATTTGATGTATTTACCATGCGCATTAGCAGCCCCAGTATTAATACAAGAACCATGGCCGCCATTTTCTTTTTGGATTAAACGCACTTTGTCACCCCACAAAGAACTGTACATTTTTACCAATTCTGCACTGCGATCGTGACCGCCATCATCAACAACGATTATTTCCAAATCGTCAATCAGTGATGGAATACATATCTTGGACAAACAAACATCAATATATTTTTCCATATTGTAACACGGTATGGCTATGGTTAATACAGGTTGTTTATATTTTTTGAACATTTTATTCATAGCGGCCAACACCTGTTTACCACGTTCATCCCATGTATTTTCAGCAGCCACAGATTTTAAGTTCGCCACGATTTTTTTATCTGATTTAGATTTAACGGCTTTATCAACCTGTTTTACAAAATCATCATCATTTTTACCAATTAAAACAACCGGATATTTGCGGACTTCGTGCATATCTGTTGCAACGACAGGTATTCCCATCGCCATATATTCAAACATTTTAACTGGGGATACAGATTTTGTAACCTCGGTCAATTGGAAAGGCAATAATGCCGCATCAAAAAATTGTGAAAAATATTTCAGTTTTTTATATGGCTGGGCAGGAATAATGTGCACATTTGGCAATTCTGCGATTTGACTTTTCGCGAATGCGCCATTACCACCTTCGTAATCATAACCAATCATAACGATTTCATAATCAGGACGCGTGTTTGCCAAATGTTTAATGACATCAAAATTAATCCATGGTGCAAAAGACCCGTAAAAACCAATAATTTTATGCTTTTTGGCCAAAATCGGTTCCATTTCAGTTGGTGTTGTTCCTTTGAAATCTTTCCAGTCTTCCAAAGAAACACCATTTGGTGAAAACACCACATTTTGCTTTCTAAATGAAGATGCCTTTTTGTATAAATTATCCGCAGTTGCAATTATCAACGCAGATTCATCATGCAATAAAAATTCGTGGCGTGCTATTTGCATATCTGATAAGCCAGCAAATATTTCACGACTCAATTCGTCACAATAGTCATAAACAACCCTGTATCCACAAGATTCAATATATTTTATATCATCAATAGTGGTGCCACATTCTGTCCCAACCAGATGATAAAATTTGTTGCCATAAAAATCTTGGGCCACAGTATCAATAATTTGTTTCCAGATATTTCTATCATAAAAATTCACCAACACTAAATTTTTAGATTTTAATGCTATTGTATCTATCTTGTCTAAATCAAACGTTGGGTTTACAGCACAAATCACAAGAAAGTTTTTCTTCATTAAATAATCAGCAATATGATGATGACGCTGTTTAAATGTATCAAACCATCCAAGTCCATTCGAACCACATACAAACACCCCATCATATTTATTTTTTGCTAATAATACCTTTAATCCAGACAAATCCAAACACACAGGTTGTGGTGCCACCGGTTGTGTAGCCATGCATTTGGCATCGCGTCTTTTATGGCGCAAACCGGCCAATGTCACAAAATTCAACGCTGGCTTTATTGTGGCATGATATACTCTTTTATGTAATGGTCTGGACATAATTTTACTCCTTTGTGATTTGTTTTTATTTCCAAAACTCTTTGATTGCTGTTGCAATTTTTTGTGCAGCATGACCGTCACCGTATGGATTTTTTGATCCATCCAGTCGTGTTTGTGCCTTGTCACGCGATAAAACCGCATCACATTCGGCCAAAATTTTATCAATATCGGCACCAACCAATTTTGCAAAGCCCGCAGTTACACCTTCGGTACGTTCTGTTTCATAACGCATTACCAATACTGGATTGCCGAATGTCGGCGCCTCTTCTTGGATTCCACCAGAATCAGTCAACACCATTTTGGTGTTTTTCATCAAACATACTAATTCTGGATAATCCAATGGCTGGGTTAAAATAACGTTTGGCAATTTATCCAATGCCGCGTAAACCTTGTCATGAACATTTGGATTTGGATGCACCGGTAATACAAATTGATGGTCTGGATATTTTTGGGTTAATGTCGTGATGGCCTCTAAGATTCTATCCAGTCTTTCACCATGGTTTTCACGTCTGTGTGCGGTAACCAAAACCAATTTATCGTTTAATTTTACACCGCGCTTTTCCAAAGCAGTACGCGCGTCCGCCATTGTTGCATCAGACAAGCAAGACAACGCATCAATAACCGTGTTCCCTGTTAAAAATATTTTGTTTTGTTTAATATCTTCTTTGATTAATGAATCATATGCCAGTTGTGTTGGTGCAAAATGCAAATCTGTGATGCGTGATGTCATTTGACGCATGGCTTCCTCGGGGAACGGTTCGAACAAATCATATGAACGAAGGCCTGCCTCGACATGAAAAACCGGCACGCGATTATAAAACGAAACCAATGCACCACAAAATACGGTCATCGTATCACCTTGGACAATCGTGGCATCAATTTTATTATCCGTAAAAACATTCGATAACGCGGTTAAAATACGTGATTGAACCCCGGCCAAAGTTTGATTTGGACGCATAACATCCAATTTAAAATCTGCATCAATACCGAAAAAACCAAGTGTTTGATTTGACAACTCTTTTTGTTGTTCGGTATTGCATACTAAAACATTATATTCAGGGTTTTTGCGCAATTCCAAAATAACTGGTGCTAATTTAATTGCTTCTGGTCTGGTTCCAAGTACTACGAGTATATTTTTCATAATCTGTTCCCTATTCCTGGTTAATCTAATTTTAACCGATATTTATCGTGTATTTTGCGTTTTAATTTTTTATTCCAAAACAACAGTATGTTTAGTGTATTCTTTAACAAAAATGTATAGATGTCAAATATAATAAATATAGGTCGATATTTAATACCTGTATAATGTCGCGTTAAATAATCGTACATTGCACGCTGAAAATAATTCAAATGAAATTTTCGCACAAAATCGTCACGATATTTATCCTGGATATATAGTGTTTTTTGACGTATACGTGGCTGTTCCAGGGCCGTCAAAGATTTTGAATTTACGCGATATTGATAAATGTTGTCTGGGATATATTCTAAATTACCGTTTAATGCAATACGGCACCAATAATCATAATCTTCGGCACAAAATGTATTGCGGTCATATTTGCCAATTTTATCCGCAATGCTTTTACGATACATAAATGCCGCCCCCACATTACAACGATATGCCAATATAGCGGGTGTTTTCTGTGCCGCGGTTTTATACAAAAAATTGCCGTTTTCATCCATAAAATCCATTGTTGCAGACACCATATCTGTATCAGGATGATTATCCAAATAATTTGACAATACAGACAACCAATTTGGTCGTGCAATATTATCGTCACTGGTCCAGGTAAAGTATTCACCCCGCGCCGCATCAAACCCAACATTCAAAGATTCTGGTAATTTTTTATTAGTTTTATTATGAATAACCTTGATTCTGGGATCCATATCTGCGAATGATTTTGCGATTTTCAAACTGTCATCTGTGCTGCAATCATCAACAATTATCAATTCCCAATCTTGTACAGATTGTGCAAGAACAGATTCAATCGATTGCCGCAAAAAACGGGCACCATTATAAACTGGCAAAACAATTGAAATCTTTGGTTTTTTTTGTGACAAAATATTTCCACCTTTGTGTATTTTTTGACATTGTGATTATATACAGCATTCCGCTAAAAATCAAAACAAAAAAACATGTTTTATTTTATATTGGATACCAAATAAATAATATTTCATATAGTCTTTGAAATATTTGATTTTATATACTGGTATGCCAATAAAACGGAACAGAGTATAATCAATTGTTTCTGTAACAGATATAATACCAAACGCATATTTTTTTGTATTTTTAAATGTGTTATTTGCAATCATTTTAATAATGCGATTTGTGTACCAATCCAGATTTTGTTCTGTATAATTTTCTTTCACGAAATCATGTGCGATTTTATGTATTGTATCATGATAAACCTTGTTACAATATGAACGCGCCAGGTTAAAATATGGTACAAATATAGATGTCCAAAAATATTCCATATTATCAGCATATCGTTTATGTTTCTTCATATAATCAAAAACCGCTATGGCTATTTTGATATGATCCATACCCAATGCAGAATCTTTATGAAAGGTATGATTCATAGTGGAATTTTTATGCCTGATATAATTATATAATTTTTTGTTGATAAATACCGCAGTTTTTGCCCATAACATATAGCAAAAGAACCAATATGCATCTTCGTATTTTAGGCCAACTGGATAAGACAAACTATGACGATCAATTATCGACCGCTTAAAAATTTTATTACACGATGAACCATCACAATTTTTGATTAAATCATGGGTAACTGTGTGTACCCCAGTGTATTTTATTTGATAATATCCATCATCATTTGATTTTAAATGAGCGTCAGTTTCATATATAATATTTATGCCACACATCCCGATATCCGCCCCAGATTCTTGGATGGCATCATACAATTCTGCACACATTGTCGGCGAATAAAAGTCATCCCCGTCACAAAACATGACATAGGGTGCACTACTCTTTTCAATCCCGATATTTCTGGCATCTGATTGCCCAGAATTTTGTTTTTTTTGTATTAATTTAATGCGTTTATCTTGTTTTATAAATTTATTAATTATTGCCACAGAATTATCTGTACTGTGATCATCTATGCAAATTATTTCTATATCACGCAATGTTTGGGATATCAAAGAATTTAGGCATTCTGTGATATAATTTTCAACATTATAAACAGGAACGATGATGGAAACTTTTGGACATTCATGCCGTGGCATTTTTAATCCTTTGGTTTGCTGTATGTTCGATAGATAGGTATTTTATGAAACAAATAATGCACATGCGCACCGTTACGCAAACGCGTCCTGTAAAATGGCGAAAACATCATGTTTGCCATGTACATCATCAATGATAATGCATTATGAAACGCAATGTGTTTTAATTTTAATTTCTGGCGCAAATCCATATAGTTGTAGTCAATTTCCCGGGCACGAATTTTATCGTAAAAATCGTGTGCAAAACGTTTCCTGAAATCTTTGCGTGCGTCACCAGACAAACGGCGCAAATTCCACAGATAGTTCGCAAAACGGCACTGATTTAATATCCGCATATATTTAACATAATTGTCCAAGTTATCATGTGCCCAGGTATCTGTATCATTATGAACGTCACAAACTGCGAAAACATTTTTATTGTTTTTGTCAGAATTATTTGCGTGTTTGCGATAATGTAACACGGTTTTGTTAATATATACAAAACGTTTGGCCGCCAGAAATGTTTTTGGTTTAAAACCCATATCTTGGAATGAAGCCCCAGGCGTCGTTGGGAAATAAATTTTATAATCGCGCATCATTTTTGTGCGATATATACATGTCCAAATACTGGGGTGCCCAGACCAAATAATCCATGGCACATCAACCACAGGGTTAATTACACGATTAAACAATCCTGGTTCCATTCCAATACCCCAAGATTTTGTTTCTGTACCAGTATCATTATCAAAGAAAACAAAATCAGCCTTGGCTATGTCTGCATCATTTTGTTTTGCGGCATTATACAATGTTTCGAAAGCATCTGGTTCGACCCAATCATCACTTTCCACAATACCGATATATTCACCAGTTGCCGCATCCAGCCCACGATTCATAGATTTACCGTAACCTTCGTTTTCTTTATCTATGATTTTAATTCTGGGGTCATTTTCGGCATATTTTTTAACGATATCCAAAGTTGAATCTGTTGAACCATCGTTTATAACGATTATTTCAATACCGTGTAAAGTTTGTTTTACCAAACTATCCAGACATTGTCCTAAATACTTTTCGACGTTATAACATGGTACAAGAATCGAAACTTTTGGCGCCATTTATATTTCCTTTATTAATTCCAGACAACGCGCCACAGCCTTGTCCATATCATAATATTTATAGTCCCCTAAACGACCAAAGAAATATACATTTGGATGATTTTTAGCCTCGTCCGTGTATTTTTTATATAACGCGGCCGTATCATCATTTGCAATTGGATAATACCGATCGTTTTTACCACGTTCAAAAGCCTCGGGGTATTCGTATGACACGATTGTTTTGTCTGATTGGTCATTCAAAAAGTATTTATATTCACCGATACGGGTAAAATCATAATTACATGGATAATTTATAACCGCCGCATCTTGGAATTTTGAAAATGGATATTTGATGAATTCAAAACGTTCACTGCGGTATGGTAATTCACCGTATTTATAGTCAAAAAATTCGTCGATACTGCCAGACCAGAATAAACGATCGTATTGCATAGATTTATCAAACGGTGTATTTAATTTTACAGTTATATTTGGATGATCAAGCATTTTTTCAATCATTTTAGTATAACCACCGATTGGGATGCCTTGGTATTTATCTTGGAAATACCTGTCATCACGGGAAATATACACGGGCACACGTCCAGATACAGACGGATCAATTTCATCTGGTTTTTGTCCCCACTGTTTTAATGTATATTCTAAAAAGATTTTTTCATAAATATACTGTGCCAAAAATTGTAAATCTTTATCATCTTTTTTGCGTAATTCCAGAATTGGCACCTTGACATTCAAACCAAAATTATTCAACAATTCCTGCTCGATCTTGTCAGCCATTTTTTCAGGGAAAACGGCATGCAATGTATTTAAATTAAATGGAATTGGAACAATTTGACCATCGATTAAACCGCGCACTTTGTGTTGATATGGATACCATTGGCAAAAACGAGACACGAAATCCCAAACTTCTTTGATTTTCGTATGAAAAATATGTGTGCCATATTTGTGCACACATATTCCATCATCATAATAATCATAAATATTCCCTGCGATATGTTCCTTGGAATCAATAATCGTTACTTTTTCGCCACGTTCAGCCAACAACCTTGCAATCGTAGCACCGGAAATTCCGCACCCAACGACTAAATTATTTGTCATATTATACCCCTTGCGCAATTTAAATGTTGATTTTGCATATGCTATGTACGGACAGTCTCGCATAAATTCTGGCGTAAATCAAGCAATAATTATGATGTGATTCCCGTAACAAATATGTTATAATGAGACCAAAAGGATTAAGTAATGCGTGTTATTTTAGGTAAAGGTGCTAATTCAACTGTGTTCACAGATGATGCGGAACCGGGGATAGTTATAAAAGAACCAAATCGTATAGAAAAAGATTCTGGTTATTTTTCCAGACAGGCCCATGGTTATAAAATAATCGATATGATTAGAGCACAAAACCCGGATACTGGTGTATTGTTGCCAGAATTAATAGAAATCAAGGATACAGGTGACAAACAGTTTTTGAAAGAAAAAATCATTCCAGGACAAGTTGTGACAACAAATATGTATAATGCATTGTCTGAAAAACAGAAAAACAGTATCGCAAAACAAATGGCAACGTTTCTCAATGTGATGCATTCCAGTGCGGAATATCACCCTGCCCGGGACTTTATCATAAATATGAAAAAGAATGGCCCACAAAGCGCGGACGAAATCATAGCAAAATTCGACGGTCGCCTGCCCCACAATATAGCAAATAAATTGCAACAAGCCGAAGAATATTTGCGCACCACAGATACATCCGACGAGGTTGTCGTGATGACGCATAAAGACATCAGGACCCAAAATCTAATGTACGATGCAAAAACAGATAAATTGGCGGTGCTGGACTTTGAAATGGCCGGACCTGACAATGTATATCGTGATTTTATCGCTAATGCACCGTCTTGGTCGATGCCATGGGATTTTACCAAACGGGTGATTGATTATTACAACAAAATTACGGACAAAAAATACCCGATAAAGATAAACCCTAAAAAAGTACAAAATATGCTGTTATACGGTATTTTACACGAATATGCACGCAATATACGACCCGGCGACAACGAACGTGCAACCGATCGCGACTTTATCACTATATCTAATCTATTAGAATTGGTTACAGGAATGAATTTTGATACCAAACAGCTGTATGAAAATGCGATGAAAAAGGTTCGCACAATGGGTACCCCAGAGCAAAAAAATATCGTGACACCAAACATAGAACGTGAAGACAGGTAAAAAATGCGAAATTTGACGGATTTTCCACAAACGATAAAAACGCCACGACTGGTATTGCGTGTTGTTTTGCCAACCCCGGAAAATGCGGCAAAACTTTTGAATATCATCGATCAAAACCGTGATTATTTGATGGACTGGCAGGCACATTTTGGCGAATTAAAAACCGTTGATGATGTTATGGCATATTTAACTAAGCGCGCAAATCAAATCAAAACAAACCAAGGTGTATGTTTTTATATTTACCAAAGTGACAATATTATTGGTCGAATTCGCTTTTTTAATATCCAAGATAACGGATGCGAAATAGGATACTGGTTGGTCAAATCAGCAAATAAACATGGATATATGAGCGAGGCATTAACAGCACTGGAAATAGAATTATTTAAATTTGGGTTTAACAAAATCACGCTGGATATAGATGATGGAAATACAAACTCGGCAAATCTTGCCAAGCATAATGGATATACTTTGGACAAACGGTTGCCGATGGCATCATGGGCAAAATGTGTTGGGAAATGTGATTCTTTGATTTATATAAAACTGTTAAAAAGCAAATAATTATGAACTAATGAAAAGGTGGTCATATGGATAAAAATAATATCGAAATAAAAAATGCATACCAGATGATTGATTTATTAAAGGCTTATGCTGCTGCGAAAACAAAAGCAGAAAAAGATGATTTATTACAGCAAATGCGTTCTTTCGACCTGGGGCCGCACGCATTACTTACAAAACAAAATTATGACCCAATGGATCTGGCCGCCAGAATAGAAAAAGCAATTCAATTAGATCAATACAGGCCAAAAAATATGCCTATTTTGCAATTAGCCGTCAGCGACGACCTGGATCGTATCGGCGGTAAATTTAATACGTTTGATGAAAAACTAAGCCGAATGATTAAAAACAATGAAAAACCAGAAAAAATAAGGGATCGTTTCAAAGGCGGAACATATAACGTGCACATGTTGGCGAAACAGTTTTCTGCTGATTGGATACGCAGACTGAATAACCATAAAGATTTGGTGGATATAGCACGAAAAACTGACGAAAAATATTTTGCGGACGCCCAAAATCACTGGGTGGAAAGCATCGAACGTTATCCAGAGACAGTCGAAAATCCAGGTGAGGAAAAAATTATCGCTGCTTATAATAAATTATTTGAGGCATTAAACGAAGATTTTTGCAAAGAATACGATTGTATGATTGATGCTAAATTAGTAAAGGATTGGGCCACATCAGACCAAAAACCAAACGATCTGGTTTTAGATGGGTTCCATAATAAATCGTGGTTGTTGACTTATCCTAAAAATTTACCGGAAACAGAACGACAAAAGATGCGAGAAGATTTTCTAAAAGATGCTGAAAACCATCCTAACTCTCGCAAAAAGTCGATTGTACGGGTGAACTTTTCGCATTTGGCATACAAAAATGACCCGCAGGATTTATTTTATATTTTGGTCTCGGTTTTTGCCCACGAAATGCATCATGCACTGGATTTTCAACATGCACGCCAAGGGGCTCTGGGACCGCAAATACAACAAATAGATGATGAAATATATGTTCCAAGGCGAGATGATGAAAAAGCATATCGTGAATCAGCAACAGAAATCAGCTCATATGAAATAGAACACGAATTATTCAAGCAATTAAAAAACACACGGTTTTAAATCACCCAACCATTCAAAAAATGGTGTGTATATCGCGAAATTAATATTTAAATTCTTTGCTGAACCTGATGGATATGGGTCATGTCGTTACATGCTGTCCTTCTACATTCCCTTGGAAATCTGGGGCAAAAAATTATCCTGCAAAATGTTTAAAAAGTCCTTGACTTGTGCGGATTTTAGGTATAATATAGGGTCTGTTATTCGGGCATAGTTCAGTCGGTAGAACAACGGACTGTTAATCCGTATGTCACTGGTTCGAGTCCAGTTGCCCGAGCCACAAATTAGCCGTAAGTCTTTGTACTTACGGCATTTATTTTATCTGCCCCTACGGCAATTTGTTCCGGTATAACACCCTCAAAAACGTCAAAAAATGGTCATTTTTACACCATTTTGGAAACAAAATTACATATTTTTACACCAAACTGCTCGCGAATTACACCTAAAAATATGATTTTTAAGTATTTTCAATACATTACACACGGCTGACACACGGACACAGCGAAGGCCTGTCATCTTACGATCATTTTTTATCAATAAAAAACACCCGTAAGCGGCAGAAATCCAACATTTCGCAATACTGAAACACGTTTTCCAGTCAACTATATAAACTTGTGATTTTTGAAATTAAACTACTGGACTTTTGTAGTAATATACGGACAATCAACAACAGAAACCTAACCCGCAAACATATCAACCTCTTCCGCCACCTCCAGCGCAAGTTAGCCCAAATGGTTGCATTGTGGAAAGGAAAAATCGAGCACCAGAACAGGAAATCCGTTTTATAAGTCCGTTATTGTACCATTCTTAATATGGTATGCCTTCTTGTTCTTTTTGCAAAACTTTATAACTTTGGCTGCCTGATCATTATAAAACTGTTTATGCGTTTTAAATGCCGATATTTCTTTATTATAATTTGTTCTTCCAAATATGATTTTGTCAGTAAATTTCAACACCTCTAAAATTTCATCTAAATTCTGTTCTATTAAATTTGGCGTTGGATACGGTTCTATACTGACCCAGGTTTTAAATCCTTGATCATGCAAATACTTTAAAGCCGCTACTCTTTTTTTATACGGTGCTGAACCTGGTTCTATTTTCGTCCGAAAACTTTCATCTAATGATACTAACGTTATACCATATTCGTTCTTTTTAGATAAGTTCGCTAATTCCTTCGGCAATATCCCCTTTGTTAGAACAGTACACTTGATGTTTGCCTCATTTAGTTTTGCTATAGCTGCCAAACTCATTTTCTTTATTTCTGCATACCCGTACATAAAAGGATCCGTTGTAAAACACAACTGAACAGATTTAATTTTTGATTTCAATTTAGGAATTTCTCTATCAAGTAATTCAAGCGTATTAACCACCAATCTAGGTTGAATCCATTCTTGATAATCTTTGATGATCCCAAAACGTTTTGCCATAAGGAAAGCATAACAAGGATACATGCAACCATGTGAACAACCAACCACATGATTCATTGTATAATCACCATACTCTACACCAGTCTTGTAGAGCATGGATTTACGTTCAATATATCCTACCACTTTTCTCATTTTATGTATTTTAACAATATATGTTTATTTGGTGTTTCGCCTCTAAAGTTTTTATTACACAATACCCATTTATCTTGTTGTCTTTCCTTCCTTAAGATATTAACTCTTTTGTCTTCGTACAAGGCCTGCAGGGCGTCTTTGATGTCTTTAATTTTACAAATAACACCATACCTTGTAAAAAAATCTGCTAAAAATTGATTTAATCTTACTTCTTTATCGTATTGTACGAGTAAATTTACCACTTTATCTTTTACATCATCGAAATATATAAATTCACCATTTGTATTTATTTGTTCATCAAACAGACCTATTTTTCCTTTATGATGAACCTCTTGAATATGTATTTTTGCTCGATTCATCATATTTTCTGCCATTAACATGCAACCATCAAAATGATTGGTTAGATGAACCAATCTATACTTAGGATAACCATTATCTTTTACGCATACTTTTAAATCTAGAACATACAAAAATAAGTAATTAAGTTTTTGTCGATATATTTCGAAAAATTCTTTTTCTGCCTGTATTCCATTGCATTTACCGTTCTTATCTTTATTTTTTATTATGATTTTTCGCCAATATTTACCGCCAGCTATTTGGTCCAGCAACTCGAGAGATTGTTCAGAAGTATCTATTTTTGTAGGATTTGCCTCTTCTAAATCTTCTAAAAAATCCCCATCAAGGCTAGTTTCTACCTTCATAGCACTACATGCCGCTCTTATAAATCCGAATGTATTTAAATTGATTAACATCTCAATTGAATTGTTTTTTATTCTTGCTATCTGAGCCAAAAGAGAAAAGTTCAAGGCTTTGATACCATACGGATCCATATATAAAAAAACATTTTTGTTTTCGGTACCTATCAGACATTTGAATATGTTATCTTCATATTTACCGTCTATTACATAAACGTTTGAAAATCCTTTTAAATTCGACCTTAACTCATTTCCGTGTTCCAACTCTATAAACACAGACTTAATACCTTTATGAAATGGAATTACGCATCTTTGTAGCGCCGCATCTCTCAATTTTAACGATAGGATCGGAGACCCATCCGACCCATCATCAAATCTTCCTTTCCCAGCAAAGCAATCTATATATACAACCTCTTTACGAGTATACAATATTTTAGCGAAATACTGAGGTAAATACGAAGACAATAATTCATCTTTTGTTCTAGACCAAGGCTTCTTTTTAGCAAAAAAATCTATATTATTTTTAGCCATTCCAATATGCCCTACCTTCATTATCATCACAATTGTCCGACTTGTTGCAACAAGTTAGGAAATGTTATTCCGTCCGGCAAATTTAACAATGTTTTATCATAAAACACCTCTGGTGTGATTTGTCCGTCCTTAACTTTTGCCAGGCAGATTATTATTTTTTGTTGAAACAGATCGTGTCTTTCATTCTTAAAATAATCTGCATAAGCCGTTCTTAATAATTCTGTTTTATTTTTATCTATATCGTTACTCTCGTTACCCTTAACCTCAATGTATAACAAGGCCCCATTGTTGTATTTCAATATAAAATCAAAGAAGCTATGCTTAAAATACTTATTTTCATCAAGGTATTCCCCATATACGTTCCCAGAGATTTGGTTTTTGGCCCACACCTTAAGGTGTTCTGGAACAAATTCAATAAATGCTTTGATTTTTTCAAACACAACTTCTTCATTGGTCGAATCTAGATATTGTTTATCGGAGTTTTCGCCATTTTTCTTAATATCAAACAAGTAATTACTTGTCACAACTTTTTCTCTATCTGTATCACCAGACACTATTTCTTGATAAACATTCTTATCTAATCTATGCATAACCAACTGATACTTTATATTGTTTTCTATACAACGCTGAACAATATCATTTATTTCTTTCATAAAGTGACTTAACAATATAATCTGCAATGTTTGATATTTGACATCTTTCAATTTCGTGTTTTTATATTCTTTCTCGATCACATTAAAAACTTGCTTTTGATAAGGTTTCAGACCAGACAACATAACTCTTAATGTTTTTAACAACAGAATTGGAGATTTTATAATTATCTTCTTTTGAATATTTGCATAAACATTATCTTTGAATGATTCATTTATTTTAACAAGGATATCATTATATTTAGTATCAAGGAATTTAACTACCTCTGATTTAACTTTCGTCTTATCAAACAGATCTTTATCCTTCTTTATCTCAATCGAAGCAAACTCTTCCTTCGTAAAGTTATCTTTTACGTTATATTCATATACAGAGACATCACTTTCTGGGTCTCTTGGATTATTAGAATACAGATAATATTTATCAGTTACAGGGTTCTGTTCCAGTCCAGGATATGGATTCCTTTTAATTCTGCCGACAGTTTGAATATTCAGATTGGTTGAACATACATTTCTTAATTGTAACAACATGCAAGCTCTGGGGATATCCCATCCTGTTGCCGGTCCAATTTTAAATATAATACAATCCGTTGTATCATTATTTCTTGTAATCTTATCTAATGTAAAATTATCGTTATCAACATTACTTGCTTCTTTATCAGAGCTACCAAAATATTTAACCCAAGATAACCCAGCCGCAGACAACTTGTCTTTTATCATTTCCAACGTATCATTAAATACCTGTTTTGCATCAAGATCAATGGGTTCATTATCAACCTGAATAAGCATTGCTGGCTTAATAATACAATCTAACTTGCTATAATCATCTTTGATTTCTTTAAATTTATCTACAGCCCCATCAAGCAAATCCCCATCATCAATATTATCGTTATGCAAAGGAACAGGTGTCGTCTTAATCAACCATTTTCCATCATTTTTTTCTGGATTGTTCAGGTCTCGTTCTGTTAATTCTACTTTTTTTGTACTGGTATCACGCAAATTCAACGTGGCTGTCATTTTCAAAATAAAGTCTGCATATTCGTCCATCAAACCTTCAAAAGTCGCAATATCCGAATTTGAAAGTTTTGATGCCCCTATATGTGCCTCGTCCCGAATATAACAAATCGTATACCCTTGCTGTTTACATTCTTGAACAAAAGAATCTATAATTTTTTGCTCCGTTATAATCCTATTTCGCCCAAAGGTCGCCTTACCAAATATAAACACTTTATTTGCTTCTGGTTTTATCTGAACCTGCATGTCTTTTGGTGTTCTGGCTGATTGGCTATTGGATGGAGAAGATATATACTCTACATCAAAATCATTAAACTCTAAATCACCCTTGTACTCATTTATTTTTCTTTCGAACTGTTCTGGCAAATCACTACTGGAAATTGTAGCAATTATAAATATCCATTTTTTATCAGAATTGGTGTTTATCAACTTTGAAATCACACCAGTGGCCATCAACGTTTTTCCACTTCCAGTAGGTGCCTTAAAATCGACACGTCTATCACCATTATTAAAATGATTTACTATCTCTTCAACTTTCTGCGTTTGCAAACTTGTTAGTAACATATCAATTCTTCTTATATGGTTTTAAACTTGCTAATTGATTATAAATATCTAGTTCATGAAACTCATAATCAGGGTTTAATTTTTTAAATTCTAATTTTGCTTTATCTAACAATTCCTGAGCTTTATCATAATCATCAATTTGCAACTCATAAGACTTTGTATTAAAAACATCAACATAATTATCAGCTAGATAGGGTTTATCATCACGATAAATCCAGTCAAACGTCTCCTTCTTAGTCCCCTTGCCATTAACAACTCGATAAATTCGTTCATAAGTTATATCCGTCGCAATGTTGTTTTCATTATTGGTCACTAAAATACATTGACGATTTCCACCATCTTCAACATTCAGCTCCATTACTGCCTGCATCGTTGTTCCGGATCCCCCAAAGAAATCAAGAACTATAGAATCGCTACTTGGATTTAAACTTATCAATTTCTTTATAAGCTCAACAGGTTTTGGATTATCAAAAGACTTCTTCCTCATCATAATACTTTCTAATTCTTTGGTTCCTGTTGGATTTGTATAACTTTCTTTTGTCATAAAATCTGCTGTGTGTAAAATCAATTTTATATCTTTATCCTGCATAGTATTTGTTTGTTCATCAAATCTTTTATCAAGATATATTTGCATACGTAAAGTATTCTTTGTTTCTACCAAAATTCCCAACTTAGCGGCAGCCTTCATTCGGTCTTTCGTCCACAACCATCTATTTCTATTACCATTAGAATCAACAGGTTTATATAACTTGCCATTATATTCAAAGTCATAATCTCCACCCTTAGAATATCCCTGTGAAGCAGCGGCTAAAATAGCCTTGGTATCACCGACTATAAAAGACCCTATTTTATCTTGTTGTATACTTTTTCCCTCAATGTCTCTATCTATAACATTCGCAAATCGTTCGCCTCTTGAATAACAAATGATATAGTCGTGTGATACATTCATATATTTTTCTTGTCCAGAGCGTTGACTACCTGTCAATCTTGGTATAGAAGTAACGAAATTGTTTTCACCAAATATCTCATCACATAAAACCTTTAAATGCGCCTGTTCATTATCATCTATGCTTATGAATATTACGCCTTTTTCGGACAATAACTTTCTGGCTAATTCAAGTCGTTCTTTCATCATATTCAACCATCCAGTACGACCAAACTTATCTCGATAAATAAACTTTTCTGATGTTATTTCTGTTTTATAATCATTACCATCTTCACTGGTTTTTTCTGTATTGTATGGCGGATCGATATAGATGACATCAACCAACCCTTTCCCATTTTTAGTGTACGTTGCGACAAGATTTTTCAATACATCATAATTTTCGCCTATTATTAACTTATGATGAACACCAGATTCATTACCAAAACTTTTTTTATTATCACGTTCGCATAAAGATATACAGTTATGTGCAACCTCTGGTGCTGCATCAAAAACAAAACCAGTTTTTACACGCTGGGTTACGAAAGTATAAACACTATCAATATTTGCCTCAGTAGCATTATCCAATATGCCACGAACCAACTCTTTTTGTTCATCATTAAATGATTCTTTGGCTATTTTATTGATTTCTTTAATATAATGTTGCTTTTTTGTTGCAAGATCTGCCATATCCAACCTTCCTTTTCTTTATAAAAACATAGCCCAAAACAAGGGATAAAGTCAAGAGAACATTGTTAAATACCTTTATCATATTGATATATTGAATAATTTGACTATAATATTCGCAAAAAGGGCAAATTATGACTGAAGTTAACGAGTTAGAAAAAGACACCTGGAAAGATGATCGACTTGACATCAAAGAAAACGTCATTGGTTTCGCACATATTCTGAAACAAGAAAAATATATTGAAAAAGGTACTTCCAAAGTTTATTCCATCTCTGCTGAATTTGGTATTGGAAAAACATTTTTCTGTGAAAAATTGCAAGATGTCCTGAAACAAGATGGCATACCTGTATCGATGTTGAATATATGGAAAATGGATTTTTATGAAAATCCTCTAGTACCGTTGCTCATTAACCTGCAAAAGACGTATACTCAATGTTCTACTACACATGGAATCTTTCCAAACCCAACCAAACTTTTGAACGCATTTAAAACAATAGTGGCCGGTATCTCTATAGAAGCAAATGCCCCGCTGTTTGGCAAAATCGTTATTGATGGCGAAAAGATGGTAAACTGCCATGAAAACCTGAAAAAGAATACAAAAGATAATACTATTTACACTGAGTACGAACAATTTGAAGAAGAATTAAATAAATTAAAGACCTTCTTAGAAAATTGGGCAAAAGAAACGACTAAACCAATCGTTATCATAATCGATGAACTAGATCGTTGCCGCCCAGATTACGCCGTTAAAACTTTAGAAATTTTAAAACACTTTTTTGATATACCTGGTTTTGTATTTGTCTTGGCTATTGATGAAGAACAACTAAAAAATTCTGTAGAAACTTTATTCGGAACCAAAAACTTTGATGGATACAAACGTAAATTTATAAATAATTCTTTTATATTGCCAGATCCAGATAAAGTAAAATTTACCAATTTTTTGTATGAAAAATCTGGTTTGGCAACCGTTATTAAACAAATCGAAGAAAA
>Ga0310696_10004152_pt1 | contig 17840 bp, 16 predicted proteins | sample AusTroGonzalo_MG_4_FD_203885 | JGI IMG/M metagenome (GOLD analysis project Ga0310696, IMG submission 203885) | Bovine rumen microbial communities from tropical cattle in Woodstock, Queensland, Australia - Gonzalo_02 (v2) (version 2) | ecosystem: Host-associated > Mammals > Digestive system >...
CCCGACCATCGAAAACGTGCTCTCCGGCGTCGAGGCGTACAGGAAGTCCGGCGCCGACTGCATGATCACCATCGGCGGCGGCTCCTCGATGGACACCGGCAAGGCGATCGGCATCATCATCAACAATCCGGAGTTCTCCGACGTCCGCTCGCTCGAAGGCGTCGCTCCGACCAGGAACCGCACCGTCTTCACCGTCGCGGTCCCGACCACCGCCGGCACCGCCGCCGAGGCGACCATCAACTACGTCATCACCGACGTGCAGAAAAAACGCAAGTTCGTCTGCGTGGACGTCAACGACATCCCCGACGTGGCGATCGTCGATCCGGATATGATGTCCACCATGCCGAAGGGGCTTACCGCCTCGACCGGCATGGACGCGCTGACGCACGCGATCGAGGGATACATCACCAAGGCGGCGTGGGAACTCGCCGACTGCCTGAACCTCGAAGCGGTCAAGCTGATCTCCAAGAGCCTCCGCGCCGCGGTCGGCAACGAACAATCGGGCCGGGAGGGCATGGCGCTCGGGCAGTTCGTGACCGGCATGGCGTTTTCCAACGTGGGGCTGGGGATCGCGCACTCGATGGCGCACACGCTGGGGGCGGTCTACGACACTCCGCACGGAGTCGCCTGCGCGATGATGCTCCCGATCGTCATGGAGTACAATCAGGAGGCGACGGGCGACAAGTACAAACAGATCGCCGAGGCGATGGGCGTCGATACGACCGGCATGAACGCCGCGGAGTACCGCGCCGCCGCGATCGCCGCGGTGCGGAAACTTTCGGCGGATGTGGGCATTCCCGCCAAGCTGGCGGCGCTCAAGGAGTCCGACCTCGATTTTCTGGCGGAGAGCGCCTACGCCGACGCCTGCCGCCCGGGTAATCCGAAAGAGACCAGCGTCGCCGACCTCAAGGAGTTGTTCCGCAAGCTGATGTGACGCGAAATGCTCCCGCGTTCGGGCGGGGACGCCGTCTTCGGATCGGCATTCCCGCCTTTCTTTTGCGCTCCGCCCGCGGGGCGGCAGGAGGGCGATCCGACGTTCTCACCCGATGTCGTCCGGCGGGGCGGGCGATTTGTGACGGAAGGAAAAGAAGCGGTGTCCGCAGAAACTGAAGACGAAGATGACGAAAGTCACGAAAAAATTGGAAAAAATCGCGTTGAAGCCCAGCAGCGTGACGCAGATGAACATCCCGCACATGCCGAGCAGCATGCCTCCGCCGTAGACGACGTAGCAGCGGAAATATTCCTTTAAAAAGTGCCCCTTGGTCCTGAAAACCAAAAATTTGTAGCACAGGAAGGCGTTGGTGATCGCCAGCACGTTGGAAAATATGCCCAGCACGAGATAATGGACGCGGGGGAACAGGATCAACAGCGCGGTGTAGCACCCTAGCCCCCAGACCGTGTTCCATATCCCGACCAGAAAGTACCTTATTCCGTACTTGCGGATTTCGTCGTTCACCCGGGATATGAATCGGCGCACCATCACTTCTCCGGCAGTAAAAACGCGCCGCGGGACAGCAGTCTTGCCAGCAGCTGACGTATCCGCATGCCCAGCGTGCCGCCGACGATCTGCCGGCGGGTGATCCGCGAATATTTTTCGCGCGGCCAGCCGGCGCGCAGATCGGACAGGTCGAGGGAAGAAGCGTGTTTCAGGGCTGCGGCGCGCCGGTTCAAGATCCACGCGCGGCCGCCGACGTCATAGAGGAAGCCGGGATTCATGATCCGGCGGCGCAGCAGTTCGATCAGCTCCGGATCGTAGGCGCCGCGATCCGGAAAGACGACCAGAAAATCTTCGAAACCGAGATTTTTCACGGCCTCCTCCCCGATTGTGGCACGTTCGTCCCCGCCGACGACGCAGACGTCGAGGCGGTGCGGCAGCAGCGAATCGTCGGTGGGCGACACCCGGTTGCTTTCGTTGTTTTCCGGCAGGAACCACGTCGGGGAATAATTGTGTTCGGCGGCGTTCGGATCGTAGTTTTCGCGTCCGAATACGGTGTAGTGTCCGGTCCGTATTTTCCACCCGTCGAGCTTCCTGATCCGTTCCAGAAGCTGCGGAGAGATCATTTCGGTCTGCTCCGTCGCGGGCAGCGACGGCACATTCAGCGCGGCGGAACACAGCTCGCACCATTGGAGCTGGTCGCCGAACTCTTCCGGTTTGCGGCGCCACCAGCCCGGTTTTATCGGCCAGCCGCCGGGGCCGCCCAGCAGCATGTCCAGCGATGCGGCGATCTCGCAGAAAAACGCTCCCTTGGGCGTTATCGAGGCGCTCCAGAGGTTCTGTATCCAGCAGCGGTCGCGCATGGGATACCACTTCTCGTCCGGGATCCCGAGCTCCTTTCGCGGGAGGAGCAGCGCCTGATGCAGATCGACGTGACGGTGATCGTTCAACACCTGATACGGGAATATATCCTGTATCAGTTCGTAGTGGCGGTAATATCCGGGCCCCAGAGAGCTCCACAGGCCCCGGTGCCGTCCGCGGCGGTATTTGACGCAGTCGACCTGATCCTGAAAACTGGAGATCGGAAAACGCCTTCTCGTCCGCGGCCGCGGTTCGGGGACCTTCGACCGGTAGTATTCCATGAACTTCGCAAACTCGGGATGCAGCGTCGGTTCGCCGCCCATGATGCCGACGACGCCGCGGAAGCCGGACATCGAATCCACGGCCGTCTTGAACGTGTCGAAGTCCATGAAGAACGGTTTGGGATGCAGACCGCAGAAACGCGTGCAGTTCGAGCAGTTGTGAGTGCAGGCGTTGGTGATGTCGATCTGTATTATTTCCATGTCGGCGGGGGAGCGCATAAGCGAATCATCCTTTCTTTTTCCGCTTTCTCGCCAGACGCAGCGGCATGGAGGCAAGGAACCGGCGAACGGCGACTATGCGGCGGAACGCGTCGATATTTCCGGAAAGCACCGCTTTCAAGGTGAGCGGATGCAGAATGCGCAGGACCAGATACCGCAGGTTGTACATGATGCCGCCGTCCGGCGGGGGGTAGCCGATCGGAGACTTGCGGTGCATTCCGGAGCGGTTCAGAAAATCCCGGAACTCGTCGAAATATTCCTGCTGCAGAGTCGGCTCCAGCCGTTCGAATCCCCACGCCAGATAGCTCAGCTTCAAATGATTTATCCACGGCATGAGCTCGGTCTTTTCGCGGGAACGTATGAATTCGCAGATCCCTTCCATGGTCTTGAAATATGCGAAGATCCTGCGATCCCGGCTGAACACCTGAGAGCCGGGGCGGTTGCGCCGATAGTGATAAAACATCTGCGGCACCGCGACGATCTTCCGGGAAGAGATCAGCGAAGTCCAATAAAAGAACACGTCTTCCCCGAACGTCATGGCGGGATCGAATGCGATATGGTTGGCCGTCAGCATCGACCGGCGGTAGATCCGGTTCCAGATGGTTCCGTCGTCCAGCAGCAGAGATTCGGCTCCGGCGAAGCGCCCTCCGGAGCGTTTCAGCCGGCGGCGCACGGCGTCGTTGCCCGCCGGCAGCGAGATGTTTTCATCCGGATACTCATGGATGCAGGCGCATTGTATGATGTCGGCGTCGGGTTCCCGCAAATGCTCTTCCCAAAGCGCCGAATACATCCGGCTGTCGATCCAGTCGTCGCTGTCGACGAAACCGATGAATTCTCCGGAAGCCTCTTCCAGCCCCCGGTTGCGGGCGCCGGCGAAACCCCGGTTTTCCTGCGTCACGACTCGGAAACGGCTGTCGACGGCCGCATATTCCGCCAGTATCCGCCCCGAATCGTCGGTGCTGCCGTCGTCGACGAGCACGAATTCCATGTCGACCGGCGTTTGGGCATGAAGGGAATCGAGACACTGTTTCAGATATTTCGCAGTGTTGTAAACCGGTACGATGACAGAAATTTTACAGGCGTTTTCCACGATCGGCGATTTTCGTCAAACAGAAGGGGGACGGCAATTTTCGTTTCACGATCTGACGATATAATATACTCACCCCGCCATGAAATTACAAGAAATGCCGCCGTCTTCCGTCTCCGCCTCCGCGCCGGCGGGGCTCAAGATTCGCGCGGGCGTTCGACGCCCAGAAAATCCAGCCTTGAGGCGGCTGCGGAAAACCGATAAAATTGCGCCTCGGACGACGACTCGGGCTTGCAAATGTACCGTCCCCGATGTAAATTTTCCAAAACAGCCGGCGCTTCTCCTCGGTGGAGAAGTCGCGGCACGGCTTCATACAGGATTTGCTTTATGGATTTCTCGAAATTGATTCAAGACGACCTGACCGAGGCGTGGGTTGAAGATCTCTTTCAAAAACTTTCGCCTTATCCCTATCTCGCCGACATCCTCGTGATCTTGAGTTCGCTCGCGGGAGGCGCGGTGTTCGCGCTGCTGCTGTTCTGGCTGCTGCGGCGCATCCTGCACCGTTTCTACCGCCGGCACTGCGAAATGAATTTGGAGCTTCGGCTCTGCATCCGCCGGATGATCGTTTCCTTCGTGGGGTGCCTGCCGGTGCTCGCCGTCACCTACAACGTGTGGTGCGACGGGATGCACGAGTGGATCGCGCTCCTGATCTGCAAGCCGCTGTGGGGACTTGTGATCGTTCTTCTGGCCATGACGCTGACGTACGCCATCAAGAGCTTCGGACTGTGGTACAAGCAGCAGCGCCACGCGGAACAGCGCCCCATCGACGGTTTGCTCAAGATAACCGTCAGCTTCGTCTGGGCGGCCGCGATCATCATCCTGATTTCGATGCTGATCGAAAGAAGTCCGGTCTATCTGCTTTCCGGACTCGGTGCGATCGCGGCGGTCATACTGCTGCTGCTCCAGCATACGATCCACTCCTTCGTCGCCAGCGTGGAGATCAACGTCGACCATCTGGTCGAGATCGGCGACTGGATCGTCATGGAATCCGACACTTTCGGCAGCGTCGACGGCATCGTCACGGAGATCTCGCTGCATACCGTGAAGGTCCGCAACTGGGACCGGACGCTGGTCTGTCTGCCGATCTGCGACCTGGTCAACAAATCCTTCACCAATTTCACCGCCGTGGGAAAGGGCGGCGGCCGCCGCATAAAAACCGCCATCCTGATCGATCAGCGCAGCATCCGCTTCCTGAGCAGGGAAGAACTCGAAGTCCTCAAGGGGTTCGACCTTTTGAAGGATTACCTCGAAAGCAAGGAAAACGAGATCGTCCAGTACAACGCGGAGCGCTCGGGATTCAACACCCGCCACCTGACCAACCTCGGCATCTTCCGCATCTATGCGAAACACTATCTGGAACGGCATCCGAAGATCCGCACCGATCTGACGCTGTTCGTCCGGGAGCTCGCCCCCGCCAGCACCGGCGTGCCGCTCGAGATCTATTGCTTTTCCAGCGAGGTGAACTGGATCGCCTATGAAGAGGTCCAGTCCGAGATCATGGAACATCTGCTGGCGGTGCTGCCGAGTTTCCGGCTGCGCGTTTTCCAGGAATGCAGCGACATCTATCAGGAGATCGGCGATCAGATCGACGTCGTGGGCGGAGCATTCCGCTTCGACCGGCTGAAAAATCCGGTCTACCCGAACAACGGGAACTACCCCGGCGAACAGGATAAGTGATCGCCGCCGCCCGTCCGGAAAACCGTTCCGGCGGTGAAATTTTCATTGTCGGGCTTGCTTTTTCCGGGTGCCGTGATATATTATGAAACGAAATATGGGGCAATAGCTCAGTTGGCTAGAGCATCACACTGGCAGTGTGAGGGTCGAGAGTTCGAGTCTCTTTTGCTCCACCATTGAATTTACGGCAACTCTCTTGAGTTGCCTTTTTTCTTGCCTTTTCGCCTCAAAATTGACCTCAAACCAGCCGGGTGGCGTGCGGTTTTAGAGACGTGAAAACCGCCCCGGTCCCTGAAATCGGGAAATCCTCTAACTTTTTCAGATTTCGAGGGGGACTTGACCCCCTCGGATTTTGAGCTCACCCGCCGCCCCGAGTTTGCAAAAACCGATGCATACCATTTTGCAACAAGTACGAACCGCCGACCTTCGGCGGAGAACAAAAAAGCCTTCCGCATCGATCGTCATGACCGATGCGGAAGGCATTGACGCAATTATTTCGCGAGGAAGAGCTTGCGCTGTTCCTCCCAGCTGTCGGGGATGCCGCGGCGGAGCTTGTCCAGCGATAGGGTGACCGGCTGGCGGTTCTCCCATATCGCCTTCACGATGTCCGGCGCGAGGTTCGCCAGCTGAAGCGTCCGCGCCACGAAGGAGCGGTCCATCTTGAGCGATTTGGCGATCTGCCGCATGGTCGTCGCCTTGCCGGAGACGATCTGCTCCATGCCCCGATGCGCCTGCATCAGCGCCGTCTGGATCGGCAGACGCGGCTCGTCGGGGGCGTTCGAGACGGTCGACGAGTACCAATACTGCGGCAAGGGCAGACTCGCCGCCGAGTACCTCTACCTCTTCGACGACGGCAAGTGGAGCGTGTATGGACTCTACAGAGTATCGGAATGGTGCGACCTCAACGTCGTGCTTGGAACCATCGGCATAAAGGAGAACTGAAAGATGGACGGATTCTTCAACAAGCAACGGTGTGACCGGTGCGGCGCATCCCTCAAAGGCGGCTTCACGATGAGCCGCTTCAGCACGGACGCGCTCTGCATGAAGTGTGCCGAGGAGGAGCGCCAGCACCCCGACTATCAGTTCACGAACGACATCGAACTCGCGGCGGTCCGCGCCGGAGACCGCAACTTCGCTGGTCTCGGCTGGCCCGGCAAGAACGGGAGAATCAAGCGATGAGAGCGAGGCTTACCACTACTTATGGTCGATTTTTGCAGTTTTTGAGAAATGCTCGCACTTTGTACGATGTTACGGCGTTTTTGTCAACTGCGGCATGGTCCAATGTGACGCCATCAATGCGCAGTTCAGATCGCCGGGATTGACTTTTTGATAGTAAACGGTACATAAACTGCCGTCGGCAAGCTCTACCGTCGACGGGTAGCCGAGGTCGGAATCCGGACCGTCATCGCGCAGTATCCAATCTGACGACCACGTTCTGCCGCCGTCGAGGCTGAAAGCAACTCGCTGCCCCGGATCTTCACCGCGCCAGCTGTACGACATGACTATCGTCCCGGAAGAGTGGCGCAACAGCGACGGCGGAGCTCCGGCAACGAGAAACTCCGGCTTTGTCCACGTTTTACCGCCATCTGTGGAGCGCGTCAGGTAAATCGAGAATCCCGGTTCGTGACGCAACGCCCCCAAGAGTTCGCCATCCGGCAATTCAACGACGTGCGCCTCGTAAAACTTGCCTTCATCGGGATCGGGGACGCTGCCGAGCATCGTCCAGCTCTCTCCCGCGTTTCTGCTTTCTACTGCGATGATGTTCCCCATTTTGAGTCCACCGCAGTTGCCATGCTCGTGACGGCACTCGTTGCCGAGGTACAGCAGCGTTCCATCCCGACGCAACACGGGTCCGTGCGGAGCGGATACGGGCGATGGATGACGGGCGCTCCAAGCACCGCAGGAACTGCGGATACGTGTAAAAGCACCGACGTTTGCCGCGACGGTCGAATCATCCCACGCTTCGACAATCGGTCTGAAATCCATCCGGTAACGCCGAGTCTTCAAATGCGCCTTGGAGCGGTCGTTCAGTACTCCGCGCGTGTCGCTGGCGAACCACGTCAGCAAAGCGCTTCCGTCGTTAAGCGCGGTCAATCCCGTATCGCGGTCGTCTACCGGCGAATCGTTGACGATCTGCGGCGCGCCCCACGTCAGACCGTCGTCGGAGCTGGAAAAACAGACACTCTTGCCGAAAGGATCGACGTGACCGGTACGAAATCCGGATGCTGCCGCCAGAAGTTCGTGTTCTCCGATCCGACAAGCGCTCGGCCAGCCGAAATAGCCGAAGAGCGTATCATTTCCGAAGGAGCAAATGATCCTATGATCCTCCTTGATACGCTTGTTCGCAGCCACTGTAGTCATTCCTTCGTTTCATTAAAATATCAACGCCCGAGTTTTTTCCAGACGGGGTCAAGATCGACGATCTCGCGAGTCCGCGCCGCTTCGTCAATGGCAAGGGCAAGCACCGCGCTTTCCAGCCCTTCGTTGCCGCTGCACTTGGGCGGCACGCCCTTCGTCATCGTTTCATAGAGCTCTTTCATGATGTAGTCGTCGCCGCCGCCGTGGCCGTCGGCCGACTTATAGGCGAGGGTATTTTCCTCATCCGAGCCGAGGAAGCGGTATTTTATGGTCTTTGCGTAGAGGTCGAGCGAGATCGTCCCCTCGGTGCAGCTAATATACATCCGGCGCGTCGGCATCGCGTTCGACATCGTGCACTGGAACTGAACGCGGATACCGTTGCGGTACTCGAAGATCGCCACCTGATTGTCCATCATGTCGCCGCCGGAGATGAAGGGCGACGACGCGACGGCGTGAGGGTCGTGCCATTGGTTGAATACCGCTTTGCCGTACTTTTCATGCATCCACTCGTTCTCGGGGATGAAGAAGTTCCGCCCGCCGAAACTTGCCACCGCGGAGGCGTGCGACCGGCAGAACCAGTTGATGAGGTCGAGATCGTGACAGCACTTTTCCAATATGTGCGGCCCCGACACGGCGCGTTCGCGCCGCCAGTTCATCATGATGTAGCTGCCGTGGTAAGGCGGGATGTTCTCGTCGGCGTTAATCGACATGATCTTGCCGAATTTGCCCGAATCGAGCATTTCCTTGACCCTCCGGTACAAGGGTGCGTAGCGCAACACAAACCCCGTTGCGAAATGCAGCCCGCTTTTCTTGTGGGCGTCATAGATCTCCATGCAGGCATCTATGGTGGTCGCGAGCGGCTTTTCGGAAAAAACATGTTTGCCCGCCTGGAACGCGGCCAGGATGTGCTCCTTGTGCCAGGCGTTGGGCGAAAAGACCATCACCCATTCGACTCCCGGAAAATTTATCGCCTCGTCCGCGGTTTTGCACGCGATGGTGTCCGGCGACTCCCAGATGCCCTTCACATACTCGATCTGCGCTGGATCGGGGTCATACGCGGCAACGATCTCCACCTGACGGTTCGAGTCCTTAAGCAAATGGCTGACGACGCCGCGGCTGCGGCTGCCGCAGGCGATCACGGCGACGTTGATCTTTTTTCCCATAATTTTCCTCTCCATATTCGGATTTTTAACTGTGCGGTGTTATAAACCGGCAACGATCATATTTTCCTATTCGATGCCGTGCAATTTTTTTGTACTGTGCCCCAAAATGCGGACAGACGCATATCTCTAGGGGGAGGGGGTACTGGGCGCTATCGTCTCAACTTCATTTCGTCCTCAATCCAGTGGCGGCGGCGCAGCAATGCCGCAATTCATCCCAAAGCGCACCGTGCCCGGCATCAATTTGGAGAAGCGGTTCATTTAAACTGCCACCCATTTGGCGGGCGCCGCCTCTGCGATCCATAAGTGACTTTCGTGGCGAATCCCGAAAGCGTATCGTTGCCATAAGCGCAAATTATACGATGGTTCGTCTTGATACGCCTGTCTACGGTCATCGCGATCATTCCTCCTTCTTGTTGTCCATGAAATCGCAAGCCGGGCGGAAAATGAAATCCAGCGCGACATCGTCGGCAAACACCGCATCCCAGGCGTTGTGCGCGGCATCGGGAAGTTCGCGGTACATGATCCGATCATTGCCTGCCGCCCGAAGCGTGGAGATCATATCGCGCGACCTTGACGGCGGAACCGTGGCATCCCGCGCTCCGTGGCAGGCGTACACCCGCAAATTCCGCAACCGCGGAGCCTGCTTCACATCCGCGCCTCCGCAGATCGCCAAAATTGCGGAAAAGGTCTCCGGCATCCGACTGACGATGTCCCACGCACCGTAGCCTCCCATGGAGAGACCTCCTGCGTAAACGGCTGCCGGATCGGGGGAGAACTCTTCCAGCGCCGCCCGCAGGAGTTCCATGGCCGCCGCCATGTGCGTGGATGGCCGCTCCGGCAGGTTATGAGCCGGGGCGTCCCACGGCACATCCACCCACTGGCTGCCCGGATGACACTGCGGAAACAGCAGAACGGTCTTCAGCCGGTGTCGTTCCGCATAGTCGGCGAAGTGGCGTCCCGGTATCCGCATCTGCAGGAAGTTGTCCGCTCCGACACTCCCCACGCCGTGAAAAAAAATCATCAGTGAAAAGCGTCCCGGCAGTTCCGGGTGCGTGACCAAACGTCGGTAGGGCAGCATGAAGCCGTCCGGAGCTACGAAGGTCAACTTCTCATAGCCGAGCGCGTCGATCATCTCCGGCGTGACGACCTGCTCCGAGGCGGAATTGTGAACGGAAATACTCATACTTGTTTGTCATGTCAGCGGCTGGATATCCTGCATGGCGAAACTTTCGCCGTTCATTAAATCGGCTCGGCTTCGCTCCCCTTTTCCCACACCGGAACGCTCGACAGCACCTCCGCGGTGTCGCCGATGTTGTCAATGCGGATTTCCACCGGATGTTCGATCCGATGGAAGAAGTAACTTATCTTGCGCTCCCGGACCAGCGAGCAATCCTTCAGCTTGGAATCCGGGCTGACACGCATCCACAGCGGGATGATGTCGCGCGTCCAGCGGGGCGACGGCTGAAGTTTGTGCATCCGGAAAGCGGATTTCCCGTCCCCGGCATCGTCGGTGCGGATGTAGTTGTTGACGCGGTACAGGTCGCCGCCGGAAGTTATCAGCAGGTGGTCCACCGTCAGCGCCTTGGTGCCTGCAGGCATGGTGTAGGGCAAGATCACGTCGATGCGCAGATACCCCTCGTCGCGTTTGCGACCTTTTTTGTAATCCTCCGGCGGAACGGTTATCTTGAGCACCTTGTTGCCGGAGGGAGACTTCGGATCATCGACGATCTCGACTTTGATCTTGTCGCGCAGCACGGGGACGGCATCCACGGTCACACCGCCCATGCCGTGTTCGAAATCCGCCGCGACGCGCAGCGCCCGGTCGCGGCTGTCCGGCACTCCGGAACGCTTGGCGAGCACCGCCGGGTCGAAGGACTTTTCCGGTTCGGCAAAGGGCCTGTCGACGCCCCACGCCGAAAGCGCGAGCAGCACGGGCGAAATGCCGTCGCACCTCGCACTGGAGATGAAGAGCGATTTTACCGGCTTTTCGGGATGCGGATTTTTGAGGTCGAGGATGCCGAAGCTGTAATAGAGATCATCGGCGTCGATCCCCCGCACTGCGAAGCGCATGGAGAACCCGCCGAACGGACGGTTCCAGTCGACGATCTGGTCGCGGTATTTCAAAACGACCGGCGTTCTTTTGCCGTCCGCGTACTCGAAGCACAGCGTGGCGACGCGGGGGTGTGCGTAATTCTTCTTGCCGAAGAGCTGACCGCCCGCGTAGGAACGCGCATCGGCCGGACGGGTGGCGGTCAAAAGCAGCGAAAGTCCTTCCAGCTTACGGCGTCCGAGATGTATTCTCGCCGCCTGACGGCCTTCGGTTACTTTGGGATCGCCGTTGAGGCGCACTCCGTAATACTTGCCGCCGGGAGAAGTCACGAGGTGGAAACGCTCCGGCAGTCCGGCGAGGATGCGTTTCAATTCGGTCAGCTCTTCATCCGAAGCGAAGCGCGGAAAAACGCCCGAATCGGAAAGTTCGGCGTTGACGCTGTTGGCGAGCGACATCGGCTGCGCCGTTTCCGTCCGCGGCCGCGAGGCGGCGATCATTTCCGGGTACAGCAGCCGCATCATCTCGTAGGTCCCGTCGTAGCCGAGCGCGGCGTAGTGGGTGTCGGTGAGCTTCCACATGTAGTCCGCGCTGTTGACCATCCCGCCCAGACTGTCCGGGGTCTCGGTGTCGAGCCGGGAGAGCATCCCGCCCTGACTGTAATACCAGTGGGTGACGCTTGCCCCCCTGCCGCCGTGCTTGCGCACCGCCTTGAGCGTGTTGTGTATGTTGAGCGGCTTGCCCCACAGCGCGTGACCGATCAGCGGGAAGTTCTTAAACAATGCGAAGTTGCTGTCATCGAAGCGGTCGCGGTAGTCCCAATACGATATGACCGTCCGCGGGTCGAGTGCGCCGCGCAGTTTGTCGCCGATCTTCCAGTTGCGGCTGTTGATGAAGGAATCCGGACAGGCGACCGGGGTGATCCCCCGTTTCAGCAGCACTCCTTCCGCAAAGCGGATCACCTTGGAGAACTGTTCCACCGGGTCCTTGTCCCGGCACTTCGGACACACGTTGCGGGGACCGAGAAACAACTCGTCAAGACAGATGGAGAATTCCTGCGGCTTAAACAATTCGATGTACTCGTTCATCGCCGTTTCGGTCAATTTGAACGCTTCCTCGTTTTCCGGACAGGGCTGGCACCACCACTCCTTTTGCGGCTCGCCTTCCTTCATCTTGTCCCAGTCGGGGTGTTTGGTCATCCAGCGGCAGTGGCTCCACACCTGAAGCGACGGACAGACGTTGATATGAAGCCTGCGGCACAGTGCGACGATCTCGCGCAGTTCCGCCTTGGTCATGGCTTTGGGGTGTTTCGGGATGCCGGTCGTTTCCCAGGGGAAGTAGCGGTCCATTTCGAAACACACCCAATTGATCTTCAGCGCCGCCAACGCCTCCAGCGTATGCATGATATGCTTAGCCTGATCGGGAGGGATCGTCCTGATGCAGACGCCGCGGAGATCGAAATCCGGCCAGTCGGTGATGGCGCACGCCTTGAGCTCCGGAGTAGCGGCGTTGCGGATGAGGTTGCGCAGCGTCTGCGCTCCGTAGAACAACCCTGTCGTCGAGCGGGAACGTATAGTAATGCCGGTACCGTCGATGACGAGGGTGTACCCTTCCGGGTGCTTGGGAACATCTTTTTCGTCCAACTGGAAACGGCAGACCGCGTCCTTGTCGGTGTTCTTCGCGGAGATCCCGAAGCGTTTCAGGTCGCGTCCGAGCTGTTCCAGCACCACATCTTCGCCCTTCGGCAGGGTGACGGTGAACTTATCCGGCAGTTTGAATGCCCCTGCACCGGGGCGGTATTCCTGTACGCCGGGAATCAGCATCGGTCGGCCGCCGCGTACGAAGTTAGATATCGGCGCCACCTCCGCGCGAAGCGCCGCAAGCAGCATTGAGAACACGAGAAGTGCGAGTATCTTTTTACCCATCATGATGAAATGCCCTGTGTTATTCGACGTAAGGTTTTATTTTCACCGAATCGAAGAGTTTCTTGAGATGCGGGGCGACACTGCGGTCGATCTGTCCGTAATGACCTGCAGCCGGATTGAAGAACATCTGCTTATCCACCCCGTCCGGGATGGCGTTGTACACGGTGTACACGTTGGACGGCGGACAGAGTTCGTCGGTGCCGCCGGTACAGATGAACGTCCGGCATTTGATCATCGGCGCAAAGTTCACGCAGTCGAAGTATGCGCAGGTCCGCAGCGGACGCCGGTCGCCGTTGGCGATGCGCCGCGTGAGCGTGGGCCGGGAATGCGGAATGGAACTCGTATGCCCGGAAGCGCCGCCGTCGAATTCGCAGAAACAGGGATTCTTTATCACCGCGAGAGTGACGTCCTTATCAAGCGCCGCCGCGGCGACGGATTGCGCTCCGCCCAGACTGCCGCCGACGGAGATCAACTGTTTGCCGTCCCATTCGGGGAGGCTCTTCACGAAATCCAGCGCCCGCATTATCCGGTAATACATGCCGCTGAAGCACCACGTTTCGCGGTCGTTGATACCGACGAGACCGCTGTTGATCTTGATGGTCTTGTCGTAGTTGTAGTAACTTTTCCCCATGTTCACGGGGCGGCCGTGCCAGGTGGGAGCGAAGCCGATGGCTCCTTCTTGGGCGCGGTTTATCGCCAGTCGGCGGTCGGCATCGGCGGGGCTCCAGCTCGCCCAATCGACATAGGCGGGGAGGCTTTTGGGCTTGGCGTCGACGGGCATCGCCAAATACCCCGTGACCGGATAGTCGCCGAGCGCCGGGACCTCGACGGCGAAAAGTTTCACGCCGGGCGTCGAACATTCCAGCGGAGTGAGCTTCGGTTGAATGGGGACCTCGTCCAGTTTGGCGCGGCGATCTTTCCAGAAGGCATCGAAATCGGCGGGGCGTTTTACTTCGGTATGGATCTTGTCCGGAGCAAACAGCGCTCCGATCTCGGACACTATCGTCGGTTTGCGGCGGTGACGATACACTTTCTGGCCGCTCAGCGGCTTGTCGTTGTCATCCAACAGCTCGAAACCGAAATACACCCACTCCGGTTTCGTGCCGGTATAAGAGAATGCGACCGGTCGGCCGGTGGTGGTGAAATCCCGCGTTTCGATCTCCTTGCCCTCGATCTTGATGGTCATCCGCGCCTTCGTTCCCTTGAGCGGTTTGCCGTCCTTGAGCAGCGTGACCTTACAGACTGCGGTTTCTCCGACTTTGTATATGCCGTCGGCGTGGTCAAGCTTTACCCGTCCGCCGTAAGCGGCATTCAGGATCGGCACTGCAAAAAAGGTCGACAGGATCGTTGCAGCAAAAAATTTCCGCATGATATTTTACCTCCTCAACAGCTCTTTCCAACCTCAATACGGAATGGGGGTTCCCGGATCTTCTGGACTGATATAGACCTCGAGCTTATAGCAGTAGGCGCCGCCATGAGCCGAGTTGGAGTGTCCGATGAGCGGCACATAGAAGTCGTGCAGCGAATCGACGTCCACCGACACCACGTGCCCCGCCACCGACGCGATGTTCGCCCGGCCCATATGCACGGTGTAGGCCCGCGGCAGCGACTGTTCGGTACTGGCGGCGGTGCCTTCCAGCCGCAGCGACATCTGCTTCTTGTCGGGGCGCAGCGAATCCGTCAGCCACAACATCTGGCTTCTGGAGACGGCAACCGCATTGGCAACTCCGTTGTTGCCGTCGGTCTTCTTTTCCACGCCGCGATACAGTTTCGAGTTTCCGAACGGCAAAACGGTCTTCGCCCAATTGAATTGACTGGTGGACAGCGAATTGGTGTTGTACACCGAGCCGAAGGCCTGAAAATCCCGCCAGTTGGCATTGGTGGGATTGGTGAAATTGATGGCGCTGTCCGCCTTGAATCCGACGCTCGGACAGCGCAGGAAATCTCCCGTCGACCCCGTCAGCGTCCGGTAGTCGCTGCTCCAGTGCTTCGCCTTGCCGAGCGCCTGGACGTAGGGGTATGGGCTGTTGCTCATCGGCCACATATCTTTGTTGTCGTTGCGGTACATCATGCCGAAGGTGGTGACCTGCTTGAGATTCCCGGAGCAGGACGAGCTTTGGGCGCGCTCGCGCGCCGACTGCAGCGCCGGCAGCAGTATCGCCGCCAAGATGGCGATGATCGCGATCACCACCAACAGTTCGATCAGCGTGAAACGTTTGCACGCGATCCCGATGAAGTCGTTACCCTTTCTCTTGTCAGCCACTTTTCACCTCGGAATGTTGGATGTTTATTGGGATGTGATGTTTCAGTCGATCTTCACCGGAGCGCCCTCCGCCGCGGACTTGTACACCGCGTCGAGGATCTTCATAACGGTCACGCCCTCTTCCGGATCGACCATAAACGGCGTTCCGGTGCGCACCGCCTCGACGAACAGCCAGTAGGCGCTCGGGACCTCGGGGAAGGTGTGCATCCGGCTGTCGAATTGCCGTCCGGCGATCTCGTAGTAATACTCGAGGTCGAAGGTGTAGCCTTCCTGCAGATTGTACTGGAACAAGCCGCCCTTGTCGCCGAGCAGACGGGTGTTCTGGAGTTCGTTTTCCTTGATGTTCGCCGCCCACGACGCCCCCAATTCCAGAGTCGCGCCGTTGTCGAACTTGATCATCGCGCACGCCATGTCTTCCACGGTGTACCTGATGCCCTTTTCTTCGGCGATCTTGCGGGCGAGACGATCATAGGTGCTGCCCATCACCCAAGTCGGCTTCGGATACCCCATCAGCCACAGCGCCAGATCCAGCCGGTGTACGCCGAGGTCGATCAGCGGACCGCCGCCGGAAAGATTCTTGTCGAAGAACCACGGCCCCATCCCAGCCTGACTCGGCCCGCCGGTCGCCAGTCCGGGGATGCCCCGACGGCGGAACCAGAAGCTTCTTCCGTAGTAAATGTCGCCGAAGATCCCTTCGTCGACCAGCGCCTTCATCGCGCGGGACGGTGCCCGGAAGCGGTAGGAAAAGTTGATGCCGAGCTTTTTGCCGACTTTCTTCGCCGTATCCGCCATCTGCTGTGCGTCGGCGGCGTTCATCGCCATCGGCTTTTCGCAGAGCACGTTCGCGCCGGATTCCAGCGCCGCGATGGTCAGATCCTTGTGAAGGAAATTGGGGACTGCGACGGAAACGATATCAAGCTTTTCCTTTTCCAGCATCTCCATCCCGTCGGAATACAGCTTTCCCTTGAAAGTCGGAAAATTTTCGCCGAGCGCGGCGGTGCGTGGGTCAGGGCGCGCCGCGATCGCTACGATCTCCGCGTTCGGGTGCTTCATGTATCCCTTGATGTGAGCGGCCCCCATTCCCAGACCGATGACACCGATTTTGAGTTTTTCAGGCATTTTCACAATATCCTTTCATTATCTGTCGATACTTCGATATCAGTCAAGTTTAGTGTGGATCTCTTCCTGCGGCGGCACCTTGGGGCACGGTATTTCCCGGATGATGCGCGGAGCCGCCCATTTCGCGGCGTTGGCGATGACGCGCCGGATGTTGGGGTCGTAGAAAATAGGATAGGTCTCATGTCCGGGAGCGAAGTAGAATATCCGCCCGTAGCCGCGTTCGAAGGTCACGCCGCTGCGGAATACCTCGCCGCCCTCGTACCAAGTGATGAAAACCACATCCTTCGGCGTGGGAATGTCAAAACGCTCTCCGTACATCTCGGTATGCGGCAGCGTGAAACATTCCGGCAGGCCGGCAACGATGGGGTGCGCCGGTTCGATAGTCCAGATCCGCTCCCGCTCGCCCACCTGACGCCATTTCAGGTTGCAGGTGGTCCCCATCAGTTTCATGAATATCTTGGATTTATGACCGGAGTGAAGAACTATCAGTCCCATCCCCTCCAGAACCCGTTTCTGCACTCGCTCGACGATTTCGTCCTTTACTTCGGGATGGGCGCGATGCCCCCACCACATCAAAACATCGGTGCGGTCGAGCAGTTCCTGTGACAATCCGTGTTCGTCGTCCTTATCCAACCATGCACATTCCACGTTGAAGGCTCCGTCGGCGTTCAGCCCCTCGGCAATGGCGCTGTGAATGCCGTTCGGATAAACCGCACGGCACTTCTCATTGAGCTTTTCGTGACGAAACTCGTTCCACACCACCACATTTATTTTCTTTTCCATAGCCCTTGCCCCTGTCTGATCATCCATTAAATGTTTTAGAACAATATTATTCTCACTTGGCGGTGTAGCCCCCGTCGACGGGGATGTTCGCGCCCGTGAGGTAGCCCGACGCGTCGGAGGCGAGAAAGACGATCACGCCTTTCAAATCCTCCTGACTTGCGAGCCGCCCCAGCTGGGTGCGGGCGCTGTAATTCCTGACGAACGCCTCGGGAAGATGCGGCTCCATGAGCCCGCCGGGGTGGATCGCATTCACGCGGACGTTGTACTCGCCCAATACGCTCGCCGCCCACCGGGTGAAGTTCGCAAGGCCCCCCTTTTCGTAGAAGTAGATCGGGTTCGGATCGCCCTTCATGTCGGTCCCGTCGTAGTTGGCGAACTCCGGCCCGACGAGGCCCATGAACGAACCGATGTTGATGACCGATCCGGAGCGCTGTTTTTTCATCACTTCGCCCACGGCCGCCGTGAGGTAGAAGGTGCCGGAGGCGTTGACGTGAAAGCTCGCGTCGTAGCTGTCGAGGGGCTTCTTCCACCCGCCGCCGCAGCCGCAGCGGGTAACGGAGTTGTTCACCAGAACATCGATGCGCCCCGTCTCGTTCATGATGTCCTCGACGAGTTTGTCGCACGA
>Ga0310696_10004153_pt1 | contig 17836 bp, 30 predicted proteins | sample AusTroGonzalo_MG_4_FD_203885 | JGI IMG/M metagenome (GOLD analysis project Ga0310696, IMG submission 203885) | Bovine rumen microbial communities from tropical cattle in Woodstock, Queensland, Australia - Gonzalo_02 (v2) (version 2) | ecosystem: Host-associated > Mammals > Digestive system >...
CTTGCTGTTCTTAAAGAAGTGGCAAAACCTGCTCTCTTAACGATATTATCAAGTCTTGTTTCCAAATATCTTAAGAATTGTTCGCCTGTTTGACCGGTAGCTTTGCTGGCCTTGTCAAACAAATTGGCAAAGGGGACTTCGGTCATGCCGGACATAAATCTGGCTTTTTGCTTTTCATATAAACGAACACCGTATTCAGAAAGCTTTGCTCTTTTTACGCCGCCTTTACCTTTCTTGGCGCTGGCAAGCTTATCCATTACACAATTGGTGTAGCATTTTGTCCCTTTTAAAAATAATTTGCAAGCTAATTTTCTGCATTTCTTGCAGCTTGGTCCTGTATATCTTGACATTATTATATTCTCCTGGCTTTCGGCGGTCTGCATCCGTTATGAGGTATGGGGGTTACGTCTTTAATAGAGGTTACAACCAAACCTGCTTGTTGCAAGGCTCTGACGGCAGTTTCTCTGCCCTGTCCGGGTCCGCAAACTTTAACGGCAACTTCTTTCATACCCATTGCGACGGCTTTTTCGCCGACTTTATTGCAAGTGATTTGGGCAGCAAAGGGTGTGCCTTTTTTGGTGCCTTTAAATCCGTGTGATCCTGAAGTGGACCAAACCAAAGTTGAACCTTTATCATCTGTAACGGTTACTATGGTATTGTTAAATGAACAACTGATATGCACAACGCCGTGAGCGGGTGCTTTACCAGCTTTCTTTTTATTTTTTGATGCAGCCGGTGCTGCAGTTGTGGTTTCTTTCTTTTGTTCTTCTGCCATTTTAATTTACCTGTTTTAAAAATTAGTCAGCCTTAACTTTGGCACCGACGGTTTTTCTGCGTCCGCGTCTTGTTCTGCTGTTTGTTTTTGTTCTTTGTCCGCGCGCGGGTAAATTGCGGCGGTGGCGGTTGCCTCTGTATGAACCGATTTCAATAAGTCTATGAATGTTTTGGGAAACTTCTCTTCTGAGTTCACCTTCAACTTTATATTCTTTCTGCAAGAGTGTGTTGAGTAAACCGGCTTGTTGTTCGGTTAAATCTTTAACTCTTGTAGAGGCTTCAATTTGGCCATTAAGTTTGCTTAAAATTTCTTCTGCAACTTTAGGACCGATACCATAGACATATTGCAATGCTATATCAATTCTTTTGTTCTTGGGTAAATCTATACCTGCGATTCTTGCCATATTCTAACAAATCTCCTCTAATTAACCTTGGCGTTGTTTGTGCTTTGCAACTTTGCATACAACACGCACGACGCCGTTTCTTTTTACTACTTTACATTTCTGACATATTTTTTTTACGCTTGCTCTGACTTTCATTTATTTCTCCCGATAGATTATTCTGCCTTTAGTTAAGTCATACGGAGAGAGTTCCAATTTAACTTTATCACCAGGTAAAATTCTGATGTGGAACATTCTCATTTTACCTGAGATATGTCCCAAAATAACTTTGCCGCCCGCAATTTCAACTTTGAACATTGCATTTGGTAAAGCCTCAAGTATTTTGCCTTCAACTTCTATCTTATCGCTCATATTCGCCTTTAAAGGCGTTTCCTCCGTATTATTTAACTTTATGCCGTCAATATAAGGTGCCCGTTTTGGGTCACTGCGACACTATGTTCAAAATGGGCAGAATAACTGCCGTCTTTTGTAACAACCGTCCAGTCATTGTCTAAAACTTCTACCTCATCCTCACCTAGGTTAAGCATCGGTTCTATCGCAAGAACCATACCTTCTTTTAAAATAGGACCTTTACCTTTAGGACCATAATTTAAAACGCAAGGTTCTTCGTGTAGTTTACGACCAACGCCGTGGCCGCAATAGTCTCGGACTATTCCTAACTTACCTGCTGTGGCATAAGTTTCAACCATATTGGATATATCGCCAAGATGTATCCCCGGTCTTACAAGTTCTATTGCTTTATGTAAGGCTTTTTGAGTTTGCTCTAAAAGCCTTTGAGCCTCACTTGCAACTTTTCCCACAGGTATAGTGAGTGCTGCGTCCGCATGAAATCCGTCAAGATAAGCACCAACATCAATACCAACTATGTCGCCTTCTCTCAATATTTTTGTTTTACTTGGTATCCCGTGCACGACTTCCTCATTAACGGAAGCACAAATGCTGGCAGGAAAACCGCCGTAACCCAAAAAAGACGGAACAGCGCCGCAACTTCTTATGACTTCTTCTGCTATTTTATCTAGATGCCAAGTGCTGACCCCGGGCCTTACTTCAATTTGCATCCTCTTTAAAACTTTGGATACAACTTTGCCCGACGCCTGCATTTTCTTAATTTCTTCACTACTCTTTAATTCTATCATTTTTTGAGACCTATTGCACGCAAAATATCATTATTGACTTCGCGCGCAGGTTTACTGGCATCTATACGCGTAATTCCAATAGAAGAGTTATAAAACTCTACTAAAGGACGCGTTTGTTCTTCAAATACCTCTATGCGATGGGTTGCGCTTTCAAGAGTATCGTCGCTGCGGGTTATCAATTCGCCGCCGCAAGAACATTTCTCTGTAAAATTTGAAGCATAAATGTTATGAATAGCCCCGCATTTTGAACAAAGCCTTCTTGAAGTTAATCTTTTCAAAACTTCTTCTTTGCTTAACTCCAAAAAGAGAACATAATCTATCTTTTGGTTAAGGGCTTTTAAACTTTTCTCCAAACTTTGCGCTTGAGGTATCGTTCTGGGAAAGCCGTCTAAAATACGGGCGGTATTCCCATTTTTTAAAACTTGTTCAACAAGTTTTATTATTAGTTCATCGCTTACTAAATTGCCTTGCTTAATACATGATTCAACTTCTTTGCCAAGAGGAGTAGCAAGGGCTATTTCTTTTCTTATCATATCTCCTGTTGAGATATGGTCAAACTTCTGTTCTTTTACCAAAAATTCCGCTTGCGTGCCTTTGCCCGCGCCCGGATATCCAAGTAAAATAATATTCATTTTTCCACCTTGACAAAATGTTTGGCTGATTTGGATTATTACCCCAAACCAGCCAAAACAAAATTTATTCGCCTACATTAAACCAGCGGCCTTTAATTGCGCGACCTTTCATTAAAGGTTTGTAATTATGCGCAAATAAATGGGCTTGTATTTGGCCGATAGTATCTAAGGCAACACCTACTACGATGAGTAGGGAAGTTCCGCCGAAATAGAACGAAACATTAAATTTCATTCTTAATAAATCCGGCAAAACAGCAATCGCGGCAACAAATAAGGCTCCGCATAAAGTTATTCTGTTCATAACTCTCTCAATAAATAATCTGGTAGGTTCGCCCGGTCTTATACCAAGAATATATCCGCCTGATTTCTTTAAATTTTCCGCTATATCTTTCGGGTTGAAGGACATTGAATTATAAAAATAGCAGAAGAAGATAATCAAAGCAACATAAATTAAGGAATATACCAAATTACCGCGACCGATAAATCCGATAATTTTTTGCGACCAAGCAGATTCCGGAGAGAATTGTGCGATGGTTAAAGGCATAGAAAGAACTGACATAGCAAAGATGACTGCGATAACACCGCTTTGGTCTATTTTTAACGGCAAATAATTTGTTTGCACTTTATACATTTTGCCGCCAACAGACCTATTGGCATATTGAATAGGTATTTGCCTTTGGGCAGTTTCTACCCAAACGACAAGACCCATAATAGCTAAGGCAATAATACCGATAATGATAACCATTATCGGTTCTATTTCGCCTGCGTTTGCCAGCCTAATCATACTATTGATTGCCGAAGGAAGCCTATCTACGATACCTGCAAAGATGATTAAAGAAATACCATTACCGATACCCTTTTCCGTCATCTGTTCACCAAGCCACATAAGGAACATTGTTCCTGTGGCAAGGGTTAAGGTTGTAGTAAAAATGAAACTCCAAGAAGGATCAATTACTAATTGTAAATTGCCCGGAGCAGACATTTTTGTTAAGGCCAAAGTTAAACCAAAACCTTGAAGCAAGGCTAAAACAAGAGCAAAAACTCTTGTAATTTGGTTTTCTTTGCGGCGGCCGGCTTCCCCTTCTTTGCTTAATCTGTCTAAGAAGGGTAATACATGGGCGCCCCGTATCAAACTCATAATGATTGATGCGTTGATATAGGGCATGATACCTAATGCCAAAACAGAAAACTTACCCAAAGCACCGCCTGAGAATATATCCAAGAAACCAAGCATTCCGTTTTCATGTTGTTTGAAAAAGGAAGCAAGTGCTTCTGCATTGATACCCGGTATAGGTATTGCTGCTGCGACACGGAAAACTGCCAAGGCAATTGCTACAAACAAAAGCCTTTTTTTGAGTTCCGGAGATTGGAACATATTTGCTATTGGGTTATTTTCTTGCATTATTTAGCCTTTTTATTTTCAATAATTATTGCTTTACCGCCGGCTTTTTCAATTGCTGCTTTGGCAGTTGCGGAAAAAGCGTGTGCGGTAATGTTAAGAGCGTGTTTAAGTTCGCCATTAGCCAAAACTTTGATTTTTTTGGTATCTTTTACAAGATTTTTCTTTTTCAAAATTTCGGGGGTAACTTCTTCACCTGCTTTAAAGACTTTAGAAAGAGAGCCTAAGTTGACCCATTCGCCCTTAACGGCAAAGGAAGCATTAGAGAAACCGCTTTTCGGAATTCTTCTAACTAAAGGCATTTGACCGCCTTCTTTGCTTTCTTTGCGGGTATTGCCTGAACGGGAAGTTTGACCCTTCATACCTTTTGTTGAAGAGCGGCCCATTCCGGAACCAATACCTAAACCAATTCTTCTTTTTGCTTTTCTGGAGCCGTGTTTAGGAAAAAGTGAACTTAATGTTGTCATAAACTATCCTCCTATTGTGCTGCTGCCGGGGTTGCTTCCGGTGCAGGTGTTGCGGCAGTTTGTTTACCGCGGCTGGCAAGAACGGCATCTTTGCTCTTTAACAATTTCAAGGCTTCCATTGTTGCATAAGCCAAGTTGCAAGAGTTTGTGCTGCCAATACTCTTTGAAAGAATATTTTTAATGCCTGCTGCTTCCAAAATCAAGCGCACACCGGCGCCGGCGATAACACCGGTTCCGGGGGCAGCCGGTTTCATCCAAACACTGGCAGAACCGAATTTGCCCAAAACTTCGTGCGGAATAGTATCGTTAACAATAGGGAATTTAATACTATTTTTTCTTGCTTGGAATTCCGCTTTAGACACGGCAAATTGAACTTGATTTGCCTTGCCGATAGCCACGCCCACTTTGCCATTGCCGTCGCCGACAACAACTAATGCTCTAAAACCAAAGCGTTTACCGCCTTTTACCACTTTTGCAGTTCTTGCAACGTGGATAACGGTGGTTTGGCCTTCGGGTTTTGCGCGTAACTGAAACTCGGTCTTATGACCTTTCGCTTCTCTTTTATTTTCGCTCTTTGGCGTTTCGTTATTTAACATTTATTCACCTTAAGTTAAAATTTTAAGCCTGCTTTGCGGGCAGATTCGGCCAAGGCCTTTACTCTGCCGTGATAGATGCGAGCACCTCTGTCAAAGCGAACTTCTTTAACACCTTTTTCAAGTGCTTTTTTTGCAATAAGTTCGCCGAGTGCGGTGGCTGCTTCTATACTTTTGCCGGATGCTTTGTATTTGCCTTCAAGTTCTTTGGAAGAACTTGTGGCACTTACCAAAACTTTGCCTTCCATATCATCAATTACGGAAGCATAAAGATATTTTAAACTTCTGTAAACAGATAATCTGGGTCTTTCAAGGCCGGCATTTTGCAATTTTCTTTGTGTTCTTTCTTTTCTAAACTGATATCTTTCTTGCTTAGTTGCCATAATTATTTGCCTCCCGCAGCAGCCTTACCGGCTTTTCTGACGATGTGTTCATCTTGGTATTTAATACCGCTGCCTTTATAGGGTTCCGGCGGTCTGATTTTTCTGATTTTAGCAGCGAAATCGCCGACTAAAACTTTATCACTGCCCTGAATTTCCACTAAAGGATTTTTGGGGTCAGCAACAACTTTTAAACCGGCAGGAATTTCCATAACTACCGGATGAGAAAAACCAAGTTCCATATTGAGTTTGTTTCCGGAAACAACGACTTTATAACCAAGGCCGTTAACTTCCAAAACTTTTTTGAACGGAGTTTCAACACCGCTGACTAAGTTTTGGACTCTTGCTCTTGTTGTTCCGTAAAGAGCATTAAGTTCAACTTCTCTGCCTTTTTCAACTTCAAAAGTTAAGGTAGAGCCGTCAACTTTTGCTGTAATACCTTGCGGAACGACATAATTTAAAGTAGCCAAGGGACCTTGAACTTTAATATCGTTGCCTTTAACTTCAACTTTAACTTTGGCCGGGATTTGTATAGGTTTTTTACCGATTCTGCTCATATATTCCCCCTACCAAACTTGGCATAAGACTTCGCCGCCGACTTTTTCTTCTTTGGCTTTTGCATCAGTCATAATGCCTTTTGAGGTTGAAAGTATTGAAGTTCCGAAAGCACCGCGCACGCTGGGAATATTTTCATAAGAACTATAAACTCTTTTACCCGGGCGGGATACTCTTCTAAGACCTTGAATAACGCTTTGATTATCGTTATATTTCAAAAATACTCTTACAAAACCGCCTTTGGTTTCATTGTGGATGGCTTTATAGTTTGCTATATAGCCTTCTTCCTTCAAAACTCTGGCGATTTCGGTTTTGATTTTAGAGAAAGGAATATCTACTCTTTCTTTTCTCTTCATATTGGCATTTCTTATTCTTGTTAAGAAATCTGCTATTGGATCCATAATTTAATCGCTAAAACAATTTTACTTTCCGCTTTATTAAATTAACGCAATTGCTTGCGGTGCGGAGTTAAAATCGTTTAAAGCATCCTCCTTTACCAACTTGATTTTTTGACACCAGGCAATAATCCCTGATGGGCCATTTTTCTAAAGCAGATACGACAAAGACCGAAATCTCTGTAATATCCTCTTGATCTACCGCAGATTTGGCATCTGTTATGATAGCGGACTGCGAACTTCTGCGGCTTTGCCATTTTGGCAACCCATGCTTTTGTAGCCATAGTTTAGTTGCTCCTCTTTCTGAATGGGAAACCCATAAAGTCCATCAACATTTGTCCGTCTTTATCATTTTTGGCGGTGGTTACAAATGTGATATTCATACCATGGGCTTTAGGAGATTTTTCAACATCAATTTCCGGGAACACATAGTGTTCTTTTAAACCGATATTGAGATTGCCTCTCCCGTCAAAACCTCTATTAAAGCCTTGGAAGTCCCTAATACGAGGGCAAACGATATTGATGAATCTATCCATAAATTCATACATAATTGCTCCTCTTAAGGTTACTCTGACGCCGATGGGCATACCTTCTCTTAACTTAAAGTTAGAGATGGATTTTTTTGCTCTTCTTACTTGAGCAAGTTGCCCGGTAATAGCGGTTAAATCTTCTCTTGCGATGTCTAAGAATTTAATATCTTCCTTTGCATCTGCAACACCGATATTAACAACTATCTTTTCAAGTTTGGGCGCTGCCATAGGGCTTTTAACTTTCATTTCTTTTAGTAAAGCCGGCAACACTTGGTCTTTGTAATAAGTTCTTAACCTAGGCTCATAGGCTTCGGTTTTGACTTCTTTTTTTGCTGTTTCTTTCTTATCTGTCATTTTTATTTACCTGCCGTATTTACTAAAGCCGCATTACATTTGCGGCAAACTCTGCCTTCTTGAGTGTTCTTCGGTGTGCTGTGTTTACCGCATTTAGGGCAAACAACAGCAACATTAGAAGCATCTAAGGGGGCTTCTTTCTTGATTATTCCGCCTTTACCTTTTTGGCTGGGTTTGGTGTGTTTGGAAATCATATTGATACCGGTTACGATAACTTTGTTTTTTGAAGGAATGATTTCTCTAATTTCACCGGTTTTGCCTTTATCTTTACCGGCCAGAATAATAACTTTATCGTTCGTTTTTAAATTCATAATTATAGAACCTCCGGAGCCAAGGAAATGATTTTTAAGAAATTCTTTTCTCTTAACTCTCTGGCGACGGGGCCGAACACGCGGGTGCCTTTAGGTTCGCCTGTATCGTTGATAAGGCAAACGGCATTATCATCAAAGCGGATATAAGAGCCGTCTTTTCTGCGTTTTTCGCGTGCAATTCTTACGACCACTGCTCTAACTACATCACCTTTTTTAACATTTGATGTAGGAATTGCGTCCTTTACAGAACACATAATGACATCTCCCAAGGAGGCAATATCTCTGTGATGACCGCCTCTGATTTTGAAGCATTGGACCTTTCTTGCACCGGAGTTGTCTGCTACATTAAGAATAGTTCTTAGTTGTATCATTTTATATTCTCCTTAAGATTAACCCAAGGCCTTTTCCGTAATCTTGGAAATACGCCATCTTTTGAGTTTAGACAAAGGTCTGGTTGATGTAATCTCTACCTTGTCGCCAATTTTGCTTTCATTGTTCTCATCGTGAGCATGATAGCATTTGGAGGTTGTTATAACCTTGCCATAAAAAGAATGCTTTTTGGTGGTAAGAACTTCAACCGTGCGGGTTTTGTTCATTTTATCTGAAACTACCACGCCGTTAAGCACTTTTCTTTGTGCGCGATTTATTTTATTTTCCATTTATAAATCCTCTTTATTTGGACTGCCTTTTTTGCCTAATAATTGTGTTAAGCAAGGCGATTTCGCGTCTGACAACTCTAATTTCCAAAGGATTGGATAGCGGAGTTGTTGAGTGTTTGAAAAGAAGATTAAACTTCTTTTCTTTTGCCTTGGCGAGTTGTTCATTTAACTCTTCAAGGCTTTTGTTTTTCAAGATTTCTTTTTCTTTGGTCTTCATATATTACCTTCTTGTGACCAGTTTGGTCTTGATAGGCAATTTATCAGAAGCCAAGCGGAAAGCCCTTTTTGTTTCCTCAAGTTCTGTGCCTTCAATTTCAAACAAAATGCGGCCGGGTTTAACGACGCAAACCCAATGATCCGGTGCACCTTTACCTTTACCCATTCTGGTTTCTGCCGGGTGTTTGGTAATGGCTTTATCCGGGAAAATTCTTGTCCACATTTTACCTTTCTTTCTGATAAATCTGGAAAGGGAAACACGAGCCGCTTCAATTTGGCGGGCAGTTACCCATTTAGGCTCTAAGGCTTTCATGCCATATTCGCCGAAAGAAACTTCCGCACCTCTTTTTGCTTTGCCCTTAATACGAGGAGCAGAAAACGGCTTTCTATATTTAACTCTTTTTGGCATCAACATAGTTTTTCTCCTCCTTTATTTAGTTTCGTCCTTTTTGACGTTTTCTTTTTTAGCAACTGCTTTTTTGGCGGTTGTTTTCTTAGCGGCAGTTTTCTTTTTGGCCGGTGCTTTTTTTGTATCTTCTGCTTCCGGTTTAATCAAATTTTTGGCTGCTGAGATAACTTCTTCTTTAACGCCTTCAATGCTGCTGCCTTCTTGCATTTCTCTGTGTTTTCTAAGTTCGTTCAAGATTTCTTTAGGAGATTTTGCAAAGTGAGTTTTCTTGAAAATCCAAACTTTTATACCGATTTTACCGCTGACGGTATTGGCTTCATAAGTGCCATAATCGATATCAGCGCAAAGAGTATGCAAAGGAACGCGGCCTTCTCTCTTCCATTCGGTGCGGGCAATTTCTGCACCGCCGAGTCTTCCGCTGAGCATTATTTTAATACCCAAGGCTTTGCCGGCTAAGGCTTTTTCAATGGCTTTTTTCATAGCGGCGCCGTAGTGGGCACGTTTTTCTATTTGGAAAGCAATTGATTGAGCAACGAGTCTGGCATCAGTTTCCGGGTTTTTGATTTCAATAACATTAACGAAGGTTTTGCTGCCTGTTAATTTTTCAAGATCTTTTCTTAAGGTTTCAATATCAGCACCTTTTTTACCGATAACTACGCCCGGTCTTGCGGTGTGGATATTAACTCTTAAGAAAGAACCTGCTCTTTCAATACCTACAGCGCTGACGGCTGCAAGTACAAACCTGGATTCAACAAGTTGTCTGATTTGGAAATCTTCCATAATAAGGGCAGGCATATTTTTGGGGGCAAACCATCTTGACTGCCAATCTTGTGTATATCCAAGTCTTAAACCTTTAGGGTGTATCTTATGTCCCATTATTTAAGCCCTCCCTTTTTTTCGTCGCTAACAATAACTGTTAAGTGACAAACACTTTTCTTATAAGGCATTGCTCTGCCTTGCGGGCCGGGCTGCACTCTTTTTAAGTGTTTCATAGGACCTATATTTGCATAGGCCTCTTTAATATATACTTTGGAAAAATCAAGTTTTTTGCCTGATTTTACCTGAAGGTTTGACGCTGCGGAATGAATAGTTTTTTGAACCAAGTCGCTGCAACGAAGTCCGCTGAAATTAACAACATTTTCAGCATATTGGACATTTTTGCCGCGGACTAAGTCTAAGAGTAAACCGACTTTCCTGCTGCCATACCTTTGAAATTTCGCTTTTGAACAAGCTTCCATATCAAATAATCCTCTTATCTATTATTTAAGGGCCTTAGACTCTTTGGTCATTCCGCCGTGGCCTTTAAATGTTCTGGTAAACGCAAATTCACCAAGTTTATGCCCGATCATTCTTTCGGACACATAGACAGGTAAAAACTTCCTGCCGTTATGGACTAAAAATGTATGTCCCACAAATGCGGGAACTATAGTGCAGGCTCTAGCCCATGTTTTAATCTGCTTTTTATCGGTGGGGCTCATGGCTTCCACTGCTTCAAGCAAGTTATGGTCTACATAAGGACCTTTTTTCGTTGATCTTGACATTTCTAATTAGCTCCCGATTTAGATTTACGTCTATCTTTAATGATCATCCAATCCCAGGTTTTGGCCGGTCTGGTTTTTAAACCTCTGGACATTTGGTTCCAAGGTGAGCGGGGTATGTTACCACCTTTAGAGTGACCTCTACCACCACCCATAGGGTGATCAACAGCGTTCATTGCGTTACCGCGAACGGTTGGTTTGATACCGCGATGTCTGTTTCTGCCGGCATTACCGATAACAACGGCATTGTGTTCCGTATTACCGACTTGGCCGATAGTGGCGCAGCAATTTTCCGGTATAAGTCTTATTTCGCCAGACGGCATTTTGATATGGGCATATCCGCCGTCATGAGCCATAATTTGAGCCTGACTGCCGGCTGAACGGGCAAGTTGTGCCCCTTTACCGACTTTAAGTTCAATAGCGTGGATAAAAGTACCTTCAGGAATATTTTTAAGTGGAAGGCAATTACCCGTTTTAATCTCTGCTTTAGGACCGGACATTACTTCGTCGCCGACTTTAAGACCTAAAGGATGAAGCATATATTGCTTATCCCCGTCCGCATATTTTAAAAGACAGATTCTGGCAGATCTGTTAGGATCGTATTCAATAGATACGACTTTGGCAGGAACGCCGAATTTTGCTCTTTTAAAATCAATCTTTCTGTACAATTGTTTATGGCCGCCGCCAATATGGCGAACCATAATCATACCGGTATTATTTCTACCGCCGCTTTTCCTTAAACCTTTAGTCAACTTCTTTTCAGGAGTTGTTTTGGTGATTTCGGAAAAGTCTGCTACCGTAATAGTTCTCCTGGAAGGAGTATACGGTCTGAATGTCTTTATAGGCATAGTTTCTACTTTCTCCTACTTAGATGCACCTTCAACGGCATCTATTTTATCGCCTTTTTTCAATGTGACGAACGCTTTTTTAAGATCAGGTCTTTTACCTGCGAAACGTCCCATTCTTTTGACTTTGCCGCGTAATGCGCTGGTAGAAACTTTTTCAACTTTAACTTTAAAAATAGTTTCTACTGCTTCGCGGATTTCGTGCTTATTTGCTGTTTTTTCCACTACAAAGGAATAGCAATTATCACTATCTCTTAAGATTAAACTTTTTTCTGTTAAGAGGGGTTTTCTTAATGTTTGATATACTTTTGTCATTTTTTATCTCCCTTATTTGCTCATCTTATCAAGTGCTTCTTTAGTGATAATAACTTTGGTGGAGTTCAAAACAGCATAAGCATTTAAATCACTGGGAACCATTTTGTTTAAGCCTTCAATATTGCGGCTTGCTTGGTCCAGTTTTGCATCTTTTGAACTGACGATCAAAGGTTTTTTACCTGCATCTAATGTTTTTAAAACATCGGATACGATTTTAGTTTTTGCTTCTTTGATGTCAAAATTATCAAGAATTATAATGCTGTCGCTATTATATTTGCTGCTTAAAGCATGTGCTAAAGCAAGTCTTCTTTTTGCGACGGGCAAATCAATTCTGAAAGAGTGCGGGGTAGGCCCAAAAGCCACACCGCCGTGGCGCCAGATAGGGGAGCGCATGCTTCCGTGTCTTGCGCGGCCTGTGCCTTTTTGTTTCCACGGCTTTTTGCCGGTTCCGCTAACTTCTGCGCGGGTTTTTACATCGGCTGTGCCGGATCTTTGGTTAGCCAAAAAGGCTGTGATGACTTCGTGTAAGAAAGTCGGGTTAGGCTTTACGCCGAATAAGGCTTCCGGTAAAGTTACTGTGCCTTGTTCTTTTCCCTGGATATTTAAAAGTTTAGTTTCCATTTTTCGCCTTCCTATTTCTTCTTGGTATTAGCGGCTTTAGAAGCAGAAATCTTCTGCACTTGGGCGGCTACCACGTGTTTTTTGGATTTAGAAGTTTCCAATACGGACACTATTGTTCCTTTTGCACCGGGCACGGAACCTTTTAAGAAAATCAAGTTATTTTCTGTGTCAACTTTAGCAACTTCAATTTTGGAAATTGTTGTTGTGGTAAAGCCATAATGGCCGGCCATTCTTTGACCGCTGAGAACTTTACCTAAAGATCTTCTGGAGGCTAAACCGCCGGGTGCTCTTTCTCTATCGCTTGCGCCGTGGGAAGCAGGCTGACCTGCAAAGCCGTGGCGTTTCATAGCACCGGCAAAACCTCTGCCTTTAATTTTACCTTGAACATCAACATAATCGCCGGGTTTAAAAATTTCACCGAGATTAATAACTTGGCCGACTTCAAAACCATTAACATCGGCAACGCGATGTTCTTTAATATGTTTTACAGGGGCAATACCTAATTTTTTGAAATTGCCCAAATCGGGTTTATTAAGTTTATTTTCCTTAACTTCGCCAAAACCTACGGCAACGGCATTATAGCCGTCTTTTTCCTGGGTTCTGACGCGAACAACCTTGCAAGGTCCCGCGTGAACTACGGAAACTGCATTAAGATTGCCCTTATCATCAAACAACTGGGTCATACCTAACTTTTCACCGATAACAAATCTTAAGGTTGACGGCGCTGTTTTGACTTCTGCTTTGGCATTTTCTGCCGCGGCATTCTGGGTATTTGTTTCTTCTGTCATTTGTTTTCCTTTTAAGGCCGCATCATAATCGGAAGGAAAGGTTTTTGTGCTGCCTTTGCCTTTAGTTGCCCTATGGCACCGACTACTGCGTCACCTAGTTTTTACTGATGCAGAGTTCTTGTGTTTTCTGCACCCGATATTCCTTATATATATAAGTAATACCGCTATAAATCGTAGCAAACTAAACCTTTTTGCTTTAGGCAAAAAGGTATTTAGTTGCTTTTGATTGCCACATCTACACCGGCAGGTAAATCGAGTTTCATCAATTCATCTACGGTTTTGGATGTGGGACTCTTAAGATCTATCAATCTCTTGTGGATACGCATTTCAAACTGCTCTCTGGATTTTTTGTCTGTATGGGGAGAGCGCAATACTGTGTATTTGCGAATTTTAACCGGTAAAAGAACCGGACCGCAAACTAAAGCACCGGTTTTTCTGGCGGTATCAACAATTCTTGAAACAGAGTTATCCAACATTCTATAATCATAAGAGCGAAGTTTAATACGGATTCTTTCTTGTCCGCTTAACTTTGCTGTTTTCTTTTCTGTTTTTTCTGCCATTGTTTTATTCCTAATTTCTTTTTAAAAATATTTCTTTTTTAAAAATTTTTTAATCGCTTCTTTGCTATTCTCTGACGGCAAACTCCATTTTTTGCCTTTGATTTTTTTGAGAATACAAAGGGTCTAAAAGACACCTCTATGGCCGTTGTGTTAACTTGCAACAACCATAGTCTTGAGATTTCTTTTAGAGGCGATATATTACACCTACTCTTATATTATACCAAATATTTTGGTATTTTGTGCAACTTTAAAATCTTCAATTTTTTTAGGGTAAAATCTACCCTTATTTATATTATACCTTATTTATAGGGAAAATAAAAATTATTGTAAATCTTTTCCGTTTTTGGCGCCGTATTGTAAAAGAAGTTGTTTCATTTTATCACTTACGGCAAGGTCCAAAGCGGTGTTGCCGTATTCATCGGCAAAATTAACTTCTGCACCATTAGTAAGCAATAATTCAACCATTTCTGTATTATCTCTGCCAAAATTCATATTATGTTCCCTTATGGCTATAAAAAGCGGAGGCCAGCCGTGGCGTTCTTTGGCATTTATATCCGCCCCTTTGGCAAGTAAAGTTTTGGCAAGTTCTATATTTTCATCCCTTATGGCATCATTTAAATAATAAACAGCATTTTCGGGATATTTTTCCATACAAGTAAGCGGGTGTTTAAAAGAAAATCCGTATTTACACTCCATTCTCAGCGCTACATATTTATAAGAAAAGATAATCAATATCATTAAAAATACTAAAGCAAGGGCCAGCGGCTTTTTTGCTTTTTTAGGAAAATTGGGCTTTAAAATTGCAATATAAGAGTTTAAACAAAATAAACAGGTTGTGATAAGCGCAAGAAAACTGATATCGCTCAAAGCCGAATTGGAGAAAAACATTATATAACAGCCCGCCGCAAAAAGTAAACCTAAAATATTTAACACCGCCATTACAATAAGTTTGGTTTTGGAAAAGACTATGGCAGTTATTATCATCATTATAAGCGCTATTGCCCCAAGAATATATTCCCCAAAAAAGAATAGGAGTATTCCGTCATTACTTGCATAAGCATTAGAAGATAAACCAAGTAATAAAATTGCAAAAGCGGCAAATTTTAAAATTTTTTTGTTAATGGTTTTCATATTGCTATTATACTAAAAACCCATCTTTTATAAAAAGACGGGTTTTTAAAGTCTGCAAACTAAACAAGTTTATTCTGCTGCAAGATTTTGCCAAGCGGAAACTTCGCTTTTAGCAGTATTTTTTACATCTTTAGCAGATTGCTTTGCTTGTTTTTCCGCATTTTTTACATCTTGTTTTGCTTGATTTTTTTGGTTTTTCCAGTTTTCTTTAACTTGTTTTTCATTCTTTTTAGCCGTATCTTTTTGATTTTTCAAATCTTTTTTGGCTTGGTTTTTCTGGTTTTCCCAATTTTTCTTAGCGGAATTAACTTTTTCTTTATTTTCTTTTTTAACTTGTTTTAAGTTGTTTTTGGCATTTTTTTGTGCATCTTTAAAGTTTTGTTTGGCCTGAGTGTTTTTAGCGGCATTTTCTTTTTGGGCATTAGCAACTTTTTCAGACAAGTTTTTGTGTGCGTTTTTAACATCTTGTTTTGCAGCGGCGCTATCTGCTTTGAGTTGTTTCTTTGCAGATTGAACGGCTGTTTTTGCACATTCATTTTGGCAGATTAAATCTTCTGCTTCACAAGAGCAGGTATCTGCGGCAAAGGCTAAAGCGCCGAAAGCAACTAAAGTTGCTGTCAATACAAATATTTTTTTCATTTTAATTTCTCCTTAAATATAAGTTTGATTTTATATATATAAAATTATACTATTATTTATATTTATTTTGGAGATTTTTTATGGAAATTATAATTTTCTGTGCTGCCATTGCCGTCGGTATTATTTTGGGCAAATTTATCTTCGGCAAAACAAATGAAACCAAATTTTTAAAAGAAGAATTATCTAAAAAAGATATACTTATTGCTTCTAAAGAAGAAGAAAATAAACTTTTAACCGCGCAATGCGCAAGCGAACAAAAACAAAGAGAAATAATAGAAAATTTCAATAAAGAAAAAGAAGCAGTTTTTGAAAATATTGCCCAAAAAGTATTAGAGGCCAAAATGGCTAATTTTAATGAACAGGCAAAAATAAGTTTTTCCCCACTTCAGCAAGATGTTAATAATTTTAGAGAAAAACTTGAAAAACTTGAAGAGGCAAATAAAATGGGACAAGTGGAACTTAAAAAGGAAATCGGAGATGTTTTAAACCTAAATAATGCCCTTCAGCAACAAGCACTTGATTTAACCACGGCCCTTAAAGGGAATTCCACAATAAAAGGCGCCTGGGGAGAAATGTCTTTATTCAATATTCTTGAAAATGCCGGCCTCAAAAGCGGAATAGATTTTTTTGAACAAAAAGTAAAAGAAAATCACCGCTTGGATATTCTTTTAAAACTGCCCAATAATAATAGTCTTGTTATTGATGCCAAAACAACTTTTAAACATTATATGGATTTTTGCGAAAGCCAAAACGAAAATCAAAAGAAAGAGTTTTTACAAAACCATATAAAAGATATTAGAGATACCATAAAAGATTTATCCGGCAAGGAATATTTTAAGGATATTAAGGATAATAAGGGCGAAACTTATCTCCCGGATTTTACGCTGATGTTTGTTAATCCGCAAAGTGCGCTTGAATGCGCTTTAAAAGAAGACAAAACCTTATTAAACTATGCTTGGCAACATAATATTTTGCTCGTCTGTCATGATACTTTAATTAACACTATTGAAATCGTTAAAAAACTTTGGAATATTGAAAACCAATATACGCAAATGCAAGATACTATTGATTTAATTAAGAAAATGAATAATGAATTTACTTATTTTTTGACGAGTTTTGCCAAAGTGGAAGAAAGCGCAAAAAATTGCCTTGAAACAATTAAAGTTGCCAGAGGTCATATTGACGGAGATAAAGGCTCTCTTTTACCGCTGATTGACCAAATACAAAAAACTTATCACGCAGCGGAAATTGCTAAAGATAATGTCCGTGTTATCACTAAAGCGGGATATGGTTACAGCGGTAAAGGCAATTAAGAACAAAAAAATAAAATAACTATTTTTTATTATATTCCCTGAATAAAAAATATATAATATAAAAATGCAGTATATTATTTTATTTTTATTTATTTTTGTACCATTTTTTAGTTTTGCTGAGGAAACTAAAGATCCTAACCCGCCAACTGAAAAAACCACACAAGAACAAGAAGAAACAACTTTAGGTTCTCTAAAAAATTTGCTATTTTTTCAAGATAAAGATCCTGCCGATAGAGCAAAATTTGAACAAGCAAAAGAAAATTTACAAAAAAAGCCTTTTGTTAAAATGCTGGAATTTTTATATCAAAAAAAGAAAGATGGCTTTGATATCCATATAGATGGGGAAGAAAATGATTATGTGTTACCGCTATTTGTTTCTTTTAATAGTTCAAAACGCTCCGGCGGACTTGCTCTTGAAAGCGGAAATATCTTAAAAAAAGGACAAGATTTTTATCTTTCTTTTGAAGTGGGCAAAAATCTTTTTAGCACACATAATGAGTTCGCTTACCACAAAAATACTTTTATCTTAGAATATAATTATTCAAAATTTAACCAGAAATTTTATCAAAACGGCTGGGAAAGCGAAGAAGCAATTTTATATTCAGAAGCAAAAAAAGAACCATATACAGAAGTAAAAACAAAAAAAGAAAATATGTTTTTTTCTTACCGCTATCAAATTTCAAATTTATGGGAATTTTTTATAACGCCGGAATATGAATATTATAAATACCAAGACCCTTCTTTTGATAGCGGGAATCATTCCCACTTTTCTTTTGGTGCGCAATATACCGATAATGTGCCTATGAATATCTATCTTGGCTCTTTTATAAAATTAAACCGACAAGAAAAAAAGGCTATGTTGCTTGATTTACCGC
>Ga0310696_10004156_pt1 | contig 17835 bp, 11 predicted proteins | sample AusTroGonzalo_MG_4_FD_203885 | JGI IMG/M metagenome (GOLD analysis project Ga0310696, IMG submission 203885) | Bovine rumen microbial communities from tropical cattle in Woodstock, Queensland, Australia - Gonzalo_02 (v2) (version 2) | ecosystem: Host-associated > Mammals > Digestive system >...
GCAACAGGACTCCATTTTGAACAGCCTAAAGTGATTTTATGCAGTACTACACCTATTCCATAATCGCTGCCCTGTCGATCGTAATCCACCTGATCATCAACTTCGACCTGCTCCCGGGCCGGAAGCAGGTGTCCAAGTTCCGTTGTGCGTACGAATATCGCTGCTTTCTGGGGGGAGTCTTCTATTACTACATAACGGATGCGTGCTGGGGCATTTTTGCCGGACTTCGCTGGAGGACGATCCAGGATCTTGATACGGCGTCCTACTACATCGCGATTGCCGTATCCGTTCTCATGATGTGCTATTTCATCATCGCCTATCTTGGCATCCGCGGATGGAAAGCGCGGATACTCGCCTGGTTCGGGTATGCACTTCTGTCCCTGTACGTTGTAATGCTGGTGATAAATGCCTTCAACAGCTGCCTCTTCTTTTTCGATGACGAGGGGAAATATCACGCCGGCATCTTACGACAGGTTTTGTTCTACCCTCTGGCCGCCGCAAGTGCTCTGATGGCAGTGAACGCGTTTGTGAAGGTCCTCGGCAGTCAGGGCGCCATGCGCAGACGATACATCGTGGTATCCGTGTTCTGCCTCACGATAACGGTGGCCGTCGTCTTTCAAATCCTCTGGCCGCTCTGGCCGTTTTACGCACTCGGCTGCCTCATCGGCAACTGCTTCATCCATGTCTTCCTCATTGAGGACGAACGTGCCGAACTGCGTCAGACCGTCATCGAGCATGAACAGAAAATGAAACACATGGCCGAGAGCGAGAAAGCGCGGAGCATGTTCTTCAGCACCGTGAGCCACGATATCCGCACGCCGCTCAACGCCATCATCGGCTACTCCGAACTCCTGCTCGACGGCATCGACGATAAACAGGAGCGTTCCAAGGCGCTGTCCGCCATTTCCATCAGCGGGCATACGCTGCTCGAACTCATCAACGACGTGCTGGACCTCTCCAAGCTCGAATCCGGCAAGATGGTCATCAAGACGGAACTCACCGACGTCCGCGAACTCATTTCCTCCGTAGTCCATTCCTTCGAAGTGACCGTCCGGCACCGCAGCATCGAACTGAAGGAGGATTATGGAGAATTGCCCATGATCGAGATCGACCCGCAGCGTGTCCGGCAGATCCTCTTCAACCTCATCGGCAATGCCGCCAAATTCACGGAGGAGGGTGAAATCTGTGTCAGGGCTTCGTTCCGGAACGACATCGGCGACGAAAAGGGCGTTTTCACGCTCTCCGTCTCGGATACGGGGTGCGGCATCGCGGAGGAAGACAAGGAAAAGGTGATGAACCCGTTTGTGCAGGTGGGCTCACAGGCGAAGATCAAGGGGACCGGACTCGGACTCCCCATCTGCAAGCAGCTCGCCGCCAGCATGGGCGGACAGCTTTCGTTTGTGTCCCAGCTCGGAAAGGGCTCCACCTTTACGCTTGAGCTTTTCAATGTAAAAAAAGCCGACAAGGTCGCTGCCGCAGAACAGAAACCTGCCCGCGAAACGGACAAAGAGGAAACGCGTGAGGCGCAGAAAGCGGTGAAGCGCTGCCGACTCCTGATCGCCGATGACGTCCCGCTGAACCTGTCCGTGCTGAAAGCGCTCCTCAAAAAGGTCGGCGTGAATGATGTCGAGACCGCCGTCGACGGCCGGGACGCACTGGAAAAGCTCCGGAGTTCGGAACGACCGTTCGATTGCGTCCTGACCGATATCTGGATGCCGAACATGAACGGCAGGGAGCTGGTCGCGAAAATCCGCGCGGACGAACGCTTCGCCGGACTTCCAGTCTATGCCGTTACCGCCGATGTCGAGGAACAGAAATCCTTTGCGGAACGCGGCTTCACAGGCGTGCTTCTGAAGCCGCTGACCATTGACACGCTGTCCGGATTATTCAGCTGAACATGAAAACGATTCACCGGGTAACACCACGGCACCAGCCAGTGGTCGAAGACTCCGGGGAAACGATAGCCCTCGAACGCTTCTACAGGCTTCCGGGGGCTGATTTTTGCGGTGGCATGAGTTTTTTTTATTTCAGACTCAAATCAAACAATCTGTCCAAGGGCTGTGGCAGAATCTGTTTTTGATTTCATTCCATCCCAGGAAGATCAGTTTCTCAAAGAAAGGTTCCCAATAGATTGTAGCATGGTATTGGGGGCTGAAAAAGGATTTCTGCAGATTAAGAGTAATCCAAACATGATTCGCGACCTATTCACCTTAGGACAGCAGGGTATAAAGCTTCTCCATAATCAGGAGCTTCCACCTCCACGTATTATTCGCCGGTGTCAAAAAGAATTGAAAAAAACGGTTGACTTCTGTTTTAATAGTTTCTTTAAAGCTGCTGAAGAGAATAAAGCATTTTTTTGTCAAACGCCCTTGAAAAAAACGGAAAATGATTTAATGTATGGTGTCAAAGATCGCATTCGGCGGCTTTCCCGACAATGACCGAATCCCCGATCAAAAACGCATTTGTTCCTTTTCCGGGCAAGGCCGAAGAGGCGGAATGCGGTCATCAAAAGGATTTCAATAGAGCATTAAACATATTTCATCAAGGGGCTATTATGGACTACAGCATCCTATTCCAGCCGGTCAAGATCGGCAATCTCGAAGTGAAAAACCGTTTCATGATGGCTCCCGTCGGTCCTCTGGGGCTTGGCGATGCCGACGGTGCGTTCAACCAGCGGGGCATTGATTATTATGTGGAACGGGCAAAAGGCGGAACCGGTCTGATCTGCACCGGCGTTACGTTCGCCGATTTCACGGTGGAGGAGCATTCCTGCCCGGGCGTGCCGGTTCCGACACGGAATCCGCATCAGTTCATCCGCACCGGCAAGGAAATGACGGAACGGATCCATGCGTACGGATCCAAAATCCTGCTCCAGCTTTCCGGCGGCTTCGGACGCGTGTCAATTCCGGAAGACCAGGGCGCGGACAATCCCGTCGCTCCCTCCGAAATCCCTCATCGCTGGCTCGACAAAACGTGTCGCGCGATCACGGTGGATGAGATCCATCATATCGTCGCCATGTTCGGCAAGGCGGCCGCGATCGGGAAACGTGCCGGGTTTGACGGCATCATGATCCACGCCGTGCATGAAGGCTACCTGATCGACCAGTTTGCGATCGCCATGTTCAACCACCGCACGGACGAATACGGCGGGTCGCTGGAAAACAGGCTTCGTCTGGCAAGAGAGATCCGCGAGGAGATCGCGAAGACCTGCGGTCCCGATTTCCCGGTGGTCATGCGCCTTTCCACCAAGAGCTTCATCAAGGACTGGCGCAAGGGCGCGCTCCCCGGCGAGGAATTTGAGGAAAAGGGACGCGATGAAGCCGAAGGGCTCGAAGTCGCGAAACTGCTGGAACAGTACGGGTACGACGCGTTTGATGTGGATGTCGGTTCCTACGACAGCTGGTATTGGTCGCATCCGCCCATGTACCAGAAAAACGGTCTTTATCTAAGGTACGCCAGAGCGGTGAAGGAGGCGGTGAAGGTCCCTGTGATCTGCGCCGGCAAACTCTCGAATCCCGATCTTTCCTCGCAGGCCGTGAAGGACGGCTGGATCGATATCGTCTCCCTCGGACGTCCTCTGCTTGCCGATGCCGATTACGCGAACAAACTGCGCAGCGGCCGGAAAGCGGACATCCGTCCCTGCATCAGCTGCCAGGAAGGCTGCATGGGAAGGATCCAGAATTACTCGCTGGTCAATTGCGCCGTGAATCCGCAGTGCGCCAGAGAGCGCGTATTCGCATACAATCCGGTCCTGCGCCCGAAGAAGGTGGTCATCGTCGGCGGCGGCATCGCCGGTATGGAAGCCGCAAGAGTGCTTGCGATCCGCGGTCATAAGCCTGTGATTTACGAAAAGGAAGATATCCTCGGCGGCGCATGCGTCCCCGCCGGCGTACCCGATTTCAAGGCGGAAGACCGCGCTCTGATCCAATGGTATGTCCATACCCTGAAGGAACAGCAGGTCGAAATCCATCTCGGCACTTCCGTGACGGAAGAAATGCTTCGCGGCATGACGTTTGACGTCCTCATCATCGCGACCGGGGCTGTGCCCCGCATGTTCGATCTGGGCAAGGGCATCCCCGTGTACGATGCGAAATCCGTGCTGAAGAACAAAGCTGCGGGACTTGGCGACAATCTGGTCGTGCTCGGCGGCGGTACCGTCGGCTGCGAAGTCGCGCTGTGGCTTCGCGAATCCTTCGGCAAGAACGTTACGATCGTGGAGGCGAAGAAGGATATTCTCCTGCTCAATGCTCCGCTTTGTTCCGCCAACAGGGATATGCTGGCCGCGCTGGTCCGTTTCAAAGGCTGCGGAGTCCGCACCAATACCCTCGCGAAACAGGTCACGGATTCCGGTGTGATCCTGCACGATCAGGGAAACGGCGAAGATTCCGAACTGAAGGCGGATGCGGTCATCGTTGCAGCCGGGTTCCGCAGCGACGCCTCCCTGTACCAGGCCATGCAGGATGTCCCGGAACTCTACGCCATCGGCGATTGCAGGGAATGCCGGAATATTCACCAGGCGATCTGGGATGCCTACGAAGTGGCAAACCATATCTGAGCCCTCGCACTTCCCGTCTCCCCGCGGGGTGTTCCGCGGCCGGCCGCCAAAAACAGTTTGATGTCAACCGGTATGGCATCGTCGCTCTCGCCGCGGCTCGCGGCCGGGGAGCCCATGATGCGCGCCGGCATACTGTCCGTACGTCTGAAGATTGCACCGTGTTCAGAACGGAGATGTGAAAAACGCCGGCTTCAATACAGCAAAACGGCATAACCGGTTTTCAGCCCCGGATAGCTTTTCCAGACTCGTTCCGGTTGCGGCATGGCTTTCTCAAATTCGCTCAGCCTCGACAGCGGGGTGACCACTGCGACATGCCCGTTTTTCGCTTTCTGCTCCCGGCAGAGTCCCTTCAATGCCGGAAAATCCGGAATGAACCGGTGTTTTTCCTCCGGATAACTTATGCCGTAGGAAATCTCGTTCTGTTTTATGAGCATCCGCACTTCCGTGGTCCGGAACGCCCAGCAGACATCCTGGAACGGGCGGCGGTATGTCACGATGATGGTGTTTTCCCTCGGCAGCTCCCCGGCGACTTCCGCCAGGAAAAGATTCGGCGCCTGCCATTCCTTCATTCGGACGGGAAAGACAAAGTTCGCCGCGAACAGCGCCGGAAGCACCGCGATCAGGAAGAGGAACAATTTCCCGTAACGGTCCGTCTCTTTCCAGGACAGGAACATGCCTGTCAGGCACATCGCCGAGACCACGGCGAGCAGAAGAAGCTGCGGCCAGTCCTCCTTCATGAAGAGAATATCCGGAAAACCCGTCAGCATATTGATCGTGACCAGCACCAGGGTGAGCGGCAGGAGCACTGCCAGAACCAGCAGCGTCAGATGAAATGCTTTGTCGCGTCGCTCCTCCACAAAGAACTTTTCCGAACCCACCGCGATCAGAATCGCCATCGGCGGCAAACACGGCAGAATGTAAGTCGGCAGTTTCCCGCTCGAACAGGATAACAGCAGAAAAGGCAAGACGACTCCGCAAATGCAGAACTTCAACAGCGGCGAATTCTTCACCTGACCACGCCATGCGCGGCAGAGGTTCGGGATCATCAGCGCCCAGATCGCAAGAGCGCAGGCCATAAACGGGAAGAAATAAAAGAAACTTCTGGCGTGCTGCGCCTTTTCCTGTCCGAAGAACCGGTTGATGTGCTCCTCAAAGAAAAAGTAATGCCAGAAGTCCGGTTCCTGCCGGTGAATCGCAAAACACCACGGCGCAGCGGTCAGCAGCAGCACGACCAGCGGAATCCACGGCAGCGTGAAGGTTTTTTTCCATTTGCGGTCCCAAATCAGATACGGGACCAGAGTTACAACGGGGACGGCAAACGCCAGGAACCCTTTGGTCAGAAACGCGAGTCCGCAGCAGAGGCCGCAGAGCAGAAGCAGCAGAACACGTTTTCTCCGTCCCGTATTGTCCTGTGCCGCCAGAAAAAAAGAGGCGGATGCTCCGGTCACGAACAGCGTCAAAAACATGTCCGTGATGGCGATCGTCGCCAACACGTACACAAACGGCATGGCTGCGAAAACCATCGCTCCGAGCAGCCTCGGGCGGGGATCGCGGTAGAAATGCCCCATCAGCAGGAAGACGATCCATGCAGTAGCAAGCATTGCCAACATGCAGGGCAGGCGAAGCGCGAAACGGTTCATGCCGAAAATCTTGAACGATACGGCAAATGCCCAGTAGCTGAACGCGGGCTTTTCGAAATAGCGTACCCCGTTCAGCCGAGGAGAAACATAATTCCCGGAGAGAATCATCTCACGAGGGATTTCCGCATAACGGGTCTCGTCCGGCGTCAGCATCGGACGCCCGCCGAGCGGGAGAATGCAGACTGTCAGAACAACCAGCGCGATCAGGAAAAACAGCCAGATTTTCTTCATTTGCAGAACCTTCCTTCAGGGGGGCACATCGCTTTTGCCTTGGAAAAGCCTGCTCGAACATGTGCCCCTCCGCAATAAGCCACGATAAGATAACACCGATATCGAGAAAAATCAAACGACGTTCCCGCTTTTTTTCAAAGAATGGCGGAATGGACGAACGGTATCTGCAAGTTCGCTTGAGCCTGTGTTCGGACAGTCTAATCAGCACTTTTCGAACCAAAGCCGCTCATCGCGGAGAGTCCCTTTTTTTCTGCTCCAACCAAAGCCATTTGAACGGGCGGGCCGGACACCGGTCTGTCCCGCTTCCGTCACGGCTTTTAAGCTCAGAACAAGGCAAAAACGTCAGGCGTTTTTCGGGAGTATGCCGCGAAACAAAAAAACACCCGTTTCCGAGAAATCGCAAAACGGGTGATTCCGAGCAAAAAAATGGGGTGGATGACGGGATTCGAACCCGCGACATTCTGAGCCACAGTCAGACGCTCCAACCAGCTGAGCTACATCCACCATAAAAACGGTTTCAGATAATATAGCATCTAGTCCGGGTGTTTTCAAATAAAAAAACAAAATCTCCTCAAAAAAAGTGATCTTCCGACGGTTCCGGCGGGAAAAACGGGGAAAAAGCATGACAGCCCAATGCGATCAGGCGAAAAAGACGGCATCGATGTACCAGGGGGGAACCCTTGATGAATACCATGCCGGCGGGAGGCGCCGCACCGGATGTTCGGATGCCGGTTTTGAGGCATTCCGGCAGGCGAAGCCGTCGCATTGATGACAATGGACAGTATTACCGGAAATCCATGCGGCAGTGGTCCGGCGGTGATACCGTTCAATGTTTGCGGAATGGGCCGTTCCGTCGTCGCGCCAGCGTGTTTCGCCATTTTTCGACTCTCATCAAAACGGGCCGTCGCGGAATCGATCGGGCAAAAACGGTCGTTTGAACCGTCGCGGTATGCCCGGAAATTGTCGTGCGCCGGAATGGACAGAGGACGCCTGTTTTGACGATGTCGGAAAAACGACGGAAAAAGCTCATCCTCCAATCCGGCGCCCGGGATGAATCGGGATAGGCAATCCTGTTCTTTTTTTTTGCCGGGCGGGGAGTGTCTCGACGATATGACACGTTTCCTGGAAGGAACGCTTCCGCATTTCGTTTTTGTCCATCATTTTCCTGATAAGAGCTGGAAGAATCAGCTTGTTATCTTGTCCGGGGGACGCCATCTTTCGATTTGGAGAATATTCGTTTTCTTCATCCTATAACAAAAAAAGTGATATTAGTTTACCATTGATCTGACCTTCAAGGATCGTTACGGGATATCCGCTCCATTTTTCAGGATATTGGTTCGTCATCTCTTGACTTTTGCCGGAGCAGGGCTATATTATTACATCGCTGTGCATGACAATCAGCAGGGCACGCCCGGGCGCTCTTTAAGGAATTCCGCATGTTTGCCGTAACCTGTACGACTTCTTTTCTTCCGATGCCTTATGACATCGGGGACAATGTGCCTTCTTGCGCGTGTGTTGCGGGCGCAAGTCGCGGATATCAATCTCCGGGAAATTCAACCGCGCTTCTCGTCGTTAGGGAGCTCCGCGTCTGTACAGTTTTTTTGTTTCCGGGAAACACATCTCTGTCACGTTCTTCGGTATAAACTGAAAAGTGATCCATTGTGTTTGGACGGGTTCGTTGCGGGGTTCGGATTCCCGCAACGAAGCTGCGGCATGGAAAGATTTTGTCCAAATCCGTTTGTTCGTAAATAAAAATTCCTGAAAAGGCGGTTTTGTCAAGTCCGGGATGTCTTCCCGAAGAGGAGATGAACTCCGAAGGTCTATCCGGGTATTGTCCGGTCGGCGCGGATTTCGTTCCTCTCCGAATGGTCGGCAGGCTCCCGGAGACGACGTGAAAACAGCAACGGCAATGCGCTAAAAGAGATTTGTAGAAATGAACAACACAAAGATTACATTCTTTTTGCTGATAGAGAGTTTCTTTTGCGATTTAGGGAATGATCCTGAAATAAAAGTGATCTATAAAAACAAGGTTTACAGAAGCAGGATTTTCAATTTCTTCTTTCAGTTATGCTTTTCCTTAAGGGTCAACTCTCTATTTCCAATGCCATTGAAGCGTTTCTGGTTTAAGTCTCTTTTCAAAAAAGCATATCATCCGAATTCGAAAAATATATTTATCTTTTATGAATGGTGGTATGACTCGGATCTTTTACGATGGCTGAAACGGAAACACAAAGATATCGTCACTGTGCTGTATCTGGATGATACGATCACTCAGTTCAAGGAAACGGTTGGTTCTTTGTCGGTGGACAGGCTCAAGGAAGAGTTTGATTACATTTTTTCTTATAATGTGGAAGATGTGGAAAAATATGGATTCCGATATACATCAGCTTTTTTCTCAAAATACAAAGAGGATGAATTGGCGAAAGACAAAAAGAGCGACATCTGTTTTGTTGGAAAAGTAAAAGACAGAGGGGATCTGATTGCAAAAATATACAACAAGTTAAGCGGTTCGTGCGATTGCAATTTCATCATATGCTCCAGCGAAAAAACAAATCGGTTTCCAGATGGAATTACGATAATCAACAAGACAATGCCATATACCGAATACCTGTCCAATGAAATCAACTCCAACTGTATCCTGGAGATATTAAAAGAGGATACAGCTTCCCCAACCTTCCGGTGCTGGGAGGCGGTTTATTATAACAAAAAGCTTCTTACGAATTGGAAAGGCATTCGGAGTTTTGCATATTATAACCCCGGTTTCATGCGGTATTTCGAGAATGAAAATGACATCGATGTGAGTTTCATACTTGACAAAACCAAACCGGATTATGGATATAAGGATGAAAACTCGCCTCTGTCCTTTGTTGATAATGTGAAGAAACTGGTCGAAGGATAAGCTTGGAGAATCAATTCCACGAGAGTTGCATTGAAGATGTAAAAAGTCTGAATGGAAAAGGCATGGCTTCTGCATAGAAAAGATCATGCCCCATGAATGCAAAATACTGAATGGGAGAATGTTTCCTTTTGCGAGTCTGAAAATCTTCCGATCGCGGCATGAAAAGATTTAACAGAGACAAAAAGAGATTAAGGATTTCGCCGTTTCTTTCTTTATGCGGAACACCCGTTGAAGACATGCGAATGCCCGCCTCAAAACGCGTGCGCGCATCATGCTTCATCATTACCACAAGGTAAAAGATAAAAATGATCCGAACAAATCAATCCAAATGCGCGAACGTATTTCAGGCAGACAAACCCGAGATACATTTGTTTATTCTTTGGTATAACGGATGCTCTTTCAGAGAAATGCTTTTGGATGATCTGAAAAGCCGTTTTACAATCAAGGCGATCATAGATTTTAACTGGCAGAAGGATTCGTTCAACGAAAACTTAAAACGCTTCTATGGACAAAAATTGCCGAAGGGATCTAAAAAAATGAAGGAATGTGGAAACGGTCCCTTTACCGCAATCATTGTTCAGGATCTGTCGCCGGTTTATTCCCTGAGAGTGACGACACGCGGTGTAAGTTCCGTCAATATCAATGTGTTCGACGTTAAGGAACGATACAGAAGACTGGCCAAATGCAATATCCTGCATGCAACAAATTCGGAGGAAGAATCGGAACATGATATTACGCTCTTATTGGGAAAGAGTTATAATGACCTGAATTATGATTTGATCGGTTCCGGCACCATAAGAAACAATATCGCAGGTTCCGATGGATGGGAAAGCATACAGGAACTGCTCTATGTTCTTAATCATACCTGCAAATATGTCGTTTTGCGAAACTTTGAGGAGTTCCCGGACAACATTCAGATGGGGGCGCACTCGGACATAGATATCCTGTGTCAGGATTACATGACGACAAAGATGATAATAAACGGAAAAGAATCGACACGCCGCCCCTACCGTGTTCAAAACATAGTAAAGATCGGCAACTCGTATGTCAATGTCGATTTAAGATATTCGGGCGACAACTATCTTGACAGGAAATGGGAGGAAGATATTCTAAGCAACAGGGTATTGCAGAATAAGGGGTTCTATTCTCCCAATGAAATCGACTATCTCTACTCTCTGCTGTACCATGCGCTGATACAAAAAATAGTAATTTCAGATGACTATGTGGTTCGCATCAAAGAGAAGAGCGGAAGTTTGGGGATGGATCCCATTGATTTGAAAGAAGCGGACCGTGCGCTTGGAACACTCAAAGCATATATGCAGCAAAACGACTATCGATTTGTCGAGCCGAAAGACTATACGGTCGGATATAATTTTGAGAAGATCAATCAAAGAGCCGGCATCTACAGGAATCTGCTTTTGTTGGCAAGAAAACTCAAACATGCGCTTCGGGGCAAGTGAGGGATAATATGCTGAAAGACAGAATACGCAGACGCCTTTACAGATACCTGGAAACAGCAAAAGACAGGCTGTTTAAGGTTAGATTCATTGTGTCGTGGTTTGTTTGGGAAAAATACTGTTATTCCAAAACTCTGTACAGAAGATTCAATATAAGAGATATCAAACCGTATCATTTTCGAGGATGGCACGGCGGGACAAGCGCTTTTGTCGGGATGCAGGATGGCAAAAAGGTTTTTATCAAGCGAAGCATTTTAAAGGAAGCAATCGATTCTGAGGTTAGTAATATCCAACTGCTTAAGGAAAGCGGATCCAAAGCCTGTTTCGAGACATGTGAGATATTGGGAACGATACAACTGGGGCATCAGCACATCGTGATCGAATCGTTTATAGAAGGAGTTCCTTTCTCCCAGGCTTTGAAGACGATGTCAAACGAAGAGATCTCGGATGTTTTTCTGAGATTGTGCGATGTTATTGCCTTTTTCGGCAGGATTCGTTTCATTCACTGCGATTTTACGCCGGGCAATATCTTTCTGTCGCAAAACGGAATATACATCATTGATTTTGAATTCGGCACTTTTGCAGACAGACCAACACAGAATAAACGATTGCTGTCTCTTCCCAGGGAAAAGGTTAACGGCCTCGGCGGAATCTATTCCCTGCGGAACGGGTTGATAGACGATTCCTATTCGTTGGTGCAAATGATCAATCATCATTGCCCCTCGTTTTCGATTTCGCACAGGGATAAATGGATCTCCCTGAATCTGAACATACTGAACAATTCCATCGAACCTGCAACGATTCGGAAATAATAGATTGTTCTGACATAGTATCTTTGCCGCTTCCCTTAAAATGAAATTGCTTTCCAACCTGGCATATCAGTCTGTATTTCAGATATTACTGATGATAATACCATTGGTAACCATCCCTTATGTCTCAAGAATATTGGGAAGTACGAACATTGGAATATATTCTTTTACTTTTACGGTAGCATATTACTTTTCCGTGTTTTCCATGCTCGGGATAGAGCAGTACGGGAACAGGACCATTGCCCAAACGAAAAAGACGCAATCCCAGCTCAACAGCGTTTTGTCGGAATTAGTGATCTGCCATTTTGTAATCGCTATCACCACAACGCTCGTTTATTACCTGTATGTCTGCTCTTTTGTTGAAAAATATAAAACCATCTATTACATTCAGGGCATCTACATTTTCAGCACCGTTTTCGATGTCAACTGGTTTTTCTGGGGGATGGAGAACTACAGGATAACGGTTTCCAGAAATCTGATTATCAAAGTTTTAACGGTTGCTTCAATCTTTTGTTTCGTAAAAACAGAACATGATCTGCCTGTTTACACCTGGATCTTATCGCTCAGTGCTCTTTTCAGTCAAATCCTCTTGTGGTTTTATCTTCCCAAACTGACTGTCAACAAAAAGGTTATCGTTTCTTCTTTCAGGCACATCAAGCCTTTGTTTGTGCTCTTTACGGCAATTGTCGCCTCGCATTTATATCGGCTGATTGACAAAACAATGCTTGGTGCATACGGTTATATGGACGATCTCGGCTGCTATGAATACGCGGATAAACTGATAAGACTTCCTCTGGCATTTATCACTGCCTTCGGGACTATAATGTTATCCCGGATGTCAGTTCTTTCGTCTTCGAAAAAAAACAGGCTGATTCGGCTGTATCTTTATTATTCTTCCGTTTTTGTCGTTTTTATCAGCTGCATGATGTCTTTCGGCCTGGCGAGTATTTCAGAACAGTTTATCCCCATTTTCCTGGGGGACGGTTATCTTCGGGCGATCGCTATTATCAACATCCTGTCCTGTTCCATTCCGCTTGTCGCCTGGAACAATTTCGTGAGGACACAGGTCCTGATCCCGAACCACAAGGATTACGTGTATTCCTCAGCTGTATTTGTGGGCGCGGTGGTCAATTTTATCCTGAACTACATGTTAATCCCCCGCTATCAGTCAACGGGCGCGGCTGTCGCGACATTTGTTTCCTATCTGTTCGTTTTAACCATACAGACATATCCTTTGCTGACTTTCAAGACAATATCATTCAGAAAGTTTTTAATCCATATTCCATTTTCCATGTTCTGCGGATTGATAATCTTTTTGACTAATAGAACGATCGGCTTTTATCTCGGTGTCCATGTCGCGACCGTAGCACTTCAAATCTGTTTGGGCTTATTCCTTTCCGTGTCTTTATTCCTCGTATATTTTAAGCGCTTCGATCCCTCTGTTTTAAGCCTGTTCGCGCACCTTAAAAAACTGTAATCATTCACTCGTCCGCCAACGGCGTCCCGGATGCGTCCCGCTCCGGCTGTCCCAAACGCCTTTCCGATCCCGGAAGATCTATGAACCCTTTTTCGCGGAGTGAACAAAAGCCCGAGCAAAACATCTGATATCACACGTCGAACACGGTCCGACGGAAAAAGAAATTCGGTGGCTGCCTGAACGGTAACCACCGTTTTTTTTTGTCCTGTCGTCCTGCCTGATGGAATCCGTCAGGATCGAATGAATCAGGACACTATTATTCTTTCTTTACCATGGTCTTGAAGGCTTCGCCGAAGATCAGGTAACTGCAGTTTCCCGCGATCGTACCCTCGTTCTGACCCCACAGGAACGGCCAGTCGTCGAAGTTCTCGAAATGATCGGGCCTGCGGAACAGCAGTCCGGGAGCCACGTTGCCCGGAATAAACGAGAAATCGGCGCGGTTGTTGCCGTAGAAGACTTCCTTGGGGCGGGCGGCGCCGACGGCGGCTACCAGCGAATAGTTGTGGTACGGATGGCAGCCGAACATAAACGCCGCGGCCTTGTAGGCGTAACTCTTGTCGATAATGTCCGGGAAGTAGAGGTTAGCCAGGCACGCCGTGGCGCCGAAGCTGACCACGGAGCCGCTGCCCGCCCAGTTGCCCTCGCCGATGGGCACGCCGTAGGGATTGAGCGTGTCGAAACGGTCCATGTACGCTTTGTACTGGGACACGTAGGGCGCGAGCTTCTGCCTGTACTCGGCGTCCATATAGGGAACGGCATCGAGCGCGGTCCTGATGCTGCCGTTCACATTGCGGCTCAGGTCCAGCCATATCTGCTGCTCGAAGCGGTCGAGATAGGACTTTTCGCCGGTCGTGCGGTACAGCTGAAGGTTGAGTCCCATATTATTGCCGCCGCCCATGCCGCGACGGTTGTTCGAATTGCCGAAATCGCCCGAAAGACGTCTGGACTGCACCATGCACCGTTCGGCCAGCTCGTCGTTGTAGCCTTTCAGAACACGTGCCGCGGCTGCGAACATGGCCGCCGCATTGGGGTCGGGGCCGTTGTTGCTGCCGGTGAATGCCCACATGTCGTCGGGCGTGCCGCTCCGCTTGCCGTCCTCCGATATCTCGAACCTGGCGAGTGTGGGATCGTACTGCAGGCCGTCGGTGATGGTGGAGGCGTCCCCCAGATGATGATAGTTGTCCAGGACCGAGTTGGAGAGGGTCCGGGACATGTGTCCGAGCTGCTCGGCCTGGGCGAGCAGATTCAGCACGCCGTGCTCAATGTACTGCAGCAGGTCGGGCTTTCCGTCCGGGCGGTGCAGGTCCACATAGCGCTGTTCCTCGCTCACGAATGTCTCGTCGCGTTCGTTGTGGAAGAGCTCCCATGCCTCCACGAGACTGCGGACCACGCCGATGTTCGCGCCGGTTTCGATGTCAAAGTCGCCCGCGTCGAAGTACCCGCCCACGTTCAGTCCCGGGATGGGTTCGTAGGGCTTGTAGTGGGTGCCGTCGGGCTTCACGGCGGTTTCCTGCCCCTGGAAATGCCCGTCGAAGTGATCGCTCGGCGGAGCCTGCAGATAGCCCTCTTTGAACGGCTCTCCGTGCCAGATCCTGTACGCCTCGTTCACGGTCATGTGGTTCATGTGAACCGGTATCCAGACGTCGCTTGTGGCGTCCGTCATCCAGTTGTAGACCGAATCGTCGATGATGAAGTTGCCGGATTTATACTTGCCGTAGCGGATGAAGTAGATGCCGGGCTCCTTCACCTGGCTGAAGTCGAACTTCACGTAGTTGTACTTGTAATACGTGCCCCACACGGAGGTCTTGCCCTGGTAGGCCAGCTTCTCGCTTCCGTCGTCGTTGATCCTGTAGATCGCGGCGTTTGCAACGGGCTTGTCGTTCTTGTCGATCTCGACCACGGCGATTTTCGGTTGCGAGGGGACATATCCGACCTGCGAGAACCCGATGTTCGGTTCCCTGATCCACCCCGGAATGGCGTGCGGCTCGACGGTCCAGGTCACCACCTTGCCGGTCTTCTTCGCGGGCAGTACGCTCCGCAGGACGAACCAGCCGTTCTGCGCGAGGATGCGGCCGTCGTAGAGCTCCAGCGTGGAATCGGTCGAAGAAATCCTGATCATGCGTTCCGGTTCGTCGGGAGCGATTACGATGGTCTTCCCCTTTTCAAGCGGGAGCGGGTCCACGAATTTGCCCGTTCCGCGGTCGTCGTAGGTGCGGAAACCCTTGTACTGCCTGGGCTTCTCCTCGTTCGGGACAGCCTCGGTCTGGCTGACGGCGTAGCGCGGGAAGCGGTTGAACCGGCCGTCCATGATGTAGGTCTTGCCCCAATACTGCGAGGGCAGGAACTCAAGGTTGAACCCCGCTTTTCCCTCCAGGAATTCGGGCAGGGGGGCATCCAGATAGACCGCAATCTCGACGGCGCTTCCTTTTCCCGTGACCACGACACGGGAATTGAAGTTATAGTCGTTGAAGCGCATCGTGACTTCAATGGCGTTGTTTTCCGGGTATACTCTGCGTTGCGGAGACGCGGGGACCAGGTCCCACTGCTCGGGGGTCTTGGAGAGCCTGACGGCGCCGCCCTGAACCGTTCTCACGCCATGGTGAATGATCTCGATGCCGGAGTTTTTCTCGTCGTTGAACCCGCCCGTGAACGCATTGCTGAACACCAGGACATTGACACCGGGACGCTCGAAATACTGTCTGTCGTTCAGGAGCAGCTTTTCCGGGTCCAGAGCCTGCTGGGGCTGTTGGGCCTGCTGCTGAATTTGCCCTTGTCGGCCCTGCTGGCGGGTTTGGCCCTGCCGGGCCTGTGCTTGTCCCGGCTGGCCCTGCTGGCGGGTTTGGCCCTGCCGGGCCTGTGCTTGTCCCGGCTGGCCCTGCTGGCGGGTTTGGCCCTGCCGGGCCTGTGCTTGTCCCGGCTGGCCCTGCTGGCGGGTTTGGCCCTGCCGGGCCTGCTGTTGCGTTTGAGTCTGTCGAGGCTGCTGAGTTTGTGCCTGGGCAAAGACAGCGGGCAGCGCGAACAATGCGGCTGCAATGAGGGAGGAACAGGAGCGGAAGTTCATGCTGATGATCCTTATCCGGCGGAGGGAACCGCCGTTGTTTTGAGGTTGTTGAAAATGGAGACGCCCATATCGTGGCATAATATATACACGATTGACTCAAATGTCAAATGGAGATTAATGAAAAGAATGCAATCATCTGTTTCGCGGCGGCAACAGGCCGAATATCGAATTGGTTTCGCCCCCCGCCCATATTACGGATAATCGGTGCAAATCCCGCTTGATTTCATTCCCATCCGGGTGTATTATAATCTCATCCGGAAAAAACTCGACATGTGTAGGCGGAAATGAACAGCATCGACCTGAAAGAAACCCTGGGAACCGACTGGCGGACGATCCCGCCGGACGAACGGAAACGCACCCTGTTCAACAAGCAGAAGGATTTGCTTGATACGTTCCTGGCCCATGGCGCCATCGACCGCCGCCAGTACGAGAAGAGTCTGACCTGCATGGCGGAGAAGATGGGCGTGGATCTGAACGGAGACAAACTCGAAACGAACTGAAACGAATCAAATATCAGGAGACAAACGCCATGAAAAAGAACTTCGGAGTGAAGAACTGGATGTTCCCGATGCCCGTGCTGATGATCGGCACGTACAACGAGGACGGCTCGCCGGACATGATGAACGCCGCCTGGGGCGGGATTACGCTGGAAAACGAGATCACCATCTGCATCGATACAGCCCACCGGACGTGGGCTAACATTGCAAAGCGCAAGGCGTTCACGGTCGCTTTCGGCACGGCGGATACTGTGGTCGCCTGCGATTACCTCGGCATCGTCAGCGGCAACGACGTGGCGGACAAGGCGGCGAAGTCCGGCCTTACCGCCGGGAAAAGCGGATTCGTGGATGCTCCGGTGATGGCGGAGCTCCCGCTCGTGCTGGAATGCACGCTCGTCTCCATGAGCGAGGAGAACTGCAACGTGGTGGGGCGCATCGTCAACTGCGCCGTCGAGGAATCCGTTCTGACGGACGGCAAGCCGGATGCGTCCAAAATGAAGCCGGTCTGCTTCGATCCATGTCAGCACGTTTACCGTCTGATGGGAGACGTGGTCGGACAGGCGTTTTCCTGCGGGGCAGCTCTGAAGAAGAAATGAACGGAAGCGGGACCAGGTCCCGCGCTGAGACCGGCTTCGCCGGCCATGTCCCGCGGTTTTTGCCGGACAGACCTGAGGCATTCATCGGGAATTGAGGAGAAAAACAGATGGCCGATTACGGATTAAAGGACAAAGTGGCTCTCATTACGGGCGCGAACAATCCGCAGGGGATCGGGGCGGCGACGGCGCTCGCTTTCGTCCGCGAAGGCGCAAAGGTTGTTTTGGTTTACAAGAGAATCCCCAGAGAGTTTGACCGGAACAAAACGGATGAGAATGGGGTGGACAGGTATTTCGAGGCGAATGCGGGGAATGCGGATGCCGTGGACCGCAAACTCAAAGAACGGAACGCCGATCATCTGATCCTGGAGAGCGACATTTCCAACGAGGACGCCGTGAGGGAGATATATTCGGCGGTTCTGGAGCGGTACGGCAGGATCGATATTCTGGTCAACAATGCGGCTGACGGGGATATGGACGGTCTCGATACGATCGAAAAGATCACCCGGAATGTGATCGACGACACGTTTGCGGTCAATGTCCGGGGAAGCATCCTGATGATAAGGGAAATGATCCGTCACCGCGGCGATTGCGGCCGGATTATCAATCTCTCCAC
>Ga0310696_10004158_pt1 | contig 17831 bp, 11 predicted proteins | sample AusTroGonzalo_MG_4_FD_203885 | JGI IMG/M metagenome (GOLD analysis project Ga0310696, IMG submission 203885) | Bovine rumen microbial communities from tropical cattle in Woodstock, Queensland, Australia - Gonzalo_02 (v2) (version 2) | ecosystem: Host-associated > Mammals > Digestive system >...
TATATGACACACAGAATCAGGATTGCCGCACCGATATAAAAAGACCAGATGACCGAATCTGGCACAACACCCTTCTCAGCCACATTGCTAATGCCAATAAACGTAAAGACAAACGGGAACACATAGCCCACCACACTACCCGCATTACAGAGGAATGACTGGATACTGTATGCTTTGGCCTTCTGCTTCTCGTTGACCATATCACCCACCAGCATCTTAAACGGCTGCATAGCCATATTGATACTTGTGTCGAGGAACATCAGTGCAATGAGTCCGAACATCATAGCTGCTCCGACAGTGAGTCCCAAAGAGCCAGAATTTGGCAGAAGACACATCACCAGTACAGCTACAGCTGCTCCCACGAACAGATAAGGGATACGACGACCGAAACGAGTCCAAGTCTTATCGCTCAGCGTTCCGACAATCGGTTGCACAAGAATACCCATCAACGGTGGGAGGATCCAGAAATAACTGAGATTGTGTGGATCAGCGCCAAGTGTGGCAAAGATACGCGAGATGTTGGCACTCTGCAGGGCGTAGGCAATCTGAACGCCAAAGAATCCGAAACTCAGATTCCACAAATTCCAAAAACTTAAATCAGGCTTCTGCTTCATATTCTGTAAACTATAAACTGTAAACTATAAACTACTTCGTTGTTCCTCTAATAATCAAACGAGTACGGACGACACGCTTCTCAACCTTTTCGATTGGAGAATGGCCCTCCACCTTGTCAATCAGTATCTCAGCAGCCTCCTCACCAACCAGTAGACCACGTTGTTCTACCGTTGTCAGCATCGGATCGCAGGCGATGGCCCGCTGACCATTGGTGAAGCCGCAAATACTGATATCGTCAGGCACCTTAAAGCCAGCCCTCTTCACGGTATAGAGGATACCAATGGCTGTATCATCGTTGACAGCAAAGAAGCCATCCGGCCGATGGTCGAGTGCTAATATTTCCGGCGTGATAGACTCAGCTTCCGTCCGGTTATCACAGATGCGCACAATAGATTCGTCAACAGCCATCCCATGTTTTAGCAATGCATCCTTATAACCGTTATAACGGTTCTTTGAAATCTCCAACTGCATCGGCCCCCCATAGAAAGCGATACGCTGACAACCCGTCTCTATCAGATGCGTAACAGCGTTATAGGCACCCATATAGTCGTCAACCACCACTCTACTGGCATTCACACCTGTACAGATTCTGTCATAAAACACCAATGGAATACCGGCATCTATCAGTTTCTGATAATGATCGTAGTTGCGCGTGTCCTTAGACTGGGAGACAATCACTCCGCAGACCTTACTTCGGTGGAAATTCTCACAGATACGGACCTCGCGCTCATACGCTTCATTGCTCAGTGCCACAATGATATTGTAGCCGCGTGCAGAAGCCGCTTCTTCAATACCCGTTAGAATGGAAGAGAAATAATAATGCGTTAGTTCCGGCACGATAACACCTATGATGCGAAGAGGCATCACCTTGCTATGACGAAGTGCTTCACCTACTGCATTAGGATAAAAATTATGTTCGCGCGCATACGCTTGTATTGTCTTGCGTCGCTCCTCGCTGATACGGGGAGAATCTTTCAGTGCACGCGACACTGTAGCCACAGAAATACCGAATTCCCGAGCGATATCCTTCATTGTCAGTGGAGCGTTCTTTTCCATACACGTTTTTAGTTTCCAAGTGCAAAGTTACTACTTTTCACTGTTCAGTATTCACTTTTCGCCCTTAAAGTTGACATATATCAATGCAAACGTTTGCGCATCTCTAACATCGATTTTAAACAAAAAAAAGAATAATGAGGCGAAAAGATTCTTAATTTTGCACCGTCGGAATACGACTAACAACGAACGAAACATTTTTATTATAATAATAACTCTAATTAAATGTAATGATGAAGCAGGTAAACATTCAGTTCCCGCTTAGGATGCTCGGCCTTTTGTTAGGCCTATTCCTATCGGTAGGCGCCTTTGCTCAGATTGACGTCAAAGGCCATGTGAAAGATGCTACAGGCGAACCCATTATCGGCGCAACAGTACGCGTAGTCGGCACACAGACGGCTACCGTTTCTGATTTCGACGGTAATTTCGCACTGAAAGCTAATCAGGGTGCAGACATCACTATTTCCTACGTCGGTTATCAGACTGCAACAGTGAAGGCTGCACCAAGTCTCACTGTAACATTGCAGGACGACGAGACTCTTCTCCAGGACGTTGTGGTTATCGGTTATGGTACCGTACGCAAAAGCGACGCTACAGGTTCGGTGATGTCGGTAGAGGCAGACCAGTTGAACAAGGGTCTTGCCACTTCTCCGGCCGATCTTCTGCAGGGTAAGACCCCTGGTGTACAGATTACAACCAACAGTGGTGCTCCTGGAGCAGGTTCAAAGATCCGCATTCGTGGTGGTTCGTCTCTGTCGGCCTCCAACGACCCTCTGATTGTGATTGATGGTCTGCCCATCAGCTCGACAGACATTTCGGGTGGTGACGTGCTGAACACCATCAACCCCAACGACATCGAGAGCTTCTCAATCCTGAAGGATGCTTCTGCTACTGCCATCTATGGTAGCCGTGCATCAAACGGTGTGATTCTGATTACCACCAAGAAAGGTAAGGCTGGTGCAAAGCCACGTATCAACGTAGATATGAGCGGTACATTCAAGACCGTTGCCAAAAAAGTTGATGTACTTGATGCAGATGCTTTCCGCGATTTCTTCATGGCCAACTATGGCGACAATGCTGCTGCAGTAGCCTCTCTTGGCAATGCAAGCACCAAATGGCAGGATGAGATCTATAAGGATGCTTTTGCTGAGGAAATCAACGCCAGCGTCACTGGTGGTTATGTTTCGAAGGAAGGTGGTTTCAAGATGCCTTACCGTGTCAGTGCGGGTTTCCTGAACAACGATGGTAACCTGAAGACCTCAGGCATGAGTCGTACCAGCGCAGGTTTCAACCTGACCCCGACTCTCCTTGACGACCGTCTGACCATCAACCTGAATGGTAAGGGTGTATTTACCCATAACTCGTATGCTGACGAAGGTGCCATTGGTTCTGCCGTCCAGTATAACCCACTGAAGCCTGTCTATAACGACGATGGTAGTTACTATCGTTGGGAGAGCAACGGTGCCCCCAACACGATGTCTACTCTGAACCCCGTAGCTCAGCTGTACGAGCAGAACAAGGATTCTTACGTACGTCGTTTCGTAGGTAATGCTCAGTTCGATTATAAGTTCAAGTTCCTCGACGGCCTCCGCGCTAACCTGAATCTGGGTCTCGACTTCTCGACCACCTCTGGTTGGAATGTTACCGACCAATACAGTGAAATCTCTTATCACAACAAGATTGAGAATGGTACCGGTGCATGGGAAAAGTACACTCAGCTGCGTCGTGACCAGACCTTGGAGTTCTATCTGGCATACGCCAAGGAACTGAAGGAGATCAGCAGCCGCTTCGACATTATGGCTGGTTACAGCTGGCAACGTTTCTATAACCAGACATCCAATGAAAAAGTTTCTAACGACGGAAAGGATACACCATACAGTGATAATGTATTCAAGACTGAGAGCTATCTGGTATCATTCTACGGACGTTTGAACTACTCATTGTTAGATCGTTACCTTCTCACCTTCACACTGCGTGACGACGGTACCTCACGTTTCCAGAACAACAAATGGGGTGTATTCCCCTCTGCAGCTCTTGCATGGCGTATCAGTGAGGAGCCGTTCCTGAAGAATGTAGAGAGTCTGTCAAACCTGAAGCTCCGTCTGGGCTGGGGTATCACTGGTCAGCAGAATATCAACCAGGGTGACTATCCCTCTATTCCCACTTACCACACCAACCAGGCAGGTTCACTCTACTGGTTTGGCAACGGCGTCGTTGTGCCTATCACACCGAAAGGCTATGCAGCCCAGATTAAGTGGGAGGAGACAACCACCTATAACATCGGTTTGGACTTTGGTTTTGCCCGTAACCGCATCAATGGTAGCATCGATATCTACCAGCGCAAGACCAAGGACCTGTTGAATACCGTTCCTGTAGCATCTGGTACTAACCTGACCAACTATCTGCTGATGAACGTCGGCGATATGGAGAACAAGGGTATCGAGGGTGCTTTGAACATCGTTCCCATCGAACAGAAAGACCTGCGTTGGGAAATCGGCTTTAACGTTGCTTATAATAAGAATGAGATAACCAAGCTGACAGCCAGCGATGATCCCAGCTATCTGGGTGTTGAGACTGGTGGCATCTCGGGTGGTGTTGGTAACAACGTCCAGATCCAGCGTGTAGGCAATCCGCTCAATTCCTTCCTCGTATTCCAGCAGGTATACGATGAGGCCGGCAATCCGTTAGAGGGTGTATATGTAGACCGCAACCACGATGGTCAGATTACTGATGACGATCGGTACGTATATTACAAGCCCGATGCTGACGTGAACATCGGCTTCAACACAGAGCTGAGCTACAAGAAGTGGACACTCTCTGCATCACTCCGTTCAAGTCTGGGCAACTATGTATACAACAACGTGGCTTCGAACACTGAGATGAAGGCTGACATGTGGACCAATAGCTTTATCTGCAACCGCGTGGCTACTGCTCCTATCAGCAACTTCCAACAGGCTCAGTACAAGAGCGACTACTATGTTCAGAACGCATCGTTCCTGAAACTTGATAAGGTGACACTGGCTTACAACATTGCACCTTGGGTACGTGTGAACTTCACCGCTCAGAATGTCTTCACCATCACCAATTACGACGGTGTAGATCCCGAGGTTGGCAATGGTATCGACAACAACATGTATCCCCGCTCACGCAACTTCATCTTAGGTGCAAGCTTTAACTTTTAATTAATAGGAGGACAAAAATATGAAATTCAATATAAAGAAAAACGGATTTTACAGCTTTGCCTTTGCTACCGCCGTGTCGCTGACAGCATGTACGGGTGATTTGGACGTGACGCCAATCGACCCCAACCTTGACACGCCGGAAAATGTGCTCACTGGTGTTGAGGCATACAACCAATTGCTGGCAAAATGCTACTCAGGTCTTTCGGTAAGTTCACCTGACGGTGATAGTGGAAGTCCTGATATTCAGGGTATCGACGGTGGTTTCGGTCAGTATCTGCGCGCCCTGTACAACATGCAGGAGTTGCCCACCGACGAGGCTGTGATTGGTTGGAACGACCAGACATTAAAGGATCTGCATGGACTGCAGTGGACATCCAGCGACGTATTCGTCAGTGCTGCTTACAGCCGTGTATTCTACCAGATCTCTATCTGTAACGAGGTAATCCGCCGGATTGATGCCGCAGGTATCAATGATGCACTGATGGAGCAGTATCGCGCTGAGGCACGTGCCATCCGCGGTCTGAGCTATCTACACGCCATCGACCTGTTTGGCAACGTTCCTTTCACCGATGAGAATTCAGAGGTGGGTGGTGCTAACCCTCAGCAGATCAGCCGTGCTGACCTCTTCAACTGGCTGGTAAAGGATATGGAAGAGACAGCAGAGAAGCTGCCTGCTAATCCAGAGGCATATCGCGCTGGTAAGGGATTGTGCTACATGATCCTGGCCAAGCTCTATCTGAACGCAGCTGTTTACACAGGTACTGCCAACTACCAGAAGTGTGCTGAGTACTGTCAGAAGATTATCGACCTGGGCTACAAGCTGGAGTCGGCCAACGACTACTGGAAGCTGTTCTGTGCCGATAACGACAAGATGCTGGGCGTAGGTCACGAGATTATCTTCAGCGTCTATCAGGATCACCTGAACACTCAGGCATACGGTGGTACTACCTATATCATCAATGCCCAGGTAGGCGGTAACATGGCTTATGCTGACTACGGCCTTGGTGGTAATGGTTGGGGTGGTATCCGTGTGACACCTCAGTTTGTCGACAAGTTCGATTCTGACGACCAGCGTGCTACATTCTACACCAACGGTCAGTCTAAGGAAATCATCGATGTCAGCGACTTCTTCAGCGGTTATGCTTTCACCAAGTTCACCAACCTGAAGGCTGACGGCAGCATACTACCTGATGCCAACTCATTCCCCGATACTGACTTCCCCGTATTCCGTCTGGGTGATGTCTATCTGATGATGGCTGAGTGTGAGGTCATTGGTGGTGTAAATTGCGGTGGTATTGAGAAGTTCAACGCCATTCGTACCCGTGCAGGGGTTGATCCTATCGCCAACCCCAATAAGAATGATATCATCGACGAGCGTGCACGTGAGTTGGCATGGGAGTGCCATCGTCGTAGCGACCTCGTTCGTTTCAATCTCCTGACAACAGGCGATTACCTCTGGGCTCATAAAGGTATGAACAGCAATGTTGGTACACCTCACGCAGTAGATGCCAAGTACAACCTGTTCCCGCTGGCTTCGAGCGATGTTATTTCGAACTTGAACCTGGTGCAGAATCCTGGGTATTAATAATTGATAATGGATAATTGAAAATTGATAATTATGAAAGCAAAATATATGAAGAGTAGTCTGTTGTTCGCAGCCTTCGCATTGTTCTTCACTGCATGCGATAGCGACCGCGACGACAATCCTACACTCGGTCCGAATCATACCGCTACTGAGTTTGTGGTGAATACGTCGGCTTTAGCAGATCAGTATATCCAGCTGACTCCGGATAATACTGTAAAACTTACCTGGAGTCAGCCTAACTACGGCGTAAACACTGTGGTTAACTATAAAGTACAGGTTGGTCTGAGAGAGAATGGAGCTGACAAGTGGGGCGAATTCTTAGAGACAGGTTTCACTTCTTGCAGTGCAAACATCAGTGGCGAGGAGATTGCCAAGGCAATCTGTAAGCTCGATGGTTTTGCAACAGAAGATGACTACGTAGATCAGGGCTTCCGCGAGGTAATCATGCGTGTAGCTGCTAATATCCAAACCACAAGCTCGAAAGAAGTGGCTGGTACCAGCATCCTCTCGAATATCGTTAGCTTTAAGCACATGGCTGCTTACTGTAACATTCCGACCAAGGCTACCCTGTGGGTTATCGGTTCTTGCTGCGGTTGGCCTGAGCCTTCACCTGGCAATAAGGAGAAACTTGTAGAAGGCAACTGGTTCATTATGGAGACAGAGATCGGCAGCAAGATCTTCCATGGTGTTGTTGACATGCCTGAGGGCGACCTGACCTTCCGCTTCTACGCTAAGCTTACTGGCTGGGACGGTGGCGACTCTTACGGTTACAAGGTTGATGACGAGGCCACAAACTTTGAATTCAATGCTAATGGCGTATTCGAAGGTACAGGTATGACTGGTAAGGGCTCTTACGCATTTGCCGGATTCCCTGGAGGCCAGATGGACATCACTGTCGATATGAACAAGAATACCGTCAGATTCGAACTTCTCAAGTAATTTCGTCAGTATCATAAAGATCGTTTAATCAAATGAATAAGAAGATGAAAAAATTAGGTTTATATACATTGGCTCTCCTCAGCATGGGACTCGTAGCCTGTAACCAGGACTTCGAAACTGAGTTCGTGCCGCAGGTCAATCTGCCCGAGAGCCTGCTTCAGACAAGCGATGTCACTGTCGCCAATAATACGCCAGGAAACATCGATCTCTCTACGTACATCAAGGAAGATGTTGCCAATGACATCAACATTGGTACTGTCAGTGTGAAGGAAGGTGCCATGCCTGCCAACACACACTTGAAGGCAGAGGTTGAGTTCTCCAAGGATGAAGACTTCGCTAATTCGATCAAACTCGACGCCAGAAGTCTTGAAGGCTCTAACGATATTCTTGTATCTTCAGAGCAATTGCAGGATGCCTACTTCAACAACATCACGCGCAATCCTGCCAAAACCGATCTGTATATCCGGACCATTCTTTATACTGTCACGGATGGTTCCGGAGTAGCTATTGTCGGAAAACCCGGTGAGAACTATTATGCTAAGAGCAAAGTCACATTCACGCCACTGAACAAGGTGCAGATCTCCCCTGCCTACTATGTCATCGGTGCAGCTGGCGGATGGAGTGCCGACGGTGCACGTACGCAGAAGTTCAATCACAGCGATGCTGATGTCTATGAGGATCCTATCTTCACGGTTATCGTGGATGCTGGTGGTGATGATGCATGGTTCGCTATCGGCGACGATGCAGCCCTTGACGCTATCGCAAACAACAACGACTGGAGCAAGCTCTTTGGTACCAAGGGTGCCAGCGAGGACTTGAAGGGAACCATGGACTTCCGCTACAACTTGGGCGGCGACCACTCCTTCCACGTTTTAGGTGCTAAGAAGATCCGCATCACGCTCAACATGCTGGAGTACAGCTACACCATCGAACCTGTAAACATCGCAGATGCTTACTATCTGGTTGGCGGTCCTGGTTCATGGAGCAGCGATAAGAGCCAGAAGTTCAGCCACAGCAGTGCAGATGTATTCGATGATCCTGTCTTCACATACGTATTCGAAGGCAATGGCGGTACTGGTGACATCTGGTTCGCATTTGGTGATGCCGACGCACTCGATGCTATCGATGCAGGCGACTGGAACCAGCTGTTCGGAACAAAGGGTGAAAGCACAGATATGAGCGGTTCGTTCGATCGTCGTTACAACCTTGGTGGCGACCACTCGTTCTGCGTTGACGGTACAGCTAAGTTCTACCGCTTCCAGATTAATATGACCGACATGACCTACTCCATCACGCCACTGAACTTCGACCCGTACGTTTACTTCATTGGTGCTACCGATGGTTGGGCAAATGCTGAGCAGAAACTGGCTCTTACCGACGATAGTGGTATCTACACAGGTTATCTCTATGTAGCCGACCCGAACGGATGGGGTGTGGAATTCAAGTTCCAGAAGGTTCCCGGCGATTGGGATTCACAGCTCAACAGCAACAACCTCAGCGACATTACCGGTGGCTTTGCAAAGGGTGGCGACAATATCGTGGCTGCCGAAGGCGAGGGCGTCTACTACGTCACACTCGATATGGCAAAATTGACCCTTAACGCCGTCAAGGTTGAGAAGATGGGTATCATCGGCGACTTCAACGGTTGGGGCGGCGATGTCGAAATGACATGGAACGCTACCGACTACTGCTTCGAAGCAACGAATGCAGGTGTCAACGCCAACGGCTGGAAGTTCCGTATCAACGCAGACTGGGGTATCAACCTCGGTGGAAAATCTCTCGATAACCTGGAGGCTAATGGTGATAATCTGACCGTCGTTGGTAACACCATCAAGCTCTATCCAACTCGTAAAAATTCTGCCAATATCTATTGCACAGTAGAGTAATCAAATAGCAAATATCAATCAGGCGAGCCGCTTTTTACAACGGCTCGCTTGATTTTTCACAAAAACAATCATTATGAAGAAATTACTATTATCACTTACCATCCTTTCGTTGCTGGCTGCATGCAGGCCCGCCAAGGAAACAAAGACAGAGGCCTTCGAACTGCCAGCTGTCGACGATATCGCCATGTATCAGGTCAACCCCCGCGTGTTTGCACCTGAGAACTCCCTCAACGCCGTAGCTGCACGCATCGACTCCATCCGCGACTTAGGCGTCAACATCATGTGGGTCATGCCCATCTACCCCATCGGCATCGAGAAGGGCAAAAACTCCCCCTATTGTATCAGTAACTACAAGGCTATTGCCCCTGAGTTCGGTACCATCGACGATTTCAAGAATCTCGCGAAGGTCTGTCACGAGCACGGCATGGGCATCATCCTCGACTGGGTGGCCAACCACACGGCATGGGATCATCCCTGGGTAAAGGAACATCCAGAGTGGTACACCCGCGATGAGAAAGCCGACACTATCATCTGTCCGCAACCCTGGAACTGGGAGGACGTGGCCGACCTGAACTACGACAACAAAGACATGCGCGAGGCTATGATCGACGCCATGAAATTCTGGATTGTCGAAGTAGGCATCGACGGCTTCCGCTGCGATGTGGCCGACGGTGTGCCCGCTGACTTCTGGAAGGATGCCATCGACCAGTTGCGTGCTGCTGCAGGCGACCGTAAGATTCTGATGCTGGCAGAGGGCAAGAACGCGGATAACTTCACCATTGGAGGCTTCGATATGAACTACGGCTGGGACTACAAGGACGAGCTGGTGAAAGTGTTCAAAGGTGCGCCTGCCTCTGACCTCATCAAGGCCGATAAGGCAGAATACGACAGTTTGCCAGCTGGCAAGGTCAAACTGCGCTTCACCACCAACCACGACCACTCTACCGAGGCAACACCCTGCGTAGAGTTTACCAACGACCGGGGTGCGATGGCTGCTTATGTGGCCAGCATCTTCCCTCACGGTGGTGCCCTTATTTACGGCTCGCAGGAAGTGGGATATCCCGAGCCTATCAACTTCTTCAAGTACGTACCCGTTGACTGGACAGCCAAGCCTAATATCTACAAGGAGTACCAACACCTCATCAGCCTCTACAACGAGCATCCCGCCCTTCGTAAAGGCACGATGACAGCCTGGCCCGATGATGATGTGCTCATTTTTGAAAAGGCCGATGATACAGAACGCTATCTGATTCTCGTCAACGTCCGCAATGAGCCAAAGACCATCAATCTCCCAGAGGAATGGAAGAAACTCGGTGAGTCAATCACCCTCGAACCCTTCGAATATTGCATCGAGAAATTCTAAGCCGCTTTGGCTTAAACACATGTTTTACTTGCTCTTGGTGGCCCGGATGAAATAGGCGATGAGCAGGATGTAGGCCACGAGTGAGCAGACTTCGGAGAGGGGATTGGCCAGCCACGATTCGTTGACGGGGTTGAAACCGCCAAAGCGCAGCAGGGCACTCACCACACCCATCAAGGCGCCACCGGCAATGAAACCAGAAGCAATAAGCGTGCCGCGCTCGCCACAACGCTCATTAATGGCTTTATCCTTAGAACGAGTCGTTACAAACCAGTTGACGGCACCACCTACCAATAGCGGCACATTCAGTTCCAAGGGAATAAACATACCTAAGGCGAAAGCTAATGCAGGAACCTTCATCCAGGTGAGGATGATGGCCAACAGCGCACCAATGCCATAGAGCAGCCAAGGAGCGCCGGCGCCATTCATCATCGGTTCGATGACGGCAGCCATCGCATTGGCCTGAGGCGCCACGAGGTGTCCATCCTGATTAGGATCGAAGCCGTAGGTCTGGTTCAGCAGCATCATTACACCACCCACAGTGGCAGCACTTACCAATGTGCCTAAGAACTTCCACTGCTGCTGTTTCTTGGGCGTGCTGCCCAGCCAGTAACCTATCTTCAGATCGGTGATGAAGCAGCCTGCCATCGAGAGGGCCGTACATACCACGCCGCCCATGATGAGTGCTGCCAACATGCCATCGCTTCCGTTCAGTCCGACAGCAGCCATCACCACCGAGGCTAAAATCAGCGTCATCAGCGTCATACCGCTCACGGGGTTCGACCCCACAATGGCAATGGCATTGGCTGCAACGGTGGTGAAGAGGAAAGCAATGACAGTGACCAGCAGGATGGCCACCAGCGCGAAGAGCAGGTTCTGCATGACACCTAACCAGAAGAACACAAAGGTGATGAGGAGGGCAGTAATCGAGGCAATGGCGATGAAGCGGAACGAGAGGTCGCGCTGGGTGCGCAGCGTCTCCGTCTCAGTGCTCTTATCACCTTTCAGCTCTTTGGCAGCTAATCCCACGGCATTCTTGATGATGCCCCACGAACGGATGATGCCGATGATGCCAGCCATGGCAATGCCTCCGATGCCGATAGAGCGGGCATAGGTCTTGAAGATTTCCTCGGGCGACATTGCTCCCACGGCTGTTGTCACCTCGGCACCGCCGATGCTCAGCACCTGGTCGCCGAAGATGAGTGCCATACCCGGCACGATGAGCCACCACACGCAGAGCGAACCTAACGTGATGTAGAGCGCATACTTCAGCCCGATGATATAGCCCAACCCCAGCACGGCTGCACCAGTATTGATCTTGAAGACGAGCTTAGCTTTGTCGGCCAGCATCTCACCCCAACCTATGACGCGGCTGGTGAAATTCTCGTTCCACCATCCGAAGGTGGCTACAAAGAAGTCGTAGAGTCCACCCACGATACCTGCCAACAGCAACGGCTTGGCCTGATCGCCACCCTTGGCACCGCTCACAAGCACCTGCGTCGTCGCAGTAGCTTCAGGGAAGGGATACTTGCCGTGCATCTCAGAGACAAAGTATTTGCGGAAAGGTATAAGGAAGAGGATGCCCAAGATGCCGCCTAATGCCGAGGCCATGAAAATCTTCAGGAAGTCGGCCTGCATGTCGGGGTACTTGGCCTGCAGGATATAGATGGCAGGCAGCGTAAAGATGGCACCAGCCACAACAGCACCCGAGCAGGCACCAATAGACTGTATGATGACGTTCTCGCCCAATGCCTTGCTGCGCTTGGCAGCTGTCGACACACCCACGGCAATGATGGCAATGGGGATGGCCGCCTCAAAAACCTGGCCCACTTTCAATCCTAAGTAGGCAGCAGCTGCAGAGAAGAGCATCGCCATGAGCACGCCCCACGTTACCGACCATCCGTTCACTTCCGGGTACTGCTTTCCTGCCTTCATCATCGGCTCATAGGCTTCACCCTCTTTCAACTCCCTGAACGCATTCTCAGGCAGACCTTGTAGCATTTCTTTTTCTTCCATAAACTCTAAACTATAAACTCTAAACTGTAAACTATTTCTGCAAAAATACTGATTTTAATTGCAAATAGCTGCTTTTTGTCTTTCTTTTTGGCAAATTTTAACGGAAAAGTACGTGGACGGAGGATTGCAAATGCAACCGTTTGCACAGTGTAACTTGCATATTTATAGCCGTTTGGAGCATCAACGAACGGCTTTTTTGCGTAAATTTGCACCAGTTTTAACAATCAAGATAACAAAAACGCTTATGCAAAGATTTTACACGACACTCATTGCCCTTTTCGCCACCATCAGCATGATGGCTCAGGGCTGGCCTGCCAACTATGGCGGCGTGATGTTGCAGGGATTCTATTGGGACAGCTTTTCTGACACCCGCTGGGTGACGTTAGAGAAGCAGGCCAATGATCTGGCGAGTAGCTTTGACCTGATCTGGATTCCACAAAGCGGTAACTGCGGAGGACAGTCGATGGGCTACGACGACCTGTGGTGGTTTAACGACTACAACAGCTCTTTTGGCAACGAGACCCAGCTGCGCTCGATGATCAATACCTTCAAACAGGCAGGACTTGGTACCATCGCCGATGTCGTGATTAATCATCGCCGCAACGTCAGTAGCTGGGTGGACTTCCCCAAAGAGAGCTGGAAAGGCGAGAACTACGAGATGATATCTACCGACATCTGTGCCAACGACGATGGCGGTGATACGAAGAAATGGGCCACGCAGAACGGCTACCAACTCAGTGCCAACAACGATACCGGTGAGGGCTGGGGCGGCATGCGTGACCTGGATCACAAGAGCGAGAACGTGCAACGTATCGTCAAGGCTTATCTCCATTTCCTGCTCGAAGACCTCGGCTATGTCGGCTTCCGCTACGATATGGTGAAGGGCTATAGCGCCAGCTATACTAAACTGTATAACGAGGACGCGAAGCCTCAGTTCTCAGTAGGCGAATACTGGGACGGCTCAAGCAAAATCAGCGGCTGGATTGACGGCACAGAAAAGACCAGTGCCGCTTTCGACTTCCAGTTTAAGTATGTGCTCCGCAATGCTACCGACAGGCAGGACTGGTCATATCTGAACAAGCAGAACGACGGCAACTGGCCACTCGTCAGCACGAATCATCAGAGCGGCAACTATCGTCAGTATGCTGTTACCTTCGTAGAGAATCACGATACCGAGGTGCGTCCTGATGGCAGTTCGAACGGTCCTCTGAAAAAAGACACATTAGCTGCTAACGCCTTTTTGCTGGCCATGCCTGGCACACCCTGCGTATTCCTAAAGCACTGGCAGGCCTATAAGCCGGAGATCAAAGCAATGATTGAGGCGCGCAAGTTGGCTGGTATTACCAATACTTCCAGCTATTCGAGATACAGTTCCCCGAATATGACGGCCTATTATGCTAATACCATCGACGACAAGCTGTTGGTAGTAGTGGGAAATACGTCAAGAATGACGCCGGAAGAAAACCAGTGGACGAAGATTCTCTCTGGCTACCACTATGCCTACTATCTGGCCAACAGCATGGAGACTGCCTGGGCCGACAAAGGTTCTGGTGACTTCACAGAAGCCTTCGATGTGGTGCTGACAGCCGTATCGAATACCGCTGGCGCCAAGTTGGTCTATACTACCAATGGTACAGCGCCCTCGGCAACAAACGGCACTCAAGTTGCATCAGGCAGCAGTATCAAGATTGACAAGACCACAACGCTGAAGGTTGGACTGCTCATTGGCAGCACTGTCAGTGGCATGATCTCGCGTACCTTTACTTATAAGGAACCAGAGACAGAGCCGGAGGTAACCATCCCCGACTTCTGTAAAGTGAATGAGGGTGAAGTCTGTGCCTTCTTTGAGGCGCCGTCGGCATGGAGTAATACCATCCACTGTTGGGCTTGGACAGACTCTCCTTCTGACAACTTTACCGGAGGCTCATGGCCTGGAGTCGCCTGTGAGTTCATCGGTACTGCCCCGAACGGCAACCAAGTTTGGAAATGGACCTGGGATGGCAAGAAACAGAAAAATTCTGCTGCCACCAAGCCTGCCATGATTATTTTCAACAATCAAGGAGCGCCCCAGACTGCCGACCTGAAGTTTGAACAGGCTGGCTATTATGTGGAGAAAGGACTATTTGGCATCGTTACACCTACTGGCATCGACCAATTATCCATTATCAATTCTCCAGCATCAATTGACAAAATCTACTCCCTCGACGGACGACTGGTGCGCACGAATGGCAATCTGGACAACCTCTCGAAGGGAGTCTACATCATGAACGGAAAGAAATATATACTTAAATAATTATCAAATACTTTTTTTGAAGACGGCGCGGACGACAAACCAGCAATGCATCAGAAATGTGCTGATGCGTCCGTAATGACTCTCCATCACCTTGTAGCGCTCGATGAGCGACTCGCGGTGGTGGAGTGTTGTCTGTCCCTCCTCGGTATAATTGGCCACCACCATGTGCAGGTTCAACAGAGGCACATTCTCCTTGGCCGCAGCCTTCATGATGCGGATGCACCAGTCGACATCAGCAGAATAGCGGTAATGCTGATTATAGGGTGTGGCAATGGCGAAATCAGTACGGGCATAGAAAGCCTGATGGCAGACAAGCATACCGTGACGGAAGGACTTCCAAGTAAGGTTCTCAGGAGGCGCCAGACGACGATGGTGCAAGAAACGTCCCTCGCCATCGACAATGTCCGTATCGCCGTAGAGCACGGCTGGAATTACACAATAGGAACCGTCCCTACTGTGTAATTTTTCAACTTGTTCCGCAATTTTTGAGGCTATGTCGGGAGCAGGGAGGAAATCACCGGCATTGAGAAAACAGACATAATCGCCATCGAGACTCCGCAAGCCCTTGTTCATCGCATCATAGATACCTTTGTCTGGCTCTGACATCAACAAAACATTATGGCCGTTTTCTGTGGCATTCGAACGTTCGATATAGTCGTTTACCAAATCAACGGTACCATCCGTAGAGGCGCCGTCGATGATCAGGTGAGTGATTTCAGGATAGTCCTGCTCAAGCACGCTGTCGAGTGTGCGCTGCACAACCTTCGCAGCTTGATAAGTGATGGTGACGTAGGTAATCCTGATCATAGTCCGTAATGCTTGAAGGCCATCGCCTGTTGATAGACATCGAGGTATTTCAGGGCCACACTCTGCTGGGAATAACACTGCGTAACCTTATGCACAGCTTGCCGACTGAGCGACTCGTAATCGGCATCCTGTAACACCCATTGAATACCTTTGGCCAGATCTGCCGCATCACGATAAGCTGCCACATAGCCATTCTTCAGATGATCGATCTCTTCTGGAATGCCCCCAACCTTGAAAGCCACACAGGGAACTCCACAGGCCATCGCCTCCATAATAGTGTTAGGCAGATTCTCTGAAAGCGACGGCAGCACAAACACATCGGCAGCATTATAGACATCCACGATACGCTGCTCATCGTTGACATAGCCTAATGGATGCGCCTTCATCGGCAACTGTTCCACCACTTCCTCCGCATGCCCCCCAAGGATCACAATCTCACAAGGTGTCTGACACTTTGTGAGGGCATCAACGAGATACGACATACCTTTGTACGCATTGGTCACCCGTTGCGAAGCAAAAAGAATCAGTTTCTTATCCAGCGGCAGGCCCAGTCGCTGACGCGCTTCCTGCTTATTACCTTTCTTATAAATATGCGTATCGATGGGATTGGGGATGCTGGTTATCTTCTGGCCTTTGAACAGAGCACTTGATTTTGCCTCTGACTCCAGCCATCGGCTACAAGCCACGTAATAGATGTTCTCGTCGGCCTGCATCTGCTGTTTCTTCCGCCAGATGCGTGACGAAAGGTCATTGTTACCCCCACCACCTGACAGGTACTTGCAATTGGCACAGCGATTGACGAAATAATGACAGCCGAGAGTGAGGTGACAAATACCCGTAGCCGGCCAGATATCGTGCATTGTCCAAACAACTGGCTTCCCGCTTTGCAGAATCTTCCGGATGCCGTTCAGGGAGAGCATACCCTGATTGATCCAGTGCAAATGGATGACGTCCGCTTCCTGAAACTCGCGCAGACGGGTGATGTCAGAACCCGTATTGGCAATGTCAATATCAAAGAGATGTTTGCGGGAGAAGTGCAGACGGCAGAAAATGACGAACCGCTCCCAGAGGAAATGCCAATGGAGCATCGGTGACTTGGGAAGTCCAACGACCGTCAGCGTATCACTCTCCTTGTCACGCACCAGCATCTTCGCCTTCACGCCATTGTTGTTGAGTGCCTTCATCAGACGACTGGCAGCAACGGCTGCCCCACCCGTCCGTTCACTTGTATTGACAATCAGAACCCTCATGCAGTCTTAGCACTCTCTTTGAATTGCTTGGCTTCCTTCTCTTTGCGTTTCTGCTCCTTTTTTAGTTCTTTCTCGCGACGCTTCTGTTCTTTCTCCAGTTCCTTGGCCTTACGCTTCTGCTCCTTTTCGAGTTCTTTCTCACGTTTCTTCTGCTCTTTCTGCAGTTTCTTCAGTTCCTTGGCACTCTGTTTGGCAGCCTCCTTTTCACTGGCAGCTTCCTCCTTCACCTTTGTAGCTTCCTCCAGTTTCTCGCGCAACATCTCCTTGTCGAAGGTAAACACGTGACCGAAGATACCCAACGACAAAAGCTGGTCTTTGCCGTTCAAACGGACATGCGTCGTATTAAGAATATAATAATTGTCGACTTTCAGCTTAGAGTTAAGTGCCGTCTCAACGGTTTTCAACACAACGCCTTTACCAAGATTGGTCAGTACATTGTCGCCGAATCCCCGTTGTTCGGCTTCTTCGTCAACAAATTCCGTTACTGCCTCCATCATGGCTTCCTTGTGAGCCTGTTTGTCGGGCACCATCTGCGTCATCAGCACGAGCAAGAGCAGAACAATCGCTGCAATAAGAAGTTTTTTCATTTTAATATACCTTATTTAATAATGATGGTGCAAAGATACATTAAGTTTGCAAGAAAAACAAGAAAATAGTATATATATTTAGTGTTTTCGCACACAATCGCTTGATTTATGTCAAGAATGAAGGGTAAATATACACTTAATACATCACTTTTCTTGCAAAAAACAAAATTTCGTTGTAACTTTGCATCGTCAAAAGGTTAATAGATTGTTTTAGGTTAGTAGTAATATTTATAGTTTTAGGTTTTTAGTTATTGGTAA
>Ga0310696_10004159_pt1 | contig 17829 bp, 14 predicted proteins | sample AusTroGonzalo_MG_4_FD_203885 | JGI IMG/M metagenome (GOLD analysis project Ga0310696, IMG submission 203885) | Bovine rumen microbial communities from tropical cattle in Woodstock, Queensland, Australia - Gonzalo_02 (v2) (version 2) | ecosystem: Host-associated > Mammals > Digestive system >...
GTCCGCCAGAAATTCATCCGCACCAACCTCCGCTCGGACATCGACAACACCGAAGAAGCCCAGTAAGGCCATGAAACCCGCTACCGCCCACAAGATCCTCACCCGGTGGATGCACTGGACCCCGCTCAAAAGCCAGCTTCCGCCCGAGCCCAAGCTCATCCTGCTGGGCGTGCCCCACTCTTCCATCTGGGACTTCGTCGTCGCCTGGCTGTACTACCGTTCGCTGGGCGGGAAGCCGCGGGTGATGATTAAGAAGGACTTCTTCTTCTGGCCCCTGGGGGCCCTCCTGCGTAGCCTGGGTGCCATCCCGGTCGACCGCAAAAAGCCCGTGGGCATTACCCGGCAGGTCATCGATGCGATGGAAAAAAGTGAGCAGTTCGCCCTCTGCATCGCCCCGGAAGGCACCCGCAAGCCGGTAAAACGCTGGAAAACAGGATTTCATACCATAGCCAAGGCAGCCGGCGTACCGGTATACGTAGGATACTTTGACTGGGGCAAAAAAGAAATCAGCTATGGCTGGCGCATGGAATGCTCCGACGACTCCATGGCCGACCTGCGCAAGATCCAACAGTATTATAAAGAGAAAGGCGTCCAGCCCAAACACCCGGGCTGTTTGGCCTATCTCGACGACTGAAAGCTATTCTGCCCGTTCAGCAGCCTGGATCAGGGCGATGTTGAGTTGTTCCAGCAGGGAAAGCTGGATGTCGGCGTTATTTGCGGCCGGATGATACCACGGCTGCGCTTCAAAGTAAGATTTCAAGTCTTTTGACCGGAACACATAGCCGTGTGCGGCCAGGATGGCATTGCGCATGACGCGCAGCAGCGACTTGTCGTAGCGGTGGAGCATACCATTGAGCAGGATGTCGCCGGCGAAGGCGAAACGGCTCTGGTTGCCGGCCCATTTCAATGCATAGGACGAAACGGTTCGCTCGAACCAGGGCTCCCCGTCGTTCATCTTTACCTCGGTGAGCAGAAGGCCTTCCCGGGTAGGGACGGCTTCCAACCGTCCGGAGAAGGGCTCCGTGTTGCCGAAATCGAGCACGCCCGTCACCATCCCATTGAACGTGACCGGCTCCAGGGGATAATCATATCCCTTATATGCGAACCATGTATCTGCTATTTCAAAATCTGCCCCGCCTTCGGTCTTATAATTCCCGCAGAGCAGTGCCATCCATTGCTTCACGTTCAGCGTCTGGGCATCCCCGTCTTGCGTAGCCTGCATCACGTCTGTCAGGCGGTTCTGCTTGTCGTAGAAGCAGATCACATCCAGCCCATCCTGCCGGATCCGGCGGGCGTATGCGGCATACTCATAGGCATTCATTGCTCCGTCCGGGTCATCCGACACCTCGAACAGGTCTGTTCCACGCGTCACCGGGGTCAGCAGGAACGCATGCTCTTCACCTTCTGCCATGGCCGTCATCCGGACCGGGCCGTCCTCGTTCGGATGGGCGTCATACACCAGCGATCCGCTGTACCAAAGACTGCCCGCCGCAAGATTGTCCATCGGCCGCACGAGCGGCAGCACCTTGAGGACAATATCGTTGTCGCCGATGACCTCCAGATACTGGTTGTCCGCTTGGCTGACATAGTTGACGCGGCAGCCGAACTCGGCGCCGTATTTCGGCTCTTCAGCGTTGCGGCTGGGACGCAGCCGGTAGACACCCGGCGTATCTCCCCATTGTTCCAGCGTCAGTTCCTCGTCTCCGAGGGCATCTGTCATATAGATGATATTGCCTGGCCGGATCTCCCGGACGGTATAGACGGCAAATCCGTCATAGAAACGGTCTCCCTCCCGGATGGACTGGGCCTGCATGAGGGACAATGCTCCCCAAAGCAGGAAAAAACAAAGAATTAACTTTCTTTTCATACGAATCTTACTTCTGCCTCAAGAAGATCTGTAATACGCAGCCGGTGTAGTCGAAGTGGCTGCGGAGCTTGTTTTCCAGGAAACGCTTGTAGGGGTCGCGGATGTACTGCGGAAGATTGCAGAAGAACGCAAAGCTCGGCGACGGGGTCGGAAGCTGCGTGATGTACTTGATCTTGATGTATTTCCCCTTCCAGGCCGGCGGCGGATAGTTGTCGATCTCGGGCAGCATCACATCGTTGAGCTGCGAGGTGGAGATGCGGCGGGAGTAGTTGGCGTACACGTGGTCGGCGGCTTCCAGCACGTCCATGATGCGCTGCTTGTTGGTGGCGGAAGTGAAGACGACGGGCATGTCGCTCAACGGCGCGATGCGCTTCTGGATGGCTTCCTTGAAGACTTTCATCGTGTTGGCGTCCTTGTCGGGAACCATGTCCCACTTGTTGACCACGATGACACAGCCCTTACGGTTGCGCACGATCAGGTTGAAGATGGCCATGTCTTGCGCTTCGATGCCGCTGGTGGCATCGATCATCAGGATGCAGACATCGGAATTCTCGATGGCACGGATGGACCGCAGTACCGAGTAGAACTCCAGGTCTTCGGTTACCTTGGTCTTCTTGCGCAGGCCCGCCGTGTCGACGATCATGAACTCGTGGCCAAATTTGTTGTAGTGGGAGGAGATGGCGTCGCGGGTCGTTCCGGCCACGGGTGTAACGATGTTGCGCTCTTCGCCCAGCAGGGCGTTGGTGAGGGAAGATTTGCCCACGTTGGGCTTGCCCACGATGGTGAAACGGGGAAGTCCCTCATAGGGATCCACCACGTCTTTCGTTTCCTTGGGCAGCAGCTCGACCACCTTGTCGAGCAGGTCGCCCGTACCGCTGCCGGTGGCGGCGGCGATGGCCATCGGGTCGCCCAGTCCCAGCCCGTAGAACTGATAGCTGTCGTACATCTTGTCGCCGGTGTCGACCTTGTTGACCACCAGGATCACAGGTTTGCGGCAGCGGCGCAGGATGTCGGCGATTTCTTCGTCGTAGTCGGTGATGCCGGTGGCGGCTTCGACCATGAAGAGCACCAGGTCGCACTCTTCGATGGCAATCAGCACCTGCTTGCGGATTTCCTCTTCGAAGACATCGTCGCTGCCCGATGTGAAACCGCCCGTGTCGACCACGGAGAATTCATGCCCGCACCATTCGCATTTGCCATAATGGCGGTCGCGGGTCACACCCGCCGTTTCGTCGACAATGGCCTGACGGTTGCCCACCAGCCGGTTGAACAGGGTCGATTTGCCCACGTTCGGGCGACCCACGATAGCTACCAGATTCATAATATTAACGATAATCGATTTCCTCGATCCAGCCGCTCCATTGATTGAAATAGAGGTTGCCGCCTTCCCATTCCACCTCGCCGCGCTGGAAGTCGACCGTCTCGCTGCGGATGAACTGCTTCGCCGGGAAGAAGTGGCCGGAATAGTCACTGTTACAGATCAGGCGGTATGCATCCAGGCCTTTGGTGTAGAAGTAGTACTCGTCGTCGTTGTCCCTGACGGCGGAGCGGCCGCGGCCGAATGACACGTCGGTCGGCACCCAGCCGATTCCTTCGTAGTACACCTCGCTCCAGTCGTGCATGTTCACGGCACCCGGGTGGAGCATCCATCCGCTCTGCCAGCGGGCAGGAACGCCCGCATAGCGGCACATCGTCACCAGCAGCAGGCCCACCTGACCGCAGTCGCCGTGACGGTTCTCCAGCACATACATCGGAATGTTCTCGAGCGTGGAGTATTCGCGGGCGCTGGCCCAGGGGAAGTGGTCCACAATCCAGCCGTAAATGGCCTTGACTTTCCGGTAAGGATTCGTTTCTCCGGCTACGAGCGAGTCGGTGATGGCCTTGATGCGGTCGGTGAAGACGATGTGGGTCTTGCGTTCGGCCGTATAGGTCTTATAGAGTTCGGAATCCGTGTCGTAGGGCAGGCAGTCTTCCGGCTGGAAGTCATACCATTCGTTGCAGCCGGTAAAAGAGAAGGTATAGGAGAACACGGTCGGCTTGCCTGCCTCGGCAGGTTTCTCCATGTAGATGCTCTTGTGCTCCACGTCATCGGGGGCGATGATGTAGTCGGGCTGGGAGGTCGATACGAGTTTCACCTCGCTGATGCTGTTCTGGTCTTCCCGCGGGAAGGGCATCCAGGCGCGGACGGTCTTGCCGGCCGGTACGACGTCAGGCTTGACAGTCAGTTCGTACTTGATGACGAAATTGACGGGTCCCACCAGGTTCTCGCCTGTCCGGCGCACGGTGGCGATGACGTTGCGGTTGTGGTCGTCAAGATAGACGTCTTCCACGTCGCGGGTCACGCCGTTGACGGCTTCAAAGACCTTGCGGGCTTCCGGATCGATGCGGAAAAGGTTGCGTCCGGCGCTGCGGAAATAGCGTTTCTGTCCGTCGATCACGCGGCCTTCCAGGGCCTTGCTCGCTTCCCAGGCAGCCACCTGTTCCTGCGTCAGGTCGGGATAGTAAGGCTTGAGGTAGTCTACGATAAACGCGCTGTCGCGGTTGAAGTCGAGGGCAATGCGGGCATCGCGCTCCGCATCGCTGATGTCGAGCGTGGGGTCGCCGGATGCAGAATGTCCACACGCGCATACGACGAATGTGGACATCAGGATGAGGAATGCTCTGCGCATGGCGGGGCGGATTTATTTGACGCGCTCGCCGTAGGAGCGGTCCGTCGTGTTGACGCGGATCTTGTCGCCCTGGTTGATGAAGAGCGGGACCATGATGATGGCACCCGTCTCGAGCGTGGCTTCCTTGAGGGCGTTGGTCGATGCGGTGTTGCCCTTGACGGCCGGCTCGGTATAGGTGACTTCCAGTTCCACATAAGTGGGAAGCTCGCAGGTGAGGCAGCGTTCCTCTTCGCCATCTACATGGAACACCATGTTGACGATCTGGCCTTCCTTCATCAGGTCGGCGTTCTCGACGATGTCTTTCTCAAGCTTGATCTGGTCGAAGGTTTCGTTGTTCATAAAGTTGAAACCATCGTCTTCGGCATAGATGAACTGGTATTCGCGGTGCTCGACCGTGATCACATCGATTTTCTCGCCCGCGTTCCAGGTCTTCTCCAGGATGCGGCCGTTCTCGAGGTTGCGGAGCTTCGACTTGACGAAAGCGGGACCTTTGCCCGGTTTGACGTGCTGGAACCACACGATGGAGCAAGGTTTTCCTTCGAAATTGAGATAAAGTCCGTTCTTGAAATCAGCTGTTGTTGCCATAAAGTAGTGTATTTATTGATTATTATTGTCTGAGGGTTCGCCGGCAAGGCGCTGCAAATATATGAAAATTTCTTCTAACTGCCATTTCGGGGTGGAAGTGGCGCCGCAAATCCCCACGTTGTCACCCTCCTGCAGCCAGGCGAGGTCGATCTGGGAAGCGTTTTCCACGCGGTAGGTGCGGGGGTTGACGCTGCGGCACAATTCGTAGAGTACCTTACCGTTGGAACTCTCCCGCCCGCTGACGAAAAGGATGACGGAGTGGCTCCGGGCGAATTCGACGAGCGACTGATGGCGCTGGACCACCTGGCGGCAGATGGTGTCGTAGACCTCGGCATCGGGGCGCCTTTCGCGGATGCGCCCGGCAATGTGGTGGAATTCATCGGGGTCTTTGGTGGTCTGGGAGAAGAGGGCTACGGGCCGGGTGAAATCGATCTGGTCCAGGTCAGCGTCGTTGCTGACCACGATGGCCTCGCCGCCGGTCTGGCCCACCAGGCCGTTGACCTCGGCGTGTCCTTTCTTGCCGAAGATCACCACCTGGCCCCCTTCGGGGTGGAGCCGCTGCCAGGTATCGCGCACGCGCTCCTGCAGCTTGAGCACCACGGGACAGGTGCAGTCGATCACCTGCAGGTTGTTGCGTCGGGCCAGCTCGTACGTTTCAGGGGGCTCACCGTGGGCGCGGACCAGGATCACGTCGTCGTGCAGCTGCCCGACATCATCGATGGAAAGGATCTCCAAACCTTTCTGTTTCAGCCGTTCCAGTTCCACGGAGTTGTGAACGATGGCGCCCAGTGAATAAAGCCGGCTGCTGTATTTGAGGTAGTTTTCCGCCTGTTCGACGGCCCTGACCACACCGTGGCAGAAACCTGAACGAGGGTCGATTTCGGCGGTCAGTCTCATAGGATGCTCAGGTTGAAACGCTCTTTCAGGATACCATCAAGCCAGACCATCTGCTCTTCGACAGTCATATGGCTGTTGTCGAGAACCAGCGCATCGTCGGCCTGGCGGAGCGGGTTCATGGCGCGGTGTGAATCGATGTAGTCGCGCTCCTGTACGTTCTTGAGAATGGTCTCGAAGTCGGGATGCTGCCCGGCCTCCTCCATCTGCCTGACGCGCCGCTGCGCCCGGATCCGGGCGTCGGCCGTCATGAAGATTTTCAGGTCGGCATTGGGAAAGACCGCCGTACCGATGTCGCGGCCGTCCATCACGCAGCCCTTCGCCCCGAGGCGGTGGAGCTGTTCGTCTACGAAGTTGCGCACGAAGGGGAGGGCGGCGATGGCACTCACGTTGCGGGCGACCTCCAGTTCACGGATCTGGGCCGAAACATCGTCATCACCCAGGAAGACGCGCATGGAGCCGTCCTCCTTGGGCATCACCGAGATGTCGATCTTGCCCAGGAGAATGTCTTCCTGGAGTTGCCGTTCGTCAATCCGGCCGTTCCATTCGATGCGGCCGCTGCGCAGTCCGTAGAGGGTGACGGTACGGTAGAGGGCGCCGCTGTCGAGGTAGAGGATGCCGAGACGGCGGGCGATTTCCACGGCGAAGGTACCCTTGCCCGTGGAGGAATAGCCGTCGATGGCGATAATGATATGGGGATCTTTCATGTTGTCTATCCGGGGTCTATTCCACAAATATATGAAAAATATCGCTATCTTTGTAGTCTGTGAAAAAAATCTCTCTATGAAGGTTCTGATTATCGACGACGAGCGCAGCATCCGCAATACCCTCAAGGAAATCCTCGAATTCGAAGGGCATGAGGTGACCACGGCCGAAGACGGCAAGCAGGGCGTGGACAAGGCGCTGGCCGAGAGCTTCGACGCCATCTTCTGTGACATCAAGATGCCGGTGATGGACGGCAACGAGGTGCTCGAGACACTGGTGGCTTCGGGTTGTGAAGCTTCCATCATCATGATTTCGGGCCATGGCGACATCGACACGGCGGTCAAGTGCATCAAGAAAGGCGCCTACGATTTCATCCAGAAACCGCTCGACCTGAACCGTATCCTGATCACGCTCAAGAACGCGACCGACAAGACCTCGCTGGTCAAGGAGACGGTGAGTCTCAAGAAGAAGATCCAGAGCAAATACGACATCGTGGGCAGTTCCCCTGCCATCGAACATATCAAGGAAATCGTCGACCGTGTGGCTGCGACCGACGCCCGTGTCCTGATCATGGGTGCCAACGGTACCGGCAAGGAGCTGGTAGCCCGCCGCCTGCACGACAAGAGTCCGCGCGCCGCGGCTCCTTTCGTGGAGGTCAACTGTGCGGCCATTCCGAGCGAGCTCATCGAGAGCGAGCTCTTCGGTCACGAAAAGGGTGCTTTCACGTCGGCCATCAAGCAGCACAAGGGCAAGTTTGAGCAGGCAGAGGGCGGTACGCTTTTCCTTGACGAAATCGGTGACATGAGCCTGGCCGCCCAGGCGAAAGTGCTGCGCGTGCTGCAGGAGAAGAAACTCTCGCGCGTGGGCAGCGACAAGGACATCACCGTCAACGTGCGCGTGGTAGCCGCCACCAACAAGAACCTCACCGAGGAAATCGCCAAGGGCACGTTCCGGGAAGACCTCTATCATCGCCTGAGCGTCATCGTCATCCAGGTGCCGGCCCTGCGGGAGCGCCTCGAGGACATTCCGCAGCTGATGGACTATTTCATCGACCAGATCTGCCAGGAGACGGGCATGGCGAAAAAGAAAGTTACGCCCGAGGCCGTCGCGGAGTTGCAGAAGCTGCCCTGGACGGGCAACATCCGTGAGCTCCGCAACGTGGCGGAGCGTCTGATGATTCTCTGTGGCCCGGAGATTACGGCCGCGGACGTCGCGGCTTACGCCACACCGTCGATTTAACTGGGGCTCCGCCCCACCCGAGCCGCAGGCGAGAGCACGACCGCCGGGAGTAAACCCCGCGCCTCCCGGCCTTAGTACTTTGCTCGGCATCAGCCGATAGCGGAGACCAGGCCGGGAGGGCTTGTGTAATAGCTGGTCGTAGCGGCGGGTCTGGGCAGCGCCCAGCAACTCAGTCACCGGCCTCCGGCGGTCCGCTGGTGCGGACTTTTTAGCAACAATCGTTACCGATACGATCCACGTCATTCGCTCCCGCTGGTCGCGGCTCTCGCTTCGCTTGAACTTCGTGAGGAAGGATGCGACGATTTGTGAGCGGCAGGAAATACGCGGCCAAGCGGGAGTCCCGTCTCGTGACGGCGCAGGTCCTTCGACCGTTAGACTCGCCGCAGGCGAGGCTAAAAGGGAGAAGTTCGCCGTCAAGGGACGGACGCGCAGCGGCATCAGCCGCTAGCGGAGGCCGTTGCGTGAGCCCGTGCAATAGCAGGCCGGAGCGGCAGGGTTTACTCCCGGCGGTCGTGCTCTCGCCTGCGGCTCGGGTGGGGCGGAGCCCCAGTAGACACATGCCGCGCCTGCCGCGAACCCTGAGGAGCAGACTCCTCACGAAGCGCATGCGTAGCGATGTTATGAAAGCGTTAGGCTGCCGGCAAAACGATGGTGAAGCGGGCGCCGCCGAGGGGAGAGCGGCTGTAGGCGATCGTGCCCTGGCTCTGTTCGACGATGCTGCGGCAGATGGCCAGGCCGAGCCCGGTACCGGTCTTCTTCGTGGTGAAATTCGGCGTAAAGAGCTTTGTCAGATCCTCGTCCCCCACACCGGGTCCGTTGTCCTCCACGTCGATCTGCCAGGCGGCGGCCCCATTGAGCCGGGCCGGCGTCAGCGAGATCCGGATCCGTCCGTCGGGCGTGCCGGCATTGTCGATGGCCTGGATGGCATTGGTGATGAGATTGACCATTACGCGCGCCAGCTGGCTGCGGCGGGCATCCACCAGGGCCTCCCCTTCTTCCGGATGGACAAACTCGAAACGGAGATCTTCGCGGTTGTCGAACAGCTCCCGCTGCTCGAGGATCAATTCGCGCAGGTCGATGCGCGTGATCTCCTCGCTGTAGAAACGGGCGAACGACGAAAACTCCGTGGCGGTCTGCGACAGGGTGTCGATCTGCTCCAGCAGCGACTTGCTCACGCTTTCGAGTTTCGCCTCCCAGCCCGGCACGTTCTCTTCCTTGAGCCGCATCAGATACTGGATGCTGAGTTTCATGGGCGTCAGCGGGTTCTTGATCTCATGGGCGATCTGGCGGGCCATCTCCTTCCAGGCCTGCTCGCGCTCGTTCTGGGCCAGGCGCCGCGAACTTTCCTCAAGGTCTTCCACCATCTTGTTGTACGACTGGATGAGGACGCCCAGCTCGTCTTTTGTATTGCGGTAGCGGATCTTCCGGTTGCCCGTGAAGGCCAGACGGTCAATACGTTCCTTGATCTCGACCAGCGGCCGGGTCAGGGAATTGGAGATCAGGGCGCCGATCACGATGGCGGCGATCAGCAGGATCAGATAGATGTTGACCACGACCGAGATGGTGCTCGACGTGGCGTCCGTCACGTCTTCGCTGCGCGTGAAATAGGGTACGGCGGCAATGGCCACCATCGTGCCGTCGCCATTGAATACCGGCTCGTAGATGCAGTAGAAACTGACACCGGCGATGCTTTCCAGGTCGATGAAGCGCAGCTGGTGCTGCTTGACGATCTGCCGGAAGGCCCGGTTGCTCATGCGTTTGCCCACCAGGTACTGGTCGAAGAGCTCGGGTTTGGTGGAGCGGATGAGTTCACCGTGGATATTATAGAGATGCAGGTCGTGGCGGGTGACCTTGTTGAACTCCTCCATCGCATTGAACAGCTGCGGCGAATTGATTTCGTTGTAGCGCAGCGCATAGCGGCAGGGCTCCGACAACAGGGTCTGTGCCGAGGCCATCAGGTGGTCCATCGCCTCGCGGTTGTTCTCGCGATTGAGACGCATCACATAGACGACGCTGGCAATGCCCATCGAACCGAGGGCCACGACCATCGTCAGGGTGATCCACAGGGTGATCTTCCGCTTGAGGGAATGCTTCGGCAGGTTGAACAGTTTCTCCCGGCGCCAGCGCAGCGTGAACAGCAGCAGGAACAATCCATAAAAGATGGCCAAATAGGAGAACGACACCACGTGCGGGAAGAAAGGACGCCGCGGGCGCGACACGATCGTCACGTCCTCGTCCGAAATCCGGTTGACGAAATGAAGATAGCCGTTCCGGTTGATCATCTGGTAACCGGCCCGCGCGTCTTCGGGGGGATTCACCGGATAGTCATAACTGCCGCCGTGCGACACCAGCCGGTCGTCGGAATAGCGGGCGTACGAATAATAGCGCGAAAGGGTGGGCGCCGTGTTGGCCTGGGTCGTAAGGGCATCGAGCGGATTGGTAACCACGTCGTTGCGGAATTTCGACTCCAGTTCCATAAAGAGCCACGATACTTTGTAGGTGGCCGGATCGGGATAGGCGAACACGCCCAGATAGGAAGCCAGGCCGTTGTAATCGTGCAGGTAGTAGATATTGGAACCGGCAGCCAGCTGCACGCCGTACTCGTCGATCATCCCCTTGTAGAACGAGAAGCAGTTACGGGGTTCCTGCCCCTCGCCCAGGGTGATCAGGTCGTTGGCCGAGCATGTGGTCAGCGTGATGTCGTATTTGCGGACCACATCGTTGTAGAGGTAGCGCTCCAGCATACGGTTCTTGATCATCTCCGTCCCGCCTACGGTGGTCAGCACCGCAAAGAAGGGGTCGCTCTGGATGGCCGGTTCCACGTCACGCAGGAACATTTCCAGGGAGAGGTCCCGCTCCACGGCCAGTTTGCTCGTATTGACGCGGTTGCTCTCATATTCCTTGACCAGGCCGTAATTGTTGATGGCCACCACGCTGTACAGGGCGATGATCGCCGTATAGGTCATCAGGTTGCGCCAGGAAAAGAGATTGACGTGGGCATCCCCGCGAATGAGCAGGACCACCATATAGATGTGGTAGAGCAGCGCCAGGAAGAGCATCGCGAAGGTCAGGTAGCTCAGGATGGCATAGATGCCGATGTCGGCGATGCGGTGCGGCTCCATCACGATACTGGAGTTGAGGATCAGCGATCGCATCACGTAGTGGATGTATCCCATCAGGGCCACGCCCAGCACGATCAGCCCGCCGATGACGGTCCACTGCCCGGCTACGGACTTTCTTTCCACCTGCCGGTGGAGGCGGTAGCGCATCACGAACAACGCATAGAAAGCGAAGGCCACTACCAGGTTGTTGAGCAACAGGCTGCCCAGGGAGCTGAACAGCGCCGTGTCGGCATAGAGCACCGGCGAGAAGATATTGCCTGTCGCATATCCGTTCCCCACATAATAGAAGGCCATCAGGCGGACCAGGACCAGCACGCCGATCGCCAGGGAGAAGGTCTTCCAGGTATGGTGCCGGTAATGATACGGGAACACCGCCAGCAGCATCAGCGCAAAGGCGATCCAGCGCATCGGCATGTTGCCGTGGCCGGGCGTGGGCGGTGTGGTCGGCACCACCGAGAACAGCGGTCCTTCCTCAATGCCGTAGACGATGGCCGCATCGTCGTCACTGATGGCCACGGTGGTATAGCCGTCCTTCAGTTTCAGGTGCTTGTTGACGACGTTCTGTACCGCGCTGCCGGGATATTCGGTCTTGATGAGGATACCCGTCACGACCTTGGTCTTGCGGTCGCGCTTGAAATGGGTGGTCACCACATACCAGCCGGAGCCCAGATTCACGTATTTCTCTTCGATGCCGATGTAGGCCAGCGGATTGGCATAGAGGTTCCGGTTGCTCATGAACTGCAGCCGGTAGGAATACGGGTAGACGTCCACCTCGTCGTTGTTGATCGGGAACTGGTGCGTCCAGCACTTCATCGTGTCGGCCTGGTAACAGTAGAGCACGATGTCCTCGGGCATGTCGTCGAAATCGACCCAGTCGGCATCTTCCTGCTGAAACACTTTCAGGGCGTATTTCTCAGCCAGCAGTTCCCGCTTGTGCAACGAGCGCTCCACCCGGGCCACCTGCCGCCTGAGGTCGGCGTTATAGTCCGGCCGGATGTTGGCCAGGGCCAGCAGGATGATGGCCAGCACGAACAGCACGTGGCTGCCGTAGCGCACCAGGAAGCGGCGCAGGCGGAGGAAGGACAGTATGCGATCGCTCATTCGTGATGATAGGGCTCTCCCTTGATGATCGTCAGTGCCCGGTACAGTTGTTCCAGAAAGACCACCCGCACCAGCTGGTGGGAAAAGGTCATCGGCGAGAGCGAAAGTTTCTCATCGCTCCTGGAAAGCACGGCCGGCGAAAACCCATAGGGTCCGCCGATTACGAACACACAATCCTTCGGGAGATGCGCGGCTTTCTGCTCCAAATTCCGTGCCCAATCGACCGATGAAAAGCGGGCCCCGTGTTCATCCAGCAACACCAGATGGTCGGAAGGCCGGACCGCCTTGAGGATGGCTTCGCCTTCGCGCGCCTTCACCTGTTCCTCACTCAGCGAGGCGGTCTGCCGCAAATCGGGCAGTTCTACCAGCTCAAAGCCCACATAATGGCGGATACGGCCGGCATACTGCTCGATCCCCTGCCGGACCCAGGCCTCGGTAGTCTTACCCGTGAATAGCACCCTGATCTTCATTGGCGTGATTTTTGAATACTTTCGTCTGCGTTTGAAAAAAAAGAAGGATGAAGAAAGTTATCTGGTTCGCTTCCATGTTGCTTGTGTTTCTGACTGCCGGCCCCTCTACGGCCCAGGAGAACGGACAGGATGTCTTCACGCCCATCGGCAAATACCTTCAGGCCGGCGATTACGACAAACTCTCCGCCTGGTTTGCCGACAACCTGGAGCTGGATATGCTCGGAGCGGTGAACAACTGCACCCGCAACCAGGCCAAGCTCATCATGAAGAACTTTTTCGCCAACTATACCCCCAAGAAGTTCACCATCATCCACAAAAGCGGAAAAGCTCCGATGAAATACGCCGTGGGCTCGCTGAGCGCCGGCGGCGAACGCTTCCGGGTGATCCTCTATGTCAAAACCACTGAGGAGGGAAGCCACATCGAGCAGCTCAAGGTCGAACGCGAGTGATCTCCCAGGTTCCTACCACAATCCCCTGCCCGCCGCACTGCGAGATGGGCACCGTGCGCCCGTCCAGGTCCACGACTTCTTTCACTTCTTTGAGATAGGTATGGCTGTGCCCGCCGACCACCAGGTCGAGGTTGCGGGAATTCTCCACCATCACGATATCGGAAGGCCGTTCCAGCGAACCGCCGTTGTAGCCGAAGTGTGACAGCAGGATCACCAGGTCGCAATGCTTCTTGTTCTTCAGGTAATCCGCCCACTTGTTGACCTCTTCAATGGCATTGAGCCGCACCATTCCGTCGAGGTGTGACTTCAGCACCACACCTTCCAGATAGGAGGTCGTCCCTATGATGCCGATCTTCATGCCGCCGCGGCGGACGATGACATACGGCTTGACCAGGTTTCGGAGCGGAGTATTCGAAAAGTCATAATTGCAGGTGACGGTCTTGTGGTGGCATTTCCGGAGCCGGCGGGCAAGATCCTCCTGGCCGTTGTCGAACTCGTGGTTGCCGAGGGTCATCACATCGTAGTCCATCAGATTCACCAGCTCCACCTCCAGGTCGCCGTGGGCCACCGTATAATAGGGCGTTCCCTGGTTGAAATCGCCGGCATCGAGCAGCAGCACCCGATTCCTGCCATATTTCTCCCGTACCTGGTCGATGTATTGCAGACGGCGTTCCACGCCGCCCAGACCCTTGTTGTACCCCACGCGGATCGGCTCGATCTGGCTGTGGGTATCGTTGGTGTGCAGGATTACCAGGTCCTGCGCCGGGAGGGCCAGCGCACCGGATAAAAGGGCCGTCAGTACCAGAATAACATGTCTTCTCATCGCCGTTCCTCCCAGTCCGTATATTGCACCCGGCCGTCGCGGTGCAGTGAAATCTTCTCGCCCCGCGCCATCTTTTCCCTCAGGTACTCGCAGATCGCGTCGCGGACCCAGATATCCGTGTCCTTGCGGTTGAAAGCAACGTCTGACAGCACGATGCCATCGCCGCCGTCCATCAGGAAATTGATGGTGGCAAACTTGTAGACCCGCTCGTCGTCGATGGGTGCGCCGGCCACCAGAAGCTTGTCGGCCTTTTTGCCGGTAATCACCATTTCCACCCCGCTGAGGGCCTCCACCCGCCGGCGGGCGATCATCTGGTTGAGGAAGCGGCGCAGGTCGGAGCCCTTGATGTCGAAGGTCACCAGATAGTTGTCGAAGGGAAAGATCGAATAGATGTCGTACACCCGGACGGCTCCTTTGGGCAGGCTGGTGCGGATGCCGCCGAAATTCATCAGCCCCACGTCCACGTGCTCGCCGGTCTTTTTTTCGGCGACGACCCGCACCACGTCGGCAGCGAAGTTCGACAGGCCGCTTTCCGGGCGTTCCCGGTTGTATTCTTCTTCCGTGTAGCCCACGATTTCCTGCAGCGGCGCTACCTGGGCGCTGTACTTGGCGATGGTCTCCGTGGCACGGAAGTCCGTCATCGCATCCCAGGTGGAGTCGATGGGAACGGGGGTCCATTTGTAGGTAAACTGCGCCGCTGCCACACCCGGGAGGGCGAGCAGCAGCGCAATCATCAGCAGGGTTCTTTTCATACGATCAGTCTTTCAGTTTCATCCACTTGAGCAAATCCTTGAAGGTCGACTTCTTGCCGTAGGTCAGGATACCGATCCGATAGATCTTGGCCGACAGCCAGGCCGTGGCCAGGAAGGTAAGTGCCAGCAGGACGATGGAAAGGATCAGCTGCCAGGAAGGCACCACGCCGAACGGGATGCGGGCCAGCATCACCATGGGCGAAGTCCACGGGATGATGGACGCCCAGACCGACAGGGGGCTGCTCGGATGCTCGAAGGTATGGAGCATGATGAACAGGCCGATGATCAGCGGGATGGTGACCGGCAGCTGCAGCTGGCTGGTGTCGGCCTCGTTGTCGACGGCCGCGCCGATGGCGGCGAACATCGAGGCATAGAGCAGGTAGCCCAGCAGGAAATAGATGAGGAAGCAGCCGATGATGGTTCCCCAGTCCAGGCCGCGGACCTGCGCCAGGATCTTGACCATGCCGGAAGCGTCGGGATCGGAGCCGGCCGCCTCAAGGATCGAGGCCATGTCGTTCGGGCCGACATTGCCGTCTTCTCCGGCAACGGCCACCACTTGTTCCATGCCGCCCACGCTCTGCATGAGCTTCTGGCCGGCGAAAGCGTTGACGGCGGTCACGATGACCAGCGTCAGGGCGATCCAGATGAAGAACTGCGTGAGGGCCACCAGCGCCACGCCGATGATCTTGCCCATCATCAGCTCCACGCTCTTGACCGACGAGACGATGACTTCGACCACGCGGCTGCTCTTCTCATCGATGACGCTGCGCATCACCATCGTGCCGAACATGAACACGAACATGTAGATGAGGAAGCTCATCAGGTACGACAGCACCATATAGATTTCCACGCTGTCTTCCTTGGCGTCACCATCGTTGGTGAGTGTCATGGAATTGACCTTGATGTCGGTTTTCACGTCGGCCAGGATATGGTCGAGGTCCACGATGTCGTACTGGGCGAGCTTGCGGGTCTCGACGGCTTTGTTGACATTCCGGGCGATGGTGTTCTTGAGGTCCATGTTGAGCGGTTCCTTCGAATACGAAATCACCGAGACCTCACCTTTTTCATCAAGCGGGGAGATGCCCACCAGGGCATAGTAGTCCAACTCGTCGAAACGGTCCCTGAGGGCCTCGATATCCTCGTCCTGCCCTCCTATCTCATAGGTGGTATGCTCACTGTTCTCGAAATACGGGGCGACGATGCCCGACTGGTCGATGACCTTCACTTTCTGGTTTTCATTCCCCGAGAAAAGCATGATCAGCGCCGGGACGCAGATGAGCAGGGCCATGCCGATCGGCGTGAGCAAGGTCGTCAGGATAAACGATTTCTTGCGGACGCGGGTGGTATATTCGTGGCTGATGACAATGCCTACTTTTTTCCAATTCATAGCGCTTCCCTCCTATTTTCCGGTTACCAGTTTGATGAAGATGTCGTTCATGCGCGGGATCAGTTCGCGATACGAGCAGATGTCGACCTGATTGATCAGTTCGCCCAGCACATCGCGCGAGGCGCGGTCCGGAGCGACGTTGAGCACAGCCCGGCGGCTGTCCTTGAGTTCTTCGTCGGAGAAGATTTCGTAGGCGCTTCCCTGTGGCAGGGCCTCGCCGCTGCGATAGAGCACCTCCACCTGGTTGTTGCCGTACTCGCGGCGGATGGCGTCGGTGCCGCCGGTCACCACGAGGTGCGACTTGTTGATCAGGGCGATGTTGTCGCAGAGTTCTTCGACCGATTCCATGTTGTGGGTCGACAGGATGATGGTGGTTCCTTCGTCGCGCAGGCGCAGAATCTCATCGCGGATCATCTGGGCGTTGACCGGGTCGAAGCCGGAGAAGGGTTCATCGAGGATCAGCAACTGGGGTTTGTGCAGCACGGTGGTGATGAACTGGACCTTCTGGGCCATGCCTTTGGAGAGTTCCTCGACTTTCTTGTCCCACCAGCTCTGGATACCGAAGCGGATGAACCATTTCTTGAGTTCGGCGGTCGCTGCCGCGGTGCTCATTCCCTTGAGGCGGGCCAGGTAGAGCGACTGTTCGCCGACCTTCATTTTCTTGAAGAGGCCGCGTTCTTCGGGCAGGTAGCCGATGGCGCGGACGTCTTCGTCGTCGATGTGTTTCCCATTCAGGATCACCTCGCCTGCGGTGGGGATGGTGATCCGGTTGATGATACGGATCAGGGTCGTCTTGCCGGCGCCGTTCGGGCCGAGCAGGCCGAAGATCTTTCCTTCGGGGATGGCGACCGACACGTCGTCGAGCGCCTTGAACTCCCCGAACTTCTTCGTGATGTTTTTACACTCTAACATATCTAATGTAATAATTTCCTTTTACCGTCATGCCGGGCTTGACCCGGCATCTAAACATACAAAGGTAATGCTTCTCAATATTTTTCGCAAATATAAAAATATTTATTGAATTTCGATATATTTTTTTAATTTTTCGATATTTTCGACAGGCAATACGCGTTCGTGTTCGAGGTCGGCGAGGGTCCAGCGGGTGGAATCGTAGAGGGCTTTGTAGCGCACGATGCTGCGGGCGCCTTTGGTGCCGAGGTAGGGGTGGCGGGCCAGCGAGCTTTCAGATGCGTTCCACAGGTCGAGCCAGTGGCATTTGCTGGCATCGACTTCGATTTCGTCGCAGAGGCCGTCGTAGCGTTCCTGGCCAAATCCTTCGATTTCAAGCAGTTGTTCCTTCTCCTGAAAGCCGCCGAGGCGGTCGCGGTATTCCAGGATTTTACGGGCGTAGTACGGGCCGATGCCGCGCAGTTCGACGAGGGCGGTGCTGTCGGCGGTATTGAGTTCGAGCCGGGCGATTTCGATAAAGGCTTCCAGCCGGGCGTAGAGGGTGTCCGACACGACGTACATTTTCAGGAAGTCGGTCTTCGTCCGGAAGCGGCCGCCTTTGCTGCGGTAGTTTTCGATGCTCTCGGCTTGCCGCAGGGTCAGTCCCAGTCGCTGGAGGTCATCCAGGGACACCGTATTCGGGTCGAAGGCAAAGGATTCATACGTCCGCACCGGCACGATGACCGCCGTCGGGGATTTAACGGGTACAGTTTGATGATCCGACCGTCTTGGCGCTCGCTCCACGGCTCTGGTTTCCGTATCGCTCGCAGAAAAATGCTCGCTCTCCGGAAACACACCCGCCGTTTCGCTCGCTTGAG
>Ga0310696_10004161_pt1 | contig 17824 bp, 24 predicted proteins | sample AusTroGonzalo_MG_4_FD_203885 | JGI IMG/M metagenome (GOLD analysis project Ga0310696, IMG submission 203885) | Bovine rumen microbial communities from tropical cattle in Woodstock, Queensland, Australia - Gonzalo_02 (v2) (version 2) | ecosystem: Host-associated > Mammals > Digestive system >...
GCTTATGAGACACGGGGGATTCGAACCCCCGACAACCTGATTAAAAGTCAATTAAAAACACCGCATTTATGCGGTTTGGCGACCCCTATCCCGCCGGCAATCCCGCCGCCAAACTGATGTTCGCATAAAAAATTCATGGTCGAAAATGCAAAAAAGAGCCCATACCCCGATAGTATGAGCTCTCTTTGTTCTGTAAACATATCTTTTCCTGTTTGGCAGGATTATTTTATCATAACAACACATCCCGGTCAACATCAGCATTGATCCCCGGGACACGACCTTTTGATGTGTATTGCCATGCGATACAATTCTTCATCTTTGGCTTATACATCTCCATGATCTCTCCGTTGTTCTTTCCATAACGTGCAATCCAGAAGCTGAACTTTGATTTGAGATAGTCGTTGATATAATTATCGTACCATACCTTATTGCAATATATCCCTACATCATATCCCGCCTCTTTGCATTCACCTATAAATGACAAAGTGATGCCTTCAATTCCGTCTTTTCCGAGCGGAACCAGAGTATTATCTTCCAGATCATACCAGATCGGCATCTTGCGCCCTGCCAGTAAATTGATAACGCCGTCAGCTTCGATCCGAGCGGCTTCATGTGACTTTGCATATGCGTATTTGAAGCAGGAATAATCCAACCCCTTGTTGATACATTCCGCAAGGTTCCGTTCAAAATATGCGTCTGCCTTGCCGCTCTTACGTGTCGAGCGCATACAAACGAACTGAATGCCCGCTGCCTTGACCTGTTCAAAATCAATAATGCCCTGCGCTTCGTTTACGTCTATGCCCTGAATATATTGTTCTATGGTCTCTTCACTGTCATAACATGGTCTGCCATATCCCGCTATTTTGGCATAATCGAGCGGATAATCCTTGCGCGCTACACATCCGCCATTCGGTTCAAGGATGCTTTTGTCGCTGGTATTTCCTTCAATGGTATATACGCGCCCATTTTCGACCTTTTCAACGAGCCCGGTGTGACATATGCGGATGTCGTTAGTAAAGAAGATCTGATCCCCCGGTAAAGGGTTCTCTGTATACCATGCGTTTTTATTTATATACATATGGGCAGAATTGACAGTATAATCGTCAAAGTTACCGCCTATCATGTTCTGCGCGGTAGTGATCCCATATGCCTTATAAAAGCACCAATCTACAAAAGCATCGCACCAGTACGCAGGGAAGTCCATGACCGAAGGATATATATCGTGCATTTCCTTCCCATACTTTGTATAGTTGTCACTTCCGGCTCCTGCCGTTTTGTCATATAAGACATTCGGATCTGCGTCATAAGCCGCTTTTGATTTTTCAAGATATCCAACTTCTGCCGCTGCAATCTGTAATACTTTATCTGGCGTATTCATTCAGCATCCTCCGCATTGTTTTTGTACTGGATATGCGAGATGCCGAGCAAACTTCCGAGAAGGACCGCGCAAGCCGTAATTGATTGAGCGATCATATTGCCCAGATCAGCCCATCCCCATATCTTACTGATAACCACAATGAATGTTGAAATAGCGGGCAGACAGATCACCGCGATCCATTTGCACCAATCATAAATTTTCGGTGAGAATATATTATTCATGTTTTTATCTCCCTTCCTGTAATATAAAACCATCTGCTCTGCATATATTTTTGTGACGTATATGGTAAACACTCCAACCGCAAAAAATATCAGTATAGCACCGAGCATTATTGCACCTGATCCAAAATAAAGCCCTTCAATTCCTTGTGCATTGCTCTGATATCTCCATTCCCGATCCCCTGCTCAACAAGAGCTTCCAAGATTGCCTCCTGTGCCCGGAGTGTCATGCAACTCATTGATACTAATTGTTGTATTCTGGCATCTTGTTCGGAGAGCCTTCCGTCATATCGTTCAACTATGTCATTCCTGCCTTTTTCCATGTCAGCAAGTCCTTTATCCCACAAATCAGATTTATCTTCTATGGTTTTTGCGGCTTTATCCCATTTTTGCCGCCTATCATGTTCTGTATCATTATCTTCTTTAATCTCTTTAATAATTTTCACAAAACCCCAGATGGCAGCCAGTGCCACCGCTCCTGTTATTATTCCCTGAATATAGCCGAGTGCATCCATATTTTTCTCCCCATCAAAAAAGCACCCGGCAATGCCAGATGCTTTGATTGATTTGATTTTTATATTACATATTTTTTATGAGACGTTGCTACTTCTTCCTGTGATGTCTCTGCATAAATCTGTGTAGTGCTGACATTTGCATGCCCGAGCATCTTCTGTACTTGAGTGATCTCCATTCCGCTCTGTAATGCCAGTGTTGCTGATGTGTGCCGGAGAATATGCGGAGATAGGTCAATATTTAATTCTTCCGCAAGAAGTCCGATCGTTCTCTGTACGCTCCGCACTGATAATTGACCATATGGCTTCCGATCCGTCACGAATATATATTCAGAATCGCCTTTTCGCTCCTTCAGGTATTCGGTCAAACTAATCTGTGCATTAGTGTTCAGATAAACAGTATTATGCTTCTTACCTTTGCCGATGATCTTGACCGAGTTCTCATTCTCATCCAGATCAGAGAACTTCATGTTTATCAGTTCTCTTACACGGCACCCGGTAGAATATAGCGTGTCAACAATGGCAAGGTCACGTTTTGACTTGCAAGCCCTTCTGACCCTCTCAAGCTGGAAACGTGTCAACGATTTTCGCGGTTCAATCTCGTGCTTAATTTCTTTGATGTTGCGGCAAGGGTTTTTTGTAATATATTCCTCATTGACACACCATTCAAAGAAAGCATTTAAAATCTGCCGGATCTTGTCAAGCGTTCGATCAGATATGCCCTTCTGTTGTTGATACTGGACAAGAAAAAGCCTGATCTCGTTCGTCTCAATCTCTTCAGGCTTCCTTCCTACAAAATCAAAAAAGATACACAATCTGTTTGCGTACATTTTGATCGTGTCATCTGACAATCCTTCAAGTTTCTTTGATGACAGATAGATTTTCACAAGGCGCGGAGTTTCATCTTCAATAACCGCTAGAGACGTTTCGCGCTCTGTAATGGTAAAGTCGGCTGCAATTCGGTCAAGAGTTGTCAATATCTGATCCAGCTCCTCCGAACTAAAACGAGTCGACAATTCCACCTGCATAGAATTACGCAGATGTTCGTACATATAATCACCTCCTCCAAGTTCCCCGGAAGATGATTATACTATATTCAGATTAAAAAAGCACCCTCTCGGATGCTCATTGCGTAATCGTTACATATTACGTCATTAGTCAACTATGGGGTAAAACCTTGCGGCATAAGGCGCATATAGATTAGTTCCTGCCGCAAAATATATAGTCATACCCTTTTTAAGAAATATAGGAATTATATCTCCGGAGTTTGACCTTGATGATAAGTTTGGAGAAATAACTAATTGACTAATATGGTCTGTATTATAATTTTGATTTGCAATATACATAGCCCACCCATCATGTGGGGTAACGTATGGGGCACTTTGTGTAGCACCCGATATATCTACATAAGGGGCATTCCCCGATATCGCCCATTCAAAAGGCGTTTCTTGTTGCATTGGAGTTAACATTTATCTCACCTCTCTTGCGTAATCCGATAATATTATGTCGCTCCATGCGAGCCGGAACGCCTACCAAACGCCCGGCTCTTGTGGAGGTCACAAAATGAAAATGTAAAGTATCACTCTTCGTTCGGTTCAGGGCTTGTCTGCCTGATCCATGTCTCTGACTTATTGACATTGCCTGTTCCATCCGTAATCATGACAGTCACAATATCATATGTAGGACCATCAATCTTACTTTCCATCTGTGAATGAAACATTTTAAGGGCATCATCATAGCTCGTGTACTTGTTCTCGACCTTATAAGCCCATCCATCATTAGTTGCGTTATGGCAAAACCATGTTACAAAATAAACCATCTTTCTTCCTCCTTATTCGTTTATTACAACTACACCTATCTCTGATCCTGCCGGTAATGCCTCGGCAAGAGTTATTGTTACATATCCACATTCGCGCATCTGCTCGTCATATCCTGCCGTAACCACTGTAGTTGATATTTTGAGCGGTCTATTGCTTATCTGATCAGCAACAGGAATAATAACGCTATCAGCATGAATATAATAATCAAAGTTATATGTCAGACCGCCTCCGCCGGTACTGGTCGGAGCAGGTACTACAACTGTCCCACCTGCCGCAATATCCGCAGCCGTTGTCAAAGTGACTTTGTGAACGCGGTTTTCTATACCTTCTGCGACTGCGATGCCGCTCTGTGCATTTGAGCTTGTCGGAGCGTATGCCTGACTGACCACTGGCTTATCTCCCAGATCATTGAATGACCCCGATGTCGCAACCTGTGCAAGGCTTCCGACATCAACCTTTTGATCCACGAGACCTTTAAGAACACGACCCTGATTTGCCGATAAAGCATCTGTCGAACTTGAGGATGTCAAATTATCAATGACTATAATGGACCCGCCACCGCCTCCGCCTGTCAGCGTCATGACATAATCCCATTCAGCTGCATCAGGAACCATAGCCGCGCCTGACTTTGTGCATACATAAACATAACCCGTACTTGAATTAAGATAAAAATCATTCAATTCTCCCGGGAAGCCAGTGATCGATGTTCCTGTTCCTGTCAGTGCGGTTCCTTTGTACCAGATCGAGCCATTTGTTCCGTCAATACCATTCGTGACAGTGAATGTCTCTGTTTCTCCGTCATCAAAAGTGATCGTGTATGTATCTACATTTGCGGCAGTTCCTGTCTTTGCAATACTTGAAATACCTATGCCACGCAAGTTCCCGAGTTTGCTCCATGAATTAGTGCCGATGCATTTCCAGAGGTCATAAGTATTTGTATTGATATACAGGGAATTGTCATAAAACCCCGCAGATGAGCTCGATGCGCTTGATATAGCCGTTCCTGCTGATATACTCACTTCCATTGCGTCATTGATTATTTCAATGGCATCGTGAATAGACCCTCTTACCTGTTCGCCATAGACGGCATCAAGTATTGCCTGTAGATATACCGATATGTCAGCCATTTTATATCTCCCTTCGTTTTATATCCAACCTTGATCTTTAGCGTATTTTGCTATCGCAAGAATATCGTATGTTGGTACCTCTAGATAGTTCCCGGAATTATCCCTTGCTGAAGAATTGACCGCTCCCCAACATGAATAATATTGTGTATCTGTACTGTCAGCGAATAAGCCCGGGTTATGTGCTCCCATGTGAAGCGATCCGCCCGACAATGAAAGAGTTCCTGTTCCGTCTGTGATCGTTCCTGTTGCTGCTTGAAGCCGACCTTTAAATGTACCATCAGCTGCTGATAAACTACCCGCAAAAGTACCTGTTGCCGCTGATAGACTACCTTTGAACGTGCCGCCTGCTGCTGATAAATTGCCCTTGAATGTTCCCCCGGCTGCTGATAGGTTTCCTGCAAAAGTACCTGTTGCCGCGCTTAATGAACCCGCAAAAGTACCTGTTGCCGCTTGAAGCGTACCCTTAAACGTGCCGGAGTTCATTATAAGCTCGCCTGTTGTCATATTCAGACTAAATTGACCCATTGTATCGGACAATATCCCAGCTTTTATAATTGCCGCAGTGAGTACTCCTGTGTCAATAAAATCAGCCACTATATGACCATCTGATGTCATCGCAACTGTCAGATCAGACCACGGCAGATTTTTATTCCTGCGCTCCATGTAGCCGAGCCCATTCTTTGACCATCTCCATCTCTGCGTAGCATTATCAATCGTCAAAGCATTCAGAATATTTATTGCAGTCATTTGAGACGGATTATTCTGATCGTCATACTCAAAGACAACATAACCGCCCTGGGTTTCATCCAGCAACATTGCCAGGGCATTCTTTTTTGCCTGTTTCAACAGATCCCATTCGGCTGGTATCTCTTCAACCGCTTCCGATACGTCAGCGATCTGACTTGTGAGTGTCCTTCTAGTAACATGACCGCTTAATGTCAGTATGTTTTTATCTATATTCTGGAGATCACGCGATATTTCTGTCAGATACAGATACTGATCCACCGCAAAAGGCTTTGCTACAATTCGCACCTGATCCCCGATCTCGATGTCAGCAACGTTCTCGATCCCTGCCAGATCCACCGCTTGAACTTCCATAGTCAGTTGCGGCTGACAGTACCTTGACAGATAAGATGCCGCCAGATTATTCAATGATGCAAGGCTTGATACATTATCAAAAACGACCGCTTTTGCATGGCGGCCGTAACTATCGATTGAAGCTTGATTTGATATTGTCGTACCTTTTAATCGTTGAGAATAACCATCATATACATCCGGCTGATCTTCAAGCTCTGCGCCGTACGGAGTGAGCACATTTGTCAAATTGCCATAATCACTCTCTTTTACATAATCGAGAAGGTTATAGCCATATTCGATCGGTTGTGTTGTGGTTTTTCCGTATTCTTCCAGCCTGACAATATCAATATATCTTTGTATAACTCCGTTTTCATACGTTCTGCGGAGTTTTATATACATATTATCTCCGCATATACATTTGCGGATGCTATCCAGAATGCTCCATTCATATTCAGTTTTCCAGTTGCATGAAGCGGATGCGTTATATACATGACCGACACTGAACTGACGTGAAGCAGGTCTGTTATTGTTATATGAATTGATTGCCGCCGTAAGTCTTTGCAGCCGCGTCTGATTTGTTATCTTTGCCGGAGGTATGAACTCATCACCGAGCCATGCCAGATCTTCCACACAATAAACTTCTGCTATTTTTGCAAAGTCAACAGAGATATCGCGTATTTCACCGCGCCAGTATTCTTTGCTATCCTTCAGGATCGTAACAAGCTGACCATTCGTGATCGTATTATATAAAGGATTAGTGGGGGGAACTTTAAAAGTAAACTCCCCAGCCTGTCCGACATCCTGCGTCAGATCCGTGTCATATATGGCATATTCATCATTTGACGGATAGTATAAAATACTATTTCCGAGCATCACCTGATACATTATAGTGATCCACCTCTATATACGATCTGAACAGTTGCCGTTCCGACAAAGTTCAAAACAACATCATTTTCACCGCCTACCAAAACGGCAGGTATTTTGTTATCACCAATAGATAATTCATAATCAAAGCCATCAAAAACAAGCTTGAACACTCCCGATGACTTATTCGACACCACAATGGTCGGACATGTCGGCATATGCCCATGCGGAACTGTGACAGAACCGCTCCCGACAATATCCGTTGATTGCGTCTGGATAATAACGCCTGTTTCAAAGTTGAAAGGGTCCCATAACCACGGCTCTGCTGATGACTGCACATCATACTTGTACGGATCAGCCATAGGAACCGCCAACGTAAATGAACCCACGCTGCGCATCCTGTCAAAGCCCTGAATATACACACGACCGCGCCAGTAATATTCCTGATCGTTATCAAGCGTAAGCCTACATATACGCCCTTCGATGTTGTTTCTCATTGATGAGATAACCGCATCCCAGTTTGTATTGACATGCTTACCACCAAGCTCAAACGCCAGCTCACGCTTTTTATATACCCTTCGCCCGGATAAAACAGTTGAGACATCAATCATCCCATCTCTTCCGGGTACATTGATATATGATGTCTCCATTTCAGGATCACCGATATAGTTATTATTCCCAAGTGCCAGACCCCAGTCATCAAGTGTATGGAAAACATTTCCATTTTCTTCAACTGTGATTTTTATGCCATTTGATAAAGCGTTCATCTTCTCCCGCCTCTTATTGCTATAGTGCCGAGTGCCGCGTTCATATCAGGAGCTATACTACCAACAAGCGCACCCGAATCCATGACAAGTTGTGTGCCTGCTGCCAGATACGGCAGATATGTCTCTAACAGGCTTGTCAATTCGTTCCCGCTGCTTAAAGGCTGAACCATAGCTCTTCCACTTGATACAGATACCAGCTCTGGACCAGCTTCACCGACTATTGCCGTGCCGCTTGTCAAAATACCACCTTCTGCCAGCATCGGTATATGCGGTATATTTGCAGATTCGCCGCCAACTTTGATGAGATTGATACCATCAATGACGCCATTTGCAAGCCCGATGATCGTATTGAGCTGCGCTTTGAATGTATCAATAATCGCACCCCATACGCCGCTGAATATCTGTTTTATACCTTCCCAGACCTGTGTCCAATTTCCTGTAAATACACCCGCAAACACATCAAAAATGCCCTCTATTGCCGTCAGAACATCATTGATTATGTTTTCAACAAGTCTCATGGAGTTCTCCATGAGCGGAGCCAGCATATTGCAGATTTTGTCCCATATCCTGCTCACAAGGTCACCGAAGTTTTCAAAACTATAACCCATATTGTTGAGCTTATTGACTATATTCTGACCAAATTGATTGAATCTGCTTTGAACACTATCCCATATTCCGAGCGCGGTATTTCTAAACTCTTCATTTGTCTGCATCAAGTGAACGAATGCCGCTACTAAAACGCCAACCGCCGCAACCGCCGCCATAATCGGAGCAGATAAACCGCCTATGACACCTCCCAGAGCCCCTGTGCTTCCTGTGAGTGTAGATATCACACCAGTTAAGCTTGATAATACGCTAAACATCGGAGACAAAGCGGCAGTAGCTGCCAAAACTCCGCCAACGATCAAAACAAGTTGCGGATCAACTTCCTTTAGTGCATCGCATATTCCCTGTATTGCCGTTTGTATTGTCGGCAGATACGGCTGAATAGCCTCTATAATCTGAATGCCGAGCTGCGTTATTGTCGGCAATATTTCAGCTTTTAATCTGTCAAGCTGGTCATTCAGTTCATTTGCCTTGTCAATATCCTCTTGCGGAATAATGACCCCGAGATTTTCAGCTTCTTCGCCTAAAGCCTTTAATGCCGCACCGCCGTCATCAATAACTCCGGCAAGTTCATCTGCTGACTTTCCGAACAGATCCATCGCGACTGTATCACGTTCTGTCTCGTTTTCGATCTCCGACAAGCCCTGAACAGTCTCATAAAAAATAGACGTTATATCCTTATATTCGCCATTTGCATCCCTGACATTGACCCCAACACGCTTCCAGCTCTCTTCATGTCCGTCAAGGTTTTTCTTTAGTTTACGGAGACCACCGATGATCGTTTCAGTATCTACATCTATCAGATCAGCGGCATATTGCATCTTTTGAAGCTCATCCGTTGCAACGCCTGTCTGCTTTGCAAGAGTATTGAGTTCATCAGCATCTTTCCCAGCCTTGACCGCTAACCCGGCAAGTCCTGCAAGCGCACCTGTTGCCGCCAGAGATAATCCGCGAGTTTTATCAGCCAGCGTGCCGAACGTCTTTGACATATTGCCAGCCGCGTTTGATACCTTCTGCATTGTGGCATTAAAGCCGGATGCCTGCTGCTGCGCATTTCTTAATTCATTCTCACAAGATATGATCTCTCTTGTCAGTGCATCATACTGTCTCTGACCTTCTTCTGTTGAAAGGTCAATAGATGCCTGCGCCTGTTTTAAGGCATCAAGCTTTGTTTTCGTTTCCTGTACGCGCTCATTTAAGAGCTTTTGCTTTTGAGCAAGAAGTTCTGTATTTGAAGGGTCTAATTTGAGCAGCCGCTCTACATCCTTCAAGTCCTTCTGGGTTTTTCCTATTTCAGAATTGACACCTTTTAGAGCTTTAGCAAGCCCGGAAGTATCCGCTCCGAGTTCTATTGTTATTCCGCGTATTTTAGTTGATGCCATGTTATTCACCTAAATCAAGCTTACCCTGAAAGAATGCTGACATACTTCCGACAGGAGCTTTGATGTCATACTTTTCGCGATCGTTTCCTTTTTCCGTTATCATGTCAAACACCATCCCGATCGTCATATCATCAAGATCATCTTTTGACAGATTAAGTTCTGCACATCGGAGCATAAAAATAGCTCCGTTCGGTTCACGATCCCGGGGAGCTATTTTTTTTTAGCTGATGATGTTGTTTTTGTATTCTGTAACCATAAATCGAGTATTTGTGGCAATATCTCATAAATGCTGAACATATCAAACGTATCAAGCCATTCATCAGGCGTTTTTTCTTTCATTTCGGGATTAGCTTGATATGCCATGACATAAGCCGTATCTTCAAAGATTTGTAAATCTAAAACATCAAAGTTTGCAATTTCACCTTTTTCTTTATCGGTGTACGCTTTTTGAAGTTTGTTCATATCCACGATCATATCTCTTCCAACAAGTGAACGATACAATCTCGGTGTTCGTGCGGTTGCCTTAAAATTGACATCTTTATCATCAATCTTGATTATTTTTTCCATACTTTACCCTTTCATTCAGATCCATTTGCGAATATTCTTCACAAGCTCATCATCACATTTTTCAGCAACTGGAGCTATATGAGGAAATGCCCGGGTCCTGCCCCCTCCACGCAAAGCATGACCCTTTTCCAATAAGTGAGTCAGCCGATATTCTGTCGCATTATGAATAGTTGCCTTTTTGTGGTATCTCTTGTCGGTCTTTGTTTGCATGACTTTCCAGCCTTTATTGTAGGACTTATCCCATGACCCGTATTGACCACTTCCGGCAGGATGAGCAGAGCGCAACTCATTCACGGCTTCTTTTGCCGTTTCGGTCACGCCCTTCTCGCACGCTTCTTCGGCTACACCTTGAAACGCCTCCAGTTCATCCATTATTGCTTTTGTCAGATTATCGACTGTCACTTTATTATCCATAATACTTACGTTGTTGCTGATGTAGGAATGTAAGGAGCCGTATGCCATGACGCAATGACTGTTGCATCAGTGTTTGCCGTTGTCATAGCCATAACTCTGCCGTTTGTAAGCGGAGCAAAAGATACATCAAGCTGCTGCGTTGAAGGCTCTTTACTTTCCGTTGTGGTTGACTTATCAAGAGAAGGTCTTGTTGCCGTTCCGTTATAGAGAACGAACTTCGTGCCTGTCTGATCGCCATCCTCTTCAAAGGTCATAGCAAAGTGTGTAGGCTCTGCCATTTCTTCAACAAGAACATTTTTCGTATCTTCCAGATATCCAAGTATCTTCTTCCTGAACTCATCGGGAATAACCGCAACTGTCAGGCTTCCTGCATATCCGTTGTTTGCAACCGATGTATAATACTTGATGTTGTCCGCATAAAAATCACTTGTGTCTCCCTGCTTATCAAGCGAAAGCTGTGTCGTGCCGGGAATGTTTATGACATTTCCATATGTCGGCACACCCTGATCGCTCATTGCGGTAATAGGGAAAACATGGACATTCTTTATACCAAACTTTACTTTGTCTGCCATTGTTTTTTACCTCTCATGTTGTAGTTGTAGGCTGATAAATCTGCTGAATATTAAATGAATAAATCACCTCATACATTGACTGGTCATCTATATATTCATCAGACTTCTGCCAAGCTATGCCCAGATCGTTCAAACAAGCCTCAATCAAAGACTCGCTCTTCTGATCCTTGTACTGTGTATATAATTCAACGTCTACCCCGTATATGACGACATAAACCTCGTTATCAGCAAATAAATTATCAGTGCTGGTATCGAGATAACATATAAAAGGCAGCTCTGGAGCCGCTCCCACCGGGAATGCTCTATATGCCACCTTTTTATCAAAGCCGCTTATACTAGATAACGCACTTTTTAAATCTGCCAACGTCATGCGCCTGTTCTCCTTGCTCCGTAAAGCTCCATCCGGCTATCATCATTTATGTATGTTCGGTATATACGATACCTGACCCCTTTATATTCGACATCCTCTTCGTTCTCATACTCTGTCACATGAACATCAAACACTTTTGAAGGCGTAAGCCCTTCAATCGGTCTTGCGCTCTCTGTCTGTGATACGTCTCGGATATATGCGAATACGTTTCTCTCTGTTTCTGTCGGTATCTGCTGCCCGATATCATCTTCTGTATATGTCTTGCCGATTAGTTTGATTTTATGCGCCCTATTCATTGCCAGCACTCCAAACGGTATAACCTGTACTCATGCCAAGTTGAGCCTTTTGCTCGTCATATGACTTCTTATATGCCCCCGATCTGTCAAGCGATCCGTGCATCAGTTCAAACTGATATGCGCAATATGTTATGATTGCCTGTATTACAATCGCGTCATTTGTATCTGTTGATACTGTCAGGCCTTCCACGCCAGCAATACCCAGATCCCGAGCGGCTGCTTCAATCAATGTGGTCAGTTCTGTATCAAAGTCATCTTCTGATATCAATAATGCAAGTTTAACTCTATCCAGCATGGTCATACCTCTATAATGCTCTTCCTGAATATATCCCGGTATTCCGGGTATATAACCATATGCCCTAAATGCCCCAGCTTCACCGAAGGCTCTGCCCATATCTCATGCCCCAGATCTTGAGCTCTTTTACAGAATGATAAATCTTCTCCGAAGTCTCTATCAGGGAAAAAAGCCGTGCCGTGATGCTTCCATACATCCTTGATGATATCCACTGTCATCAGCACACAAGCCATCCCGCATCCAGCGATCTTGAACGTGTCCGAAGGGTATTCACCATCACATCTTTTGATTGCCGGATATAATTCTGTAAAAATGCAGCTTAAATACGGCTCTCTGCGTGCGTGAGCTATGCCTGTGACAAACTCCTTGCCTGTATCATAGAGATCATCGAAAAGGTCATCATTAAATACCATGTCCGAGTCAAGCCATAATACATGGGTATAGTCTTTTGACATTGCTTTGAGCGCAAGTTTATCGCGCCCCACATAAACAAGAGTACCGCCCTGAAAGGCTATATCATAATCAATACCATCAGCATCAAGCCTTTTTATCAGTCCTGTAAGGCTCTCCACGAATTGAAATGGCATCTGGTCATTTGTAGGAATTGCAATCAATAACTTCATTTTTTCTTTGCGACAGGCTTCTTGACTGCTGCCGTCTTTTTCTTTTCAGGCGTTTCTGCTTTGGGAAGGTTATCTTCAGGCGTTTCAATCGTAGCTTTGACCGCATCCACTACAACCGCGCCATCTGTTGACACAAGGAAGTGACACTCTGCCGGAGAGACTTCAATAGTCTCCCCAGCTTTGTGTAATATTCTTGCGTCTCTTAAAAGCTTGACCTTCATTATGCGCTCTTCTTAATTACGCAGAACATTCCGCACGCGGTCAGTGCATGAGCTGCATACTGTCTGCCAACGATCTTAACAAGATCTGCTTCAGCTTCCGAAAGATCATCATACTTAATAGCTACGCCATCACCTTCAGGATAGTTGACCTGAACGCCCTTGAGATCTCCAACGATTGCATATACCTGATTAGTAGATGCAGCCGAATAAGCAGGAAGTGCGGAACTGAACAAAACGCGAAGTCCATTGAAAGGATCAAAGCTGAAGTTTCCGCCAGCCTGTGCACCGATGAATGAAGCATATGTGAGCTTATTCATGATGATAACAGGGTCAACCGCTTCATCTGAAAGGTTAGCGAATGCCGTTGCAACAGTTGTAAGAGCAGGGTTCTGTGTTATAGCTGCTACAGATGCTGCGGAAGATGTTGCGCTTGTCGGAGCACCGGCAATGTCAGCAATAACAAGAGCCGTGAGCTTCTTAACGATCTGATATGTAAGCTCATCATAGATGTAGCGAACGAGTGTCTCTCCACCCATTGCTATAGCTTCATCAGATACCCTGATCCACTTCTTGATGTTCTTCGGGATCATTGTAACGATACCGAGTGTCAGGCTCTCTTCTGTAGGAGCTGCCGTTCCTTCGGTATGAACATATGCAAGATCTGCCGAAAGCTCAAAAGCAACTTTAAGATTTCCCCTGATGGAAGTTCTGCGAACTCTGGAAAGAATATCACTGTTTTCCCATGCCGTTCTAATAATCTCATCAACGATAACAGGAACAGGAACTGATCCCGATACGTTCTCGGTCAGAAGGCTTCTCACTTCTGCATCATTCTCTGAAATAAGATAACGAGCGAACGCATCAACATACTCTTTTGATGCTCTGATCTCTTCATTTGTTTTCATCTCTCTTTTCTCCTCTACAATTTTCTCTACAACAACAGGAGCCTTTATATCAGCAACTGTCTTGCGTATTTCAACTTTTTTTGCCTCTTCGGCTGCTCTGGTCTCAAGCTCTTCCTTGATAGAACGAACTTCTGCTTCAAGTGCATCCAGATCTGCACCTTCATTGTCAAGCTCACCAGCGATCGCATTCTTGCGCTCTTCAAGCTGCTCGATTGTCATGTCTTTAAGTTCCATAATTTCTCTCCCTTAAATCTGTGATAAAATACGGATTTTCTGTTTCTTGAGCTCAATCGCTCTGGCTTCGGCTTTTACACTGTCCAGTGATGATTTTGCATTATCCAATGCGCAATCAAGCCCCCTCGCGCTGATTGATGTCTGCTCATATGCCGGGAATGTAACCGCACTGACTTCCATAACCTTGCCGATTTTCGTAATAGTACGCATCGGATGGTCAGATTCGATATCATCCCATCTATCTCCATCAACTGTGAACATGAAGCTCATTCCGTCAATGTCTCCACGCTCTACGGCTGAATAAAGATTCTTTGCTTCAGTATTGTTCTCAACATCAAGATCAACCCTGATCGCCATGCCATCATCATCAACTGACATCTGCATGGTCGAGTTCGCATTATTGTTTCTGCTCCGTGCCAGCGGTATCATGTCGGTGTTATGGTTCACTAAAAAACGCACATCACGGAGGTCTGTGTCCATGAGTGCGCCCTTTTCAATTATTTCGTCATACCAGCCGAGATCCGTTCTCGCATCGTACACGATCGGTCTGCCTGTCAGGATGTTTCCATGTTCTTCATCCTGTTCGGCTCTGACTTCAAAAGTAAATGCTCTTAATTCAACTTTGTCCATCATCATTTATCCTCTCCTCGTTTATCTTCTCATCTGCGTTCCAATACTCTCCGCGTATTATTCTGGCATCACCGCCATCGACAGGCGTGAGGTTCCATATTTCGCGGATGTCGTTTATACTCATTACACCTCTATCAAGAAGCTGACTTGAAACATCAAGCTTGTCCTTGTTTGACATATACTGGAGCCTGTTTGCCGTTAGCATGACAATATTGCCCTGCGACTGTTCCCGGAATGTAAAGAGCATTCTTGTCATCACTTCGGAGAACTGAACCGCAAACGGCTCTATCGCGCCTTCATAGAATGCAGACCAAGCATCACCATAGGCTTTGTTCATCAATATATCTTCATTTACCATGAAATATTGATATACGTTCTTTTCTATCAGCTTCATTTCGTCAGCCGCTACAGTGTATGGAGCTGACTTGACCTGATTGATGTTTGAATATGTATTCGGGAATAAAAGCAATCCGCCGCCTTCGGCTTCCTTGCTGAAGTTCTCTTCGGTGAACCTCTTGCGCTCATTTGCCAGATCATCAGCTTTGCTAAAATTGTTTACTTGCGCATAAAATCTATATGTAGCCGATGACTTGACCGCTTCTTGTATTCCCTGATTTTGAATATGTATCAAGTCCATTGTCGGATATAATGCGTGATTATTTTCACCCATCAGATCATTCCGGTACTGGAACTTTGTCATAATTCCACAATATTCAAGCTCTATGGCGGCACGTTCTCCCCAGCGGAACTCATACCGCAGATATGGAGTGTCTCCATACTGGATAACTTCCGTGTTTGACGGCAGCGGGCAGAAAATACCGCTGATCTCTCCATATCGGTCATAAATCGGTATAATAAAAGCCGTATTATGCACATCCAGAACAGTTGACAACCGATAAAGGAACTGTGACCACGTTTGATACTGATTCGGACCTTTTTGAAGTTTATTTTGCAGAGCTGGTCTCGCAGATCCGTTTGATTCAAACTTTAGCTTTGAGATATGTATTGCCCTTGCATTGATAGCCGATCGGATAAGTTCCGATTCATACAAACCGCCGCCCCATGTTGTAAATCTCGGCTCATAACCATTGAGCATTTCAAACTTGCCCTTGTATTCGCCTTTTGGTTTTGGTCTGTTTTTAAAGAAAAGATCAAAAAACCCCATGTTATCCCTCGTTTAATAATCTATCACCTAACTCTGCATACCATTTCTGACGTACGCAGAAAGCATCCGCAAGTGCTGCACATCCATCGATGTGATCCTTTGGGCTTAATTTGATAAGCTTGCCCCTTCCTCGCTCTGTATTCATTTTTATCGCAGAATTGAGCAAGTGAACTTTCAGCAGATCATTGTCACCGCAGTGTACTTTGCCGTCCTTCATGAGACCTTCCATCTCTTGAAGCACTCCCCAAAGATTGTCGCCCTGATATACATCATCAGTTCTGAAGCCATATTGCTCCAGATCTTGAACGAGATATTGAGCCGAATATCTATCATACCCGACCATAAGTGGAAGTATTTCAAACTTCTCGACCATTTCCGTCAGCCATTCATAACAGTCATGGTAATCTATAAAATTATCCCCGGAAGGAGCCAGCAACCCACGTTGGATATATATGCTATATGGCAAGCCGTCTCGAATAGTCGCTTCCTCAATCTTTTCACCGGGAAGCCAGAACTTTGCAAAAATATAAAGCTCGCCGTTTTTTTCAATTATGAGTGTCGCAGCAGTAAGGTCTGTCGTTTGCGATAAGTCAATTCCTGCCACTGCATAGCTCGACTTAAAATCATCCAGATTCAGATGATCGCCAAAGCATTTATCGACAGTGCCTGTATCTAACCACGCAAGAGAGCTGTTCTGCTTAATGTTGCAATACTTTGTTATAAATTCTGCTTTTTTTGATAGCGATCCTTCGGCGATAGCTATCTCTTCAAGCATAAAATCTACAGAGACAGAGACACCCAGATTTGGATTGCTTTTTCGAAGTTCGTTGATGTCATTCCACTTCTCGATATCATCTATGACATACAAAAAAGGAAGCAGCTTCTTTTCTTTACTGTCTCCCTTTAATAAACGTGTACTTCGCTTAAATATCTCATCATAAATACTGTCATTCACATATCCGGCAGTGGTACAAGATAGCAGAATACCTTCCTCGCGGGCTCCCATTCCTGACTTCATGACTTCATACTGTTTAAGTCCGGCATCGCCTTCCCACGATGCGATCTCATCACACACGCATAAGCTCGGATTGAAGCCGTCTGACTTTTTGGCAGAAAATGCGATTTTTTTCACTTGCGCATTTGTTGCTATTATGAACAGATCGCTTTGCCTATGTCTCGGAAGTGCTGAATCGTCTTCTGTTTTGCATCCGCGCAGATCTCGTGTTGATAATGCCTCTTTGAGTGTCTGATATTCAGGATCTAACAATGTCATCTGCCAGATATTGTTATATATGATGTCTGACTGTTCTAATTTTGGAGCTATATTATAAACTCTCGCACCAAAACCGCCCTCGATCTGCCAGACATATTTTGCTATAGCTGCCGCCAGTAATGATTTTCCGTTTTTTCTACCGATTATCAGAACGACTTCTCGGAATTGCCGGAACCCATTTTTATCAACGATCCCAAACAGTGAAGCAACGAAAGCTTTTTCCCAAAGTTCTAAAACAAGCGGACCCGGAGCTAAACGCCCTTCAGTGTGAAATCCGTGCGTCTCTATCCACTCGATTGCGTCATCCGCCTTCTTCTGATCGTAAAAGAAATCTTTTTTCTCCAGACCATGCACGAGATATTCAAACAAAAGCCTGATATATTCTCCTACGCAAACAGATCCGTCTATAATTTTTTGATAGTATGCGTAAATCCAGTTATCTCGACTTTTCTTTTTCATACTCTCGCTGGTTCGGTATAATTCGATATAGGTTTCTGTAATTTCGAAG
>Ga0310696_10004162_pt1 | contig 17819 bp, 13 predicted proteins | sample AusTroGonzalo_MG_4_FD_203885 | JGI IMG/M metagenome (GOLD analysis project Ga0310696, IMG submission 203885) | Bovine rumen microbial communities from tropical cattle in Woodstock, Queensland, Australia - Gonzalo_02 (v2) (version 2) | ecosystem: Host-associated > Mammals > Digestive system >...
CCAATTACCCAGTTTGCCCCACAGACTGATACCCGTCTCGTGCCAGGTACAGGGTAGGATGTTGAATTCACCTTCAGGACGGTAGCAGGTGAAGAACTGCGTGGGCAGGTGGGCGTTGTTGGTCTGCCCGACAGGCACGACGATGTGACCCAAGCGGATGTTGAAGCCCTTGCCGAACGACTTCTGCAGCCAGAACTGTTCCAAGGCGACCTCACCGCCACGCTCAATCTCATGTTCGAACTCGCCAGTTTCCTCGGCCTCGATTTCAACGGCCACTTCATTGCCACCATGCTCAAACTCAATTTCTGTGCCCATACTCCAGCCTTTGCCGAAGTCGTAACCTAAATTGACAACCACATGCGGCAAGTCCACGCGGCCATGACCTTTGGCATCCTTGTACCGCTCAGCATGGGAGTAGCGGAACATATTGTCGCTGTAGAAGTTGCGGGTATAGACCGCCTCGCCGTAGCCACCCACCGTAAGGCGCGACAAAGAAAAAAACTTGGTCGAATCGGCTGGTGTGTTTTGCGCTGTTACAGGCATAGCACTCAGCACCAATCCTAATACTGTACATTTTGCAATCGTTTTCAGTTTCATAATGAATACTATTTGTTCTATTACGAGTGCAAAATTCCTGTTTTTGTACTCGCAGTCCAATCCCCATAATTGGTGAATTTGGCTTTCGTGTTTCATCAATTATAGGGATGAAAACAGAAACCTATAAGCAATTGTATTATCTTTGCAACATCAAAACGAGAGATTATCATGGATAAAACGAAAACTCCCTTCTCAAAAGACACCAAACTCGCAGAACTGATGACGGACGACCGTCGGCTGTTGCAATTGCTGCCACGTTTTGGCATCGGATTGGGCTTTGGCGACCGTAATGTGGAACAGGCATGCCGGATGAATCATGTCAACGCCGAGCTCTTTCTCATGATTTGCGAAATCTATGCAGACGACCAATTCAAACCGGAACGGGAAGAACTCCTCAAAATCGATATGCGCGACCTCCTCTCCTATTTGAAAGCCTCGCACCAGTATTATCTTGACGAGCGTTTCCCGCACATTGAGGAACACCTGCAACGTATCATCGAAGCCTGCGGACAGAAATACGGCCCAATGCTGAGCCATTTTTATGCCGAATACAAACAGGAAGTGATGCGACACATCCAGTACTATGAGGAAGAGGTGGTGTTTCCTTATATCGAGGCATTGCTCAACGGACAGCGAACGGACACCTACAAGATTGACGAGTTTGAGCATAACCACACCAATATCCAGGACGTGCTTGACGACATGATGAACATCCTGCTCAAATACCTTCCGGGTGACATCCTCCCCAAGGAACGCATCGAAATCTCGCATGACATCATAGAGCTGAGCGACGACCTGAACCGCCATTCCCTCATTGAGGAACGCATCCTCATCCCTAGTGTCGAATCCCTTGAAAACGCCCAGCCATGAAGAACCGCGTCATCATTTGCGAATCCTCCGAGATGATTGCCATCGGCTTGGCAGACATCATTGATGGTCTGGCGCAGTTAGACGTGGTGGCCCGTCTTGACAGTCCCGAGCATCTCTCCGAGAAGATTGTCACTACCGAAGCCAACCTTTTGATTATCAATCCTGCTTTGCTTGGCTATCAAAACAAGGAATTCCTTTTACAACTCGGAAAGGAGCATCCCAATGTTTGCATGATTGCTTTGGTTACCTCTTGCCTCGACCATTCCTTGCTGACCCCTTACAATGGGATAATCGAGATCAACGACACGCGGGCGCAAATTATCAGCAAGATGAACGAATTTGCAGAAAGCAAGACCTCGAAGAACAATGACGATGTGGAACTCTCGAAACGAGAGACGGACGTGCTGGTGGCCGTCGCCAAGGGCATGATGAACAAGGAGATTGCCGACCAGATGAACATCTCCATCCACACGGTCATTTCCCATCGCAAGAATATCACTCGAAAGACGGGCATCAAGTCGGTCTCCGGACTAACCGTCTATGCTTTACTGAAGGACTTGATTAGCGAAGATGATTTGATATAATCGGTGCATGTCACTTTTGAGATACGGCCTTCGGGTTGCGGTTTTTTTGTACTTTTGCCGCAAATTCAATTCAAAATGAAGAAAACAGTTATCGTCCTTGCAGTCGTTCTGGGTTTCATCTTGATTGCCTGCACGGAAAACGAACCTCAAAAAGAAACAACCGTTATGAAAAACGAAGAATGCTTAATCTGTGGTGCGCCATTGGAATACCTTGAGCAGGACGCGCTGATGGAATGCGTCTTGTGCCACAAGAAGGAGCCCAGCAAGACCCGCTGCGTCGAGGGACACTATGTCTGCTCCGACTGCCACACTGCCGGCATGGATTCCATCGTGGCTTTGTGCATGGCGGAGACCTCCAAAGACCCCATCGCCATTTTAGAGAAGATGATGTCGCAATCGTTTTGCCACATGCACGGTCCCGAGCACCATGTGTTGGTGGGTGCCGCCCTGCTGACGGCCTACAACAACGCCGTTGCTGATTCGATGAAGGTTGACCTGCAATCGGGCCTTTTAGAAGTGATGAGCCGAGGAAAGCAGGTGCCTGGTGGTGCTTGTGGTTACATGGGTGCTTGCGGAGCCGCCATCAGCACAGGCATCTTCATGTCGGTCGTCACGCGCAACACGCCTCTCTCCACCGAAACCTGGCAACTCTGCAACCTGATGACAGCACGTGCCTTGGAGCAAGTGGCCTTGAACGGTGGCCCGCGTTGCTGCAAGCGCGACTCTTACCTATCGATACTCACAGCGGTGGATTTCGTGAAAGAACACCTCGGTGTGGAGATGGAGAAGCCCGAGGTGAAATGCTCTCGCAGCCGCATCAACAACCAGTGCATCGGCAAGAAATGTCCTTTCTCACCTGTGAAGGATACGAACGATTAGCAGACTACACCTCCAATTGTTCCTCCAACAACTCCGCCGCGTCGGCCACACAGCCAGAACATTCGCGAAGAACAACTCCTGTTCCGACACCTTTTAATAACTTGCATTGCGTGGCTCCGTTACGCTGCTGGAACTGGGTCATGATTTGCCTCATGGCTTTCCTTGCCTTTGCCTTGTCCTGGGTAGTCAATCCCAACACGACGCTGGCTCCAGTGAGTGCGCCACAGGTGCCTTCCATGTTGCCCATGCCTGCACCGAAAGCACATCCTAAGTTTCGCCCAGTTTCTTCGTCTATTCCAATCAGGTTAGCGTAAGTGCAGATAATGGCTTGTGCGCAGTTGTGGGTGCCACTATCCAGTTTCTCTACTGCTATGTGTTTTCTTGTTTCCATGATGTTCGAGTTTGTATTTGTCTGCAAAGATAGTACTTTTGCGGCGTAATACATTTATTTATATTTTTGCCGAACGTTTAATCAACTAAAATGAACCCTGTCGCCATCCGTCTTCTTAACCAACAGTTGGTTGCGCCTCAGTTCAGTGACCCTGCTGAGGTGGTCGGCCACATGGGTGCCATGCAGGCGCAGGAGTACCGCATGATGCGCTGGGCGGTGGCGATGCGTACCAAGAAGCCCTCGGCGAAGGCTTTCAAGGAGGCTTACGATAGCGGACGCATCCTCCGAATGCACCTGATGCGGGGCACTTGGCAACTGATTGCAGCCGAGGACTATTGGTCTGTGCTCGAGCTTTGTGCGCCCAAGGCCATCAGCGTCATCAAGGGGTGGATGAGCAGCAACAAAATCAGCATTCCTGACAAGGAACTGATGCGAATCCGTGAAATCTTGGCACAGACCGCGTCCGACAAAAGAAGCGTCACCAAAGAGGATTTCGTTCAGGCCTTGGCGGAGAGAGACCTCACGATGGATGAGCATCGCCTGTCGTACCATATCCGCATGGCAGAACTGTCGGGACTTCTCTGTAGCGGCGACCTGCTGCCGATGAAGGCCTCCTACGCGCTCACCGCCGACAAACTGAAACCCAAGGTGAAGATGGACCGCGACGAAGCCCTGATGCGCTTCACCCGCAAATACTTCCAGAGCCGGCAACCTGCCACATTGGAGGATTTCGTGTGGTGGTCGGGATTGAATGTCAGCGACTGCCGAAGAGGGATTGAATTATTAGGGGATTACCTGCACGGCTCTGTTGAGACGCACGGCCGTGCGTCTCAACAGAGCCATGCGTCCCAACGGCACAGAGAATTTTACCTGACCGACGATTGCCGCACACGCGGTTTCCGTAAAGGCCAGTTCCTGCTGATTCCCCCTTACGACGAATACCTCATCGGCTACAAGAGTCGCGACATCGTACTCTCGCCCGAACACCGCCACCGCGCCCACAACAACAGCGGCATCTTCCAGCCCATCATCGCCCACGACGGCATCGTCTGCGGCAACTGGTCTCCTTTCAAAGAAGATTGTCAAGTGGAGTTTTTCGAGGGCGATTATGGCGTTGAGGAGGTTCAAGAGGCATGGAAGGTTTACAAAAGAGCAATGATGAATTGATGACGTGGCTTCGGGCTACGGCCTTTTTTGTACTTTTGCACCCCGAATTGGATTATTATTTTTTGCGCATTAAAACCATACCCTCCATGAAAGAAAAACATAAAAAAGTGTGGAACGACCTGATGATGAGTTTCATCGCCACGACCATTTCCATCGTACTCACCTTCGGTACAGCCACCTTAATCGAGCTCCACAAGCAAAACAAGGAGAAACGCCAGATTGTCCTCATGACCATGTACGACCTCAACAATTCCTTGAACCAGGCACGGCATTGTGATTCCCTTTTCCAAAAGTTTGTTGAACTCCAGACGCGGATTTTTGAAGACCCTGCCGTTTTTGAAGATTCCTTGTTGGCATTAGTGAGGTCTGTCCCCGTCATGAACTATACCGAGACCATCGAAAACATTTTCTCGTCAAACATAGAGACCATCCACACCATCAGCAATGTGTATTTTGTGGAAAAAGCCTCTGAATTCTACCAATTTAGGAAGAGATATAAAAACAACGTTGAAGATTTTGAAGTATCATACGACGACTTTCTTTTATCCCTTTCCTACGAAGATTTGGTCGCTTTCAACGCATGCAAGCATTTCGTCATCAGTAGCCATTTGCTTGCGGAGATGGAACATCTTTACCTGCAATGCGAACAGATCATGAAGGTCACCGACAAAGAGTTGGAAGCCTTCTACCAAATGCGTCAGCAAATCGAAGCTGCGTCGGGCGAAAAGGAAGACGTCTGGGAAACAAAGATACCGCAAGTGAGGGATCCTTGGCAGGAGGCTTTAGAGAAAAGCCAGGAAAGGAGCACTCAACATAATTTCAATTGATAATTTGTCTGCCTCGCTCGCGCGTAAACTTTTTTTCGTACTTTTGCGCCCTGAAAAAGCACAATTTTTCATGCAAATAATTAAAAATCAATAAATTAAATTAAAAAATGAAGAAATTATCTATCTTCTTGATGCTGATGGCTCTCTTCGGGCCTTTGGCGATGAATGCAGACGAAAAGACCGTGTACGACGGGACGGGTAATAATACTTATGTGCCTTTTAATGGTGGTTATGCTGACTATGGCACCCGTAGCCAGTTCATCATCCCAGCATCTGAACTAACGGATTTGAATGGTGCTGACATCAGCAAACTTACTTTTTATTACTCTACAGACTATACTTTTAACGAGGGAGTCACTGTCTATTTGAAAGAAGTGAACTATACCACTTTTTCTTCAAACACCTTGGAAGACTGGAGCACCATGACTTCCGTATGGACCGGCACCCTGGAAATCAGCAATAACAAATTGGAGATTAACTTCACTTCGCCTTATACTTACGGAGGAGGCAACCTCATGATCGGATTCCAAGTGACCACTTGGGGAACAACATGTCTAACCGGTAACACGTGGACTGGTGTAGCCCAAAGTAGCAATACGGCATTGTACAATAATGCATTTAATACCCATATTTGGAGCACCAGCATCAATGCTGTAAAATTCCTGCCCAAGACCACCTTCACCTACACTCCAGCATCTGGCTACAATGTCAATGCTGGCACCATGAGCCACGGTTCTATCCAGTTCAGCACTGACGGCGGCAATAATTGGTATGACAATTTAAGAAACGTCGATGCTAACGAAACCGTCTATATCTCGGTGCAACCTGAAACGGGATACGAACTTGCGGGCACACCAACTGTTACCCCAACATCCGGCACCGCCCCTACCGTTTCCGGCAGCGGCAACCTTTATTCTTTCGTGATGCCTGAAAGCCATGTCACTGTGAACGCAACATTCAACTTCACAGCCGCCCTATATGCAATCGGCAGCCAAGCCGATTGGGAAACCTTCTGCGCTGTCGTCAACAATGGACACGACTATAGCGGCGAGACGGTAACACTGACAGGCGATGTGACTGTGGGTACCGAGGACAATCCTGTCAGCGGTTCCAACTACATGGCAGGTACGAGCGAACATAAGTTCAGCGGCACTTTCAACGGTGGTGAACACACGCTGACCTTCTACTATTCCGCCACCGCTGATAATGCCGCACCCTTCGCCTACTTGGATGGAGCCACCATCCAGCACTTGCATGTGAATGGCACCATCACCACTTCAAACAAGTTTGCTGCGGGCATCGCAGCCCATACTTACGGTACCAACTCCATCACGAACTGTCAAAGCAGCATCGTGGTCAGAAGCAGCGTCAGCGGCGACGGCACACATGGCGGCTTTGTTGGTGTTGAAGAAAACGGCACCCTCAACATCACGGGTTGTCTCTTCAACGGCAAGTTGCTCAAAATCAACAACAACAATACTGACCATTGCGGAGGATTCGTGGGTTGGCGCAGTAGTGGCACGCTCAACATTAGCGATGGCCTTTATATGCCTGCTGCCCTTGAGGAAGGCGAAACTTGGATCGGAAACAATGAAAGTGCCACCTTTGCTCGCAATAATGCTAACATCACCAACTGCTACTACACCACGTCTTTTGACGACGGAACGCATTTCACTGGACAGGGCAAGCATCCCCGTAGCATCACGAAGGGCAATAATGTGACCATCGAAAACATCGCCCTTACAGGTACCTCAACCCCCTACAATGTCAGCGGCATCACTGCCTATAGCGGCGGAGGTCTCAACCTGAACGGCACCCTTTACTACGGCAACGGCGACAATGTAAGCCTCACGCTTAGCACCACGCTCTCCGAACCCTACGCTTACAGTGTTACCGGCGGCACCCTCAGCGGCAACAGCAATCCCTATACGCTCACTATGCCAGATGCCGATGTCACCATTTCGGCTGCATCCTCTATCAATGAAATCAGTAATGTCGCCGATTGGAATGCTTTCTGTGCTTTGGTCAACAGCGGATACGACTATAGCGGCGAAACCGTCACCCTGACGGCAAACATCGCGACAGCCACCACCAAGGCAGGTACGAGTAGTACCACTCCTTTTAAGGGCACCTTCGACGGCCAAGGTCACACACTCACAGTGAACATTGCCAATAGCAACAATCAGGGCAACGCCCCCTTCCGGTATATCGAGGGCGCCACCATCATAAACCTTACCGTAGAGGGCACGGTAACTGCCGGTAGCGGCACTGATAACCGTCATGCCGGAGGTCTTGTGGGTTTTGCACAAGGAACTGGCACCAACACCTTCCAGAACTGCCTCGTGAAAACCACTGTCAACAGCAGCAGCGACTATGCTGGCGGTATCATCGGCCATGGTTTGTCTTCAAACATCGTCATGGAAGGTTGTGCCTACACAGGTGAAATCAAAGCCTCTGGCACCAACCCTGTCGGCGGCCTGATCGGCTGGAGCGACGCCCTGGCTGGCCTCACCATCACCGACTGCCTCTTTGCCGGCACCTATACCAACAGCAACAGTAGCAAGAAATTCCATCCTATAGGTTGTACCGGCAATGCCAACAACATTTCGAGCAGAACCATCACAAACACCTATTATACATTAGACAACATTAATCTGAATGCCACGACCCAAACCTTGGTTTACAACCTCACCAACCAAGGCAAGCACGGCTACACCATCAGCGGCGGCACTGGTGTGACCGTGGCCAATGCAGGCACGGAAGCCACATACGGCGGCAACAATGTCACCCATTTCGTCACCGGTTACGGCACGGGCATCAAATATAATGGTGTGCTCTATGCTGGTAATCAAGATAATGTGAGCCTCACAATTAGCGGCACTTTGCCCGAGGGCTACATGTACTCTGCCAGCGCAGGCACCCTCAGCGGTAGCGACAACCCCTATACGCTCACTATGCCAAGCAGCAACGTCACCATTTCAATCGCACCTCGCGCCATAGATGAAATCGACAGCCAAGCCGATTGGGAGGCTTTCTGCGCTTCCGTCAACGGTGGAAACGACTATAGTGGCAAGACGGTAACACTGACAGGCAATGTGAATGTAGGTGCCGAGGACAATCCTGTCAGCGGATCTGCCTACATGGCTGGTACGAGCGACCACAAGTTCAGTGGCACTTTCAACGGTGGTGGCCATACGCTGACTTTTTACTATTCCGCCACTGCTGATGATGCCGCACCCTTCGCCTACATGGAAGGTGCCACCATCCAAAACCTGCATGTGAATGGTACCATCCAAACCTCTGCCAAGTATGCTGCGGGCATCGCAGCCCATACCTACGGCGCCACCATCACGAACTGCCAAAGCAGCATCGTGGTCAAAAGCAGCATCAGCGGCGACGGTACTCACGGCGGCTTTGTTGCCGTGAACAACAGCGGCACACTCTCTATCGAAGGCTGTGTCTTCGATGGCAAGTTGCTCACCACCAACGGCACCGACCAATGCGGTGGATTCGTGGGTTGGAAAAGCGGCACATTAAACATCACGAACAGCATATACAATCCTGCCGAGATCGCCACAGGCGAGACTGAGGTGGGTGCCAACGACACCTACACCTTCGGACGCCGAAGCGTCAACACCATCACCAACTGCTTCTATACCCGCATCCTTGGCTCGGCGCAGGGCAAGCAACCCCGCAGCATCACGAAGGGCAATAATGTGACTATCGAGGCCATCGCCCTCATCGGCGACGCCACCGACACCTACGATGTCAGCGGCATCACCGCCTACAGCAACGGCCTCAACTATGGCAACACCCTCTACTACGGCAACGGCGACAATGTGAGCCTCACGCTCAGCACCACGCTCCCTGAACCCTATTATTACAATGCTACTGGCGGCACCCTCACCGGCAGCAGCAATCCCTATACGCTCACTATGCCAAACGCCGATGTCATCATCAGCGCACAAGACACGCCTGTAATTCTCGACATCAGTTATATCGGCGAAGACGGCCAAGAGCACATCTTGAATGAAGGCCAGTACACCGTGCTGGAGGGCGGCGGTAGCATCACCCTCAACGGAGATGGTTGGTATGTCGTGAAATACGACATCCTCTACACCGGCACTGTCTGGCTCGGCGGCGAAGCCAAAATCATTCTCGTTGATGGCTGTACCATGAACATCGGAACGAGCAGCGCGAGAATCAACGACAAAGGCATCAGGGCGTACGGCAATTTAGACCTCAAAATCTACGGTCAGACCCTTGGCACTGGTGCCCTCAACATCTATACCTCAGGCCGATCTAATCATGGCATTTGGTCAAGCAGCCTCACCATCAACGGCGGCACCGTCACAGCCGACGCCGATGGCAACGATATCTACGCCCTCTGGGCCCGTGAAACCAACCTCACCATCAACGGCGGCACCGTCACAGCCCGCGCTAACGGCGACTATGCCTCTGCCATCAATGCCTACCAGAACCTCACCATCAACGGCGGCACCGTCACAGCCAGTGCTACCGGCTATATACCCTATGCCATCGAAGCTTCCAGTGGCAACATCACCCTCGGCTGGACCAACCCCACCGACCACATTTATGCGAACAGTTACCATGCTGACGGTACTCTCACCCTCACCAAGACCTTCATCGATACGGACGGCAATACCTACAGCGGCACCATCAACCAGCAGACGAACGGAGCCTACTCCATCAATGGCAAGACACTGCAGCCCTCCATCGACTGGGCCACCTCAAATGCCGGCACCGCTGACGACCCCTACATGATTTACACTAAACAACAACTCGACATGCTGGCACAGCGTGTGAACAATGGAAACACCTACAACCACAAGTACTTCAAACTGGGCGCAGACATTACCTACCCCCACACCACCGAATGGGACGACGACACCAGCGCCGAGAACAACTACGAGGCCATCGGAGGCGTTGACGATAATCTTCAATACAACTTCAAAGGCAATTTCGACGGCAACGGCCACACCATCAGCGGCATCCGCATCTACAAGCCCAACGCTAATAATCAAGGTCTCTTCGGCCATACAGATGGTGCCAACATCCACGACCTCACCCTTGCCGATGCCCGCATCACTGGCTCGTGGCAAACCGGCGGCATCGTGGGCTATAATCAATGGAGCAGCACCATCACCCGCTGCCACGTTGCAGCCAATGTAACTATCAGAGTCGGTAATAATGATGCTGATTGTTTTGGCGGCATCGCTGGCTACAATTATACCACTTGCACCATTGATCATTGTACTAGTTCCGTTAAAATCAGCAGTCCTTATGGTTCTAATGATTGTTGTGAGTACTTCGGTGCCATTACAGGCTGGAACCAAAATAGCATTCTGAGCGACAATCTCGCCATAGGAGCCTCCGTCCCCGCCTCTTACTCCTCCCATAACTATCACGGTGCCATCTGTGGTTATAACTCAGGTGGATCAGAACAAACCAAACTCGAACGCAACTACTACGTTGCCTGCACTGTGGCTGGAGTGCAGAACGCCACCGGCGTGGGCTGTGGCGATCAAAATACTACTTTCGACATCATCGCCAACGACGGCGCGGTGCCGGGCAATGCACGCATTGTGGACGGCCACGGCGGTAACAGCCAAGCTGGTTGGGTGTTCATAGCCTCGCCTGTTACTGAGAATGGCGGCATTGCACCCAACAGTGTCACCAACCTTGTGGCCAACACTGCTGCAGATTACGACCTCTATCGCTTCAACCAAAGCGCAGAGGCTGAGTGGGAGAATTACAAGGCTGTGGGCGAAAACAACCAACCGCTTCACGCCGACTTTACCAGTTTGCTCAACGGCCAAGGCTTCCTCTACGCCAATAGGAACAATGTCACGCTGAAATTCATCGGCACGACCTACAACACCGCCGAATCGCAAGCAGTGCCGCTCGTTTACGATGAAACCAATACTGATCCCAATATGCACGGTTGGAACCTTGTAGGCAACCCCTTCCCACGTGCGGCCTACATCACCAACATGAGCTACTATAAGATGATGACCGACAATGAAGGTTCGTCGTATATTTCGGCAACACCTGCTGCTGCAAGCGATTATATCTCACCCTGCACCGGTGTAATGGTACAAGCCACTGGTGAAAACCAATCGGTCTCCTTCACCACAACGGCACCTACGCAGCAGAACGCCAATAACAACGGCAACCTGAATGTGACCCTCACCCAAACCGTCACCACCCGTGGCGGCAGCAGCACCGCAACCCTCGACAACGCCATCGTGAGCTTCAACGAAGGCAGCCAGTTAGGCAAGTTCTACTTCATGCAACAAAACGCCAACCTCTACATCCCGCAAGGTGCGGAGAAATACGCCATCGCCTACAGCGACGGCTACGGCGAGATGCCAGTCAATTTCCGCGCGAACGAAAACGGACAGTACACCATCACGGTCAATCCCGAGGGCGTGGAGATGGCTTATCTGCACCTGATTGATAATATGACTGGCGCGGATGTTGACCTGCTGGCCGGTCAGCTGGTCCCTGAGCCTGTCGAAGGGCCAGCGTCCTACACATTCTCTGCCAGAACCACCGACTATGAGAGCCGCTTCAAGTTAGTGTTTGTCGCCAACAATAATGGGGACGGTGCTTCGACAGGCTCAGCAACCTTCGCTTTCTACGCCAACGGCAGCTGGATCATCAACAACGCTGGTGAAGCCACCCTGCAAGTCATCGACCTCAATGGCCGCATCCTGAGCAGCGAGACCGTCAACGGCAGCGTCAGCAAGGCTATCAACACTGTGCCGGGGGTGTATATGATTCGTCTTATTAATGGAGACAATGTAAAGGTGCAGAAGGTGATAATTGAATGATAGAGATTCCCCTGCGGGAATGGAGTGAAGATGTATGTTTACATGCGGCGGCTGAAAGTGCTACAAGTTGGTAACTGGTTCTTACCGCCGCTGGTAACAAAAACAAAAAACTCCATTCCCGCAAAGCGGGAAACTGAACAAGCAACAATTAAACAATTAAACAATTAAACAATAAACAATTAAACAATAACATACAACAATGAAAAAACTAATAGTAACCATCGCAATCGCCCTGAGCATGGGCTTGACCACCTTCGCGCAAGAAGCTTTCACCGGTGCCGACGGTGTCGCTGAAAGCGGCCTCTTCAGCTTGGGCACAAGCTTCTTCAGCAACGGAGAACTTGGCTTGTTCTCTTCTGATTACTACGATTATGAAGAAGAATACGAGGCCTACAACTACCTGCCGCAAAACTATGTGAACAACGGCCTCTTCGGCATGGGTGGTGGCACGCTCTTCGGCAATACCAGAAATGGTGGTCTTGTACTACCTACCGAACATGGCCAAACCACCGACACCACCGCTCCCTTGGGCAGTGGCATCGCCGTGCTCGTAGGCTTTGGCGCGGCTTACGCCTTGAAGAAACGCAAAGAGGAATAAAAACGCTGTTTCTGAATATCAGGAAAACGGAAATCCCTTCAATCCGCAACTCGGGCGAAAGCTTGGGTTGCGGATTTTTTTGTAGTTACGAAATACTAAAGCACAAGGATTCGCAGTTGTATACACGTCTATTTTAGTTTTATCCCATGAAAAGACTTTTGGATTGTTTTATTTTGGTTTCGTTGGCTTTTTTGCTGGGTTGCGCCAAAGACAACATCGTCCTCATCGACCCGATTGGGACCGACGACAGCGAAGACCTGATTGCCAACACCACATTTGCGCAGACGGTGAATGTAATATTCTCAACAGACGGAAACGCCTCTGTCTCTGGAGATAACGAAGACTTCTCTGTGTCCGTCAGCGGCAACGACGTGACCATCGTTTACACTGGCGAGGAATACGTGATGTATGAGCTTTCGGGAATGGCCAACGATGGCTTTTTCAAGCTCTACAGCGCGAAGAAGCAAGGCATTACATTAAACAACGTGAACATCACCAACCCTAACGGTGCGGCTATCAACGTGCAAGGCCCGACAGCAGAGCCGAACAAGGGCAAACGAACTTTCATCATCTTGAACGGCAACAATGACCTCGCTGATGGCACTTCTTATACCGACACGCCCGTTGGAGAAGATGAAAAAGCAGCCTTGTTCAGCGAAGGCCAGTTCATCTTCAGCGGTGAAGGTAGCCTCGCAGTCACGGCAACAGGCAAGTCGGGCATTGTTTCCGACGACTATGTGCATTTCATTGAGGGTACCGTCACGGTCAACATGTCAAGTTCTGCCACAGTCAGTGGAAGCGACACTTTGAAGCCGGTTTGCGTCCGAGGCAAGGACTATGTGAAGATGACGGATGGCATACTGAACCTCACCAGCACAGGAATGGGCGGCAAAGGCATCAGCAGCGACGGCAACGGCTACTTCTACGGAGGTTCGGTCGCTGTGACTGTCACAGGAAGCAATTTTGGTTCCAACGGTGGTGGAGGCGGTTTCCCAGGAGGCGGAGGCAACAGCAACTCCAACGGCGTATCGGCCAAAGGTCTCAAGTTCGATGGTAACTTGATTTTCAAAGGCAGCAATGTCGTAGTGAACTGCACCGCCCACGAGGGTATTGAGGCCAAGGGCACACTTTCCGTTTCGGGCGGCGAGGTGTACAGCCATTCCCAATCGGACGATGCCATCAACTCGGGCGGCAACCTCACCATTTCTGGCGGTTTGGTTTGCGCCTACAGCCAAGGCAACGATGGTCTCGATGCCAACGGCAACTGCTACATTAAGGGCGGTGTGGTCTATGCCATCGGCAGCAGCTCGCCAGAAGTTGCCGTCGATGCCAATAGCGAAGGCGGCTACAAACTTTATCTCACAGGCGGCACCTTGGTGGCCATCGGCGGACTAGAAAGCGGCTCGTCGCTCACACAAAACTGCTATTCAGCCTCCTCGTGGTCGCAAAACACATGGTATGGTTTGACCGTAGGCACAACGACCTACGCTTTCAAGACTCCTTCAAGTGGCGGCACACCCTTAGTGGTTTCAGGCGACTCCTCTCCCACCCTGCAATCAGGCGTGAGTGTTTCCAGCGGAACGGCTTGTTTCGAAGAGATGTTCTATACCAATGCTTCAGTGAGTGGCGGCACTTCGGTCAGCCTTTCGTCCTATACGGGCGGCAATGGTGGCGGTGGTGGCCCAGGTGGCGGCGGACATGGACCATTTTAGTTTTGGTTGAAAAGTTGATAGTTAAGTAGATGAGCATATATGGTTAACATAATCAACAAGTTGAGATTCCCTTGCAGGGAATGGAGTTCGTTCGTTTCTTTACATGCGGCGGTGTGTAAAGCTTACGAACAGTCAACTCGTTCATGCCGCCGCTTAATACTCTAGTATCTTAACTCCATTCCCCGCAGGGGAATCTATTATGAATAAACAGTTACAAATGATGAGAAAAAACATATTCCTATTCATCCTGGGTTTAGCCTTCCCCATGATGGCCTTCGCCCAAACCGATGTCGCCCTTGCCCCTGAATTTGGCGGCAGAGTTTCCTTGAGCCTTGACAAGAGAATCGTCAAAGGCCTGCATGTTTCCCTTGAGGAAGAGGTGCGTTTCGACAACAACTTCGGCAGCCTCGACCGCCTGCAAACCACGCTGGCGTTGAGTTACAAGGTGCATCCGAACATCAAGTTAGGCTTGGGCTATGCCCTTATTAACGGCTATGGAGCCAACTCCAAATCGTTCAAGAATCCGCGCCACAGATTCATGGCCGATGTCACTGGAACGGTGCATTATGGCAACTGGAACTTCTCGTTAAAGGAACGTCTCCAAATGACACGCCGCACTGGTGATTTCAACGTGTACCAGAATCCCCAAAATGCCCTGACGCTGAAAAGCCGTTTGAAAGCCCAATACAAGGGCTTTGGCAAGGTGCAACCCTACGCCTATTTCGAGCTACGTAATTATTTGAATGCGCCTGTCATCGAGGCGGCTTATGATGGCAATGTTTATGTCACCTTGAACGACTATTCCGAGGAAGGCGAGGCCGGCTGGTTCCTCACAGGCTTCAATGGCGGCTATGTCAACCGTTTACGAGGCTCCTTCGGCATGGATGTCAAGTTGGACAAGCGCAACACCTTGAATTTCTACTTCTTAGGTGATTATCTCATGGATAAGGTAGTGGATGCCAACGCCGAAGGCACCAAGCTGAAGTCTTACACCAAAGAGACTGGCTTCCGTGGCTGGATTGGTGCTGGATATGAGTTCGCGTTTTAAGGTTTTGAGCTGCGACTTTTGCAAGTCTATTTCGTAATAAACGGAAACTTCATGTTGATGTTGTCGGCGAGGAACTGCGCCACGAGCTCAGTGGGGAACTGGGTGACGTTGAACACGAAATCGTAGTTGCGGGCATCGTAACGCGACACGCCGGCGATGGTCTTCGTATAGGTGTCGCGGGCATCGTCGATTTTGTCAATGCGCATGTTGGCAGCGTCCTCGTCCAAGGCGTATTTCTCCATGACACGTTTCACGCGGGCTTTCCTGTCGGCGATGAAGAAGATTCGCATGGCGTATGGGTGGTTCCTGAAGATATGGAAACCGGTGCGCCCGATGATGATACACGATTCCTGCGCGGCCAATTCGCGGAGAATTTGCGCCTCGGCAAGATAAATCTGTTGCGAGGTCACCACACGGTCTTCCTGCGGTGTGTAGCCTCCCTCACCTGCGGCACCGAACTGTTGGTAGAACCGGCAGAAGTCGTTCCACCAGTTGGGTTTGGTGGCTTTGATGTGCTGCATTTCCTCAACGGTCAGGTTGAATTTGGAGGTCAAGGTGTCAAGAATGGCCTTGTCGTAAACGTTGACGCCGAGCAGCTCGCCGAGCTTGTAGGCGATTTCCCTGCCACCCGAACCGAACTCACGGTTGATGGCGATGACGAATTTCGGTTTTTCCATTGTAGTTTGTATTGATGGGACAAAAGTACAAAAATGAATTGAAATCCAACTTCGTTTTTCTGTATTTTTGCGCCATGAACTGGATCATCCTCATCATAGCGGGCCTCTGTGAGACAGGCTTCGCTTTCTGCCTCGGCAAGACCAAACTCGCTGTCGGTACGGAGTATTGGCTATGGATTTCAGGTTTTGCTGTGCTCTATGTGCTGAGTGCCGTGCTTTTGGCAAAGGCCACACAGACCATCCCCATCGGCATTGCCTATCCCGTCTGGACAGGCATCGGAGCCGTTGGAGCAGTGTTGCTGGGCATCTTCGTCTTTCATGAACCGGCCACGTTTTGGAGGGTGTTTTTCCTCAGCACGTTGATTCTTTCTATCGTTGGGCTTAAAATTGTGGGATGATAAGTCATTATCCGCAAAATTGGTAGGTGATTTCCCGGATTATTGCCCTACTTTTGCAGCATGGAAAATGAAATTGTCATACTCGACAGCGTCGAAAAGTTCAACCGCCACTGCGGGTTTGAGACCTTGCACCCCTTGGTGAGCATCGTGGATATGAGCCAAAGCAAGAACGACTTCGGTCGGGCTCGGCTCAATTACGGATTGTACGCACTTTGGCTCAAAAACGGTGTGGGATGCAGCCTGAAATATGGCCGCCGCCATTATGACTACGCCGAAGGCACAGTGGTGAGTTTCGCTCCGGGACAGATGGTGCAAACTGAGGCAATCGAAAAAAACTCCACGCCTCAATCCATCGGACTGCTCTTCCATCCCGACCTTATCCACGGGACGGCATTGAGCCACAAGATGGAACGCTACACCTTCTTTTCATACTATGAAGCCGAAGCCTTGCACCTCGCGGAGCGCGAGCGACGCGATTACATGGAAATCCTTGGCAGCATCCAAGCCGAACTGAGCCATTCCATCGACAAGTACAGCCGTGAGTTGCTCTGCGACCGCATCGGCTTATTGCTCGACCTTTGCCTGCGTTTCTACGACCGCCAGTTCATCACGCGCGAGGTAGCCAACAAAGACCTTCTGGCTGACTTCGACCGCCATTTGAACGCCTATTTCAAGGAAGGCATGGCCGCGCGGAAAGGCTTGCCGACAGTGGCCTATTTCTCCGACAAGCTCTGTCTCTCGACGGGCTATTTTGGCGACCTCATCAAAAAGGAAACGGGCATGACGGCACAACGCTACATCCAGAACAAAATCATCGACCTCTCGAAGCGTGACTTGCTCGGCTCGACGCTTTCAGTGTCGGAAATCGCTTACAACCTCGGCTTCGACTATCCACAACATTTTACGCGGCTGTTCAAGAAACAGACGGGGTTGTCGCCTACTGAATACAGAAATCAAATCAACTGAAAATGAAGAAAATAATCATCCTTGCAGCCGCAGTTCTGATGATGACTGCCTGCTGCAACAACAACGAACAAACAACAGAGACCATGAAACACGAACTGACACTGACACAAGAATGGGACAAGGTATTCCCGCTAAGCGACAAAGTGGAGCACCGCAAGGTGACATTCGAGACACAGTATGGCCTCACGCTGGCCGCTGACCTTTATACCCCTAAGGGTGCGGAAGGCAAACTGGCTGCCATTGCCGTC